>Ga0307488_10000221_pt1 | contig 44093 bp, 38 predicted proteins | sample SB02metaG_FD_202248 | JGI IMG/M metagenome (GOLD analysis project Ga0307488, IMG submission 202248) | Sea-ice brine microbial communities from Beaufort Sea near Barrow, Alaska, United States - SB 0.2 | ecosystem: Environmental > Aquatic > Marine > Coastal | place: USA: Alaska | collected... | reverse complement strand
ACAACGGATATAAAGTATATTGGAATGATGGAGGGCAGATTGTTCCACCAGAAGATGGAGGAATAATTGCAGAAGTAAGTAAACTAGATTTTTCCGAAATCAAGTTCAATGCCAATGAAAACTTGATTGAAACAATAGGCGAAAAAGTTGACACTGTTTTTATTGATGGTTGTGTGAAAAACGGTACTATACCTTCAATAAATAGTAGAGATAATATAAAAATTGTGTTTACTTCTTTACATGGAACTTCAATTGTTTCTATTCCTGAAACATTGAAAAAAGCAGGATATACAGATGTTCATATTGTTGAAGAACAACGTGTGCCAAATGGTGATTTTCCGACTGTAAAATCTCCAAATCCAGAAGAGCCTGCAGCATTAAAAATGGCTACAGATCTCGCTGATAAAATAAATGCTGATATTGTAATCGGTACGGATCCTGATTGTGATAGGTTAGGTGTTGCTGTTAGAAATTTGAATGGAGAGATGACGCTATTGAATGGAAACCAAACCATGAGTGTTATGACTAACTTCTTAATAAAAAAGTGGCAAGAAGAAGGAAGAATAAACGGAAACCAATTCATTGGATCTACTATTGTATCAACAGAATTGGTTGATAAAATTGCCGAAAGTTATGATGTAGAGACCAAAATAAGTCTTACGGGATTTAAATGGATTGCTAAAATGATTCGTGATTATGAAACTATAGATTTTATTGGTGGTGGAGAAGAAAGTTTTGGGTATATGGTAGGAGATTTTGTAAGAGATAAAGATGCTGTAACGGCAACTTTATTGGCTTGTGAAATTGCAACAATTGCAAAACAAAATAGTAGTTCTTTTTATGAGGAATTATTAAACATCTATGTAAAACATAATTTTTATAAAGAACACCTTATTTCGATTGTAAAAAAAGGAATGGATGGAGCACAACAAATTAAGCAAATGTTAAGTGACATGCGTCAAAATCCAATCACAGAAATTGACGGTGAAAAAGTTGAATTCTTATGTGATTATCAATCCTCTATAAAAAAGAACTTGATTACAGGAGAAGAAACTATAATGGATATTCCTAAGTCTAATGTTTTAATTTACCATACTGAAAACGGAACTCGTATTGCTGCAAGACCAAGTGGGACAGAACCAAAAATAAAATTCTATTTTAGTGTAAATGAACCACTTAAACATATTGATGATTCTCCGAATATAGAAAATAGATTGGACCAGAAGATTCAACGTATTATTAAAGAAATGAACTTATAAAGTTTTAATTCTAAGAAAATAAATGAATTATTTTAAAAAAATATTACAATTCGCAAGACCGTATTCAAGATATGCATGGCTTAATGTCATCTTTAATATCCTGTATGCAATCTTTAATGTATTATCAGTTTTAGCATTTATTCCTGTACTCGGGATATTGTTTGGAAAAGATGAGCCTGTTTTAGAAAAGCCTGTATATGAAGGAATCAGAAGCTTATTCGATTACGTTCAAGGGTCATTGAATTATCGCGTAACAGAAATGATGGAAACTGGAGGTGTTGAAAGTGCATTATTATTCATTTGTGTTTTATCTTTTAGTCTGTTTTTCTTTAAAAATTTATTCCGATACCTTGCATCATATGTACTAGTATTTCTTCGAAATGGAGTTGTTAAAGACATTAGAGATAGTTTGTATCATAAAATTGTAGAATTACCTATTTCATATTTTTCTGAAAAGAAAAAAGGAGATACTATCGCAAGAATGACTTCAGATGTTCAGGAAGTTGAGACTTCATTTTTAACTTCACTAGAAACAATTGTACGTGAACCATTAACGATTGTTCTTACACTTGTTTCTATGTTTGCAATTAGTGCAAAATTAACTTTATTCGTATTTATCTTACTGCCAGTTTCCGGTTTTATAATTTCATCAATAAGTAAAAAATTAAAAGCCAATTCATTATTAGCACAACAAGAAAATGGAAATTTTGTATCCTTTATTGAAGAAACATTAACAGGATTGAGAGTTATTAAAGGCTTCAACGCAGAAAATCGTATTGAATCCAAATTTAAAGATTCTACCAAAAAATATAGGAATTTGATGACAAGCGTTTTACATCGTAAGACCTTGGCTTCTCCTATGAGTGAATTTCTAGGAACAACAACAATTATTGCAATCTTATATTTTGGAGGAAGACTTGTCTTAGGAGAGAATAGTGATATGAAACCTCAAGAATTTTTCGGTTACATCGGTTTGTTTTACTTGGTATTAAATCCAGCAAAAGCAATTGCAACCGCATACTCTAATATTCAAAGAGGTGATGCTTCTGCAGAACGAATATTATCCGTTTTAGAAACTAAAAATACGATTATTGACAAGCCAAATGCCGTTATTAAAAAAACATTTAACAAGGAAATAGTATTTGATAATATCTCTTTTAAATACAAAAAGGACTATGTACTAAAAAACTTCTCATTGACGATCGCTAAAGGTCAATCAGTTGCATTAGTTGGTCAATCTGGAAGTGGAAAATCTACCATCGCAAATCTTATTACTCGATTCTATGATGTTAATAAGGGGTCTATAACCATTGACGGTGTTGATATTAAAGACATGACCAAAAAATCACTTCGTGATTTAATGGGAATCGTGACTCAAGATTCAATTTTGTTTAATGACTCAGTAAAAAATAATATCGCACTAGGCTTAGAAAATCCTAAAGACTCGGATATTCTTGAGGCTTCAAAAATTGCAAATGCGCATGAGTTTGTAAAGGAATTACCACAGCAATACGAAACCAATATTGGCGATGGTGGAAATTCACTTTCTGGAGGACAGAAACAACGTCTTTCAATTGCACGTGCAGTATTAAAGAACCCTCCAATTATGGTATTGGATGAAGCAACGTCAGCACTGGATACGGAAAGTGAACAATTGGTTCAAATAGCATTAGAAAAAATGATGCAGAACCGTACTTCGCTTGTTATTGCGCATCGATTGTCAACAATTCAAAAGGCTGATTTAATTCTTGTATTGCGAAAAGGTAAAATTATAGAACAAGGTAAGCATGAAGATTTATTGGCTAATAAAGGAGCTTATTATAAATTGGTCACAATGCAGTCTTTGTAAAACTATTTTTTTTGTTGGAATTTCAGCAACAATTCTCCCATTTTCTCATGGATTAAATTAACCCCTTTTAAAGGTCTTATCATTACTTTAAATTCAGTGATTTTCCCATTATTATTCCAGGTAATAATATCTACACCATTGACAAGAATCCCGTCTATTTCTACTTCAAATTCAAGTATAGTTTCATTAATATCAATTACTTTCTTTATGTATATAAATGTGTCATTCGCAATAATATGTAACGCGGCAGATAAATAGAGTTGTGTTAACTTTTTTCCGACTTGTGGTGTATGCACAACAGGAGAATAAAAAACAACATCTTCTGATAAAATTTCACTCAGTTTCTCAAGATCTCTTGAAGTAATTACTTCATGCCAGTTCTCTACATTTGCTTTCATACTAATTCTTTTTTAATCCTAATTCCACTGCTTTTACAATCATAAATTGATATGCTTCTTCATAATCATTAGCTATATCACCATCAAGTATTGCTTCTTTGATAGCGTGTTTTATCTGACCTATTTCTCTACAAGGTTTTAAATCAAATGTCTTCATAATCAATTCTCCAGAAATAGGAGGCTGAAAATTACGAACGTGATCACGCTCTTCAACTTCTTTAATTTTTTTACGCACTAGATCAAAATTCTGATGGTATTTTTTAAACTTCTTAGGATTTTTAGTAGTAATATCTGCTTCGCACAAAGTCATCAAACTATCAATATCATCTCCTGAATCAAAAACCAATCGCCTTACAGCAGCATCCGTAACTTCAGTAGCTAAAACTATAGGCCGCGAACTTAACAAGACCATTTTCTGAACAAACTTCATCTTATCGTTCAATGGCATTTTCAATCGTCTGAACAATTTATATACCATTTTCGAACCTACAAATTCATGTGCATGAAATGTCCAACCTATCGTCTTATGAAATTTTTTAGTCGGTGCTTTACCAATATCATGAAGTAACGCAGCCCATCGGAGCCATAAATCGGGTGTATTCTCAGAAATATTATCGACAACCTCTAGCGTATGGTAAAAATTATCTTTGTGTCGTTGACCTTCTACTTCTTCCACGCCTTGAAGTGCAATAAGTTCTGGAAGAATCTGATGCAATAAATCTGTTTTACGCAACAATATAAAACCAATAGAAGGTTTCTGAGTAAGCATGATTTTATTAAGCTCATCAACAACCCTTTCTAACGTAATAATATTTAATCGTTCTGAATTTTCTGCAATAGCATGTAATGATTTCTCTTCTATTTCAAATCCAAGTTGCGTCGCAAATCGAATTGCTCGCATCATACGCAATGGATCATCAGAATACGTAATGGCTGGATCTAATGGTGTACGAATTATCTTACGCTCTATATCTAATAAACCATTAAATGGGTCCAATAGTTCTCCCCAGCTATTCTTATGCAAACTAATGGCCAAAGCATTAATCGTAAAATCTCTTCTATTTTGGTCATCTTCCAAAGTTCCATCTTCAACAATTGGATTTCGACTATCTTCAGAATACGATTCTTTTCTTGCTCCGACAAACTCAACTTCAATATCTTCATATTGTAACATTGCTGTTCCATAGGTCTTAAAAACCTGAACTTTAGGTTGGTTTGGTAATAAACTAGCAACTTTTTGTGCCAATTCTATTCCACTTCCTATTGCCACGACATCAATATCCTTAGCAGTACCTCGATTTAAAATAAAATCTCGCACAAACCCCCCAATTACATAGGAAGATATATTTAACTCTTCTGATGCTTGTGAGATAATTTCGAAAATTGGATTGCTTAATGCTTTACTGTAATTCATTAAAATAAATTGATACTTTTAATTTCTAATAATATGTATACTTCCATCATTTTCAATTTTAATAATTGATGAAGGCTCTGTATTGACTTTTATACGATGCAAATTTACAACATAGTCTACGCCCTCCAAAATTGATTTTTGAATTTTGTCAAAACTACTTGGTGTAACATCACCACTTACATTTGCAGAAGTAGAAACTATTGGTCTTCCCAATTTTTTAATCAGCTTTCTACAGAAATCGTCTTGAACAATTCTAATAGCTACCGTATTATCCGTTCCAATAATATTTTTAGCGATTCCTTTTGGGTTTTTATAAATTACAGTTGTAGGTTTTACAGTTGTATTTAAAAAAGCAAGTACTTGTTTTGAAACAGAAACATGTTTTTTTAGCATATGAATCGAACTCACAAGAATTATCACACTCTTACTTTCCTGTCTGTTTTTAATACTATAGACTTTAGAAACGGCATCAATATCAGTAGCATCACAACCTATTCCCCAAACCGTATCGGTAGGATATAGGATTGTTTTACCTCTATTGAGAGAATCTAAACTATTTCTGAGTTCTAAACGCATTAATATTCAGTAATTTCTTTTTGTCCTTCTGGAATTTTAGGTAATTTTATTTGATCTCCTATAATTAAATTATACTCTTTTGGTGCAAAATCTTTTCTTCCGTCAGAAGGGTAAAAAGTGATTTCTCCAAAAATTGTTTTTCCATTTACAGAATAAAAATCTACTCTAGAAAATGGTAGTCTTCCTGCCAATTTCTCTGCAAGAACTATCATCTCATCAAAGTTAGAAGGTCTTCTTACTTCATTTTCATACATCAATGTTTTACCAACAGTATAAAAAGGTTGCTTTACCCAATTTATATCATAGAAACACCTATAATCTTTTATACCTCTTTCAATATCTATTTGCAAAAATTGTGGTTTGCCGTTGAAGCAAAAAAACTTATAATCGTTTATAACATCTTTACCTTCTTCATTTAAATATTTTTCAACGGTTAGTCTTGGTTTCACATCTTTGTATGCCCATTCCATACCAGTTTTATAATATTGATTTATTCGCATCCACTTGTTAAGTAACTTTTTTGATTTATTCCAATCAAGTGTAGTTTTATCTTTAACAATCAAATTGAAGCCACTTCCGTGAACACCTTTTATCACAAACTGATTTGGCAACGAATCAAAATTTATTTCTTTAACTGAATCATAAACACCATAACATTCGTTTACATATTCCTGACCAATTACATCAATTACATACTGTCTAACTGCGTATTTATCGACTAGTTGATTTAAAATTTTTGGTTTATAAAAAACTTTCAACCATTGTATCTTCTCATTATACTCCTTTGGGTTTTCTAAATTTAATTTCTTTCCTGTATAGTATTCATAAGAATATCGAACATAATGTTCTTGAGGTAAAAACATCATTTTCCTTAAATATCTTAATCGTTGCTTTTTTAAAAAATTAATCATTCTAAAAACTTAAGTTATCAATATTCAATCGTTTTTGCAACCAACCAAAAAGTAAGTCTAATCTATTTTTTGGACATAGATCTAAACTTTGCATGCATAGGAATAACTTGCTGTCATCATTTACTGCTTTATGCATCATCTTTCTATACCAATACAATGGTTTTTTATGAGATCCTCCAATATAGATTAATTGATAATCTTCTTTTAAAAGAGCTGAACCTTTTTTAATCTCTATATGATTTGCCAAAGATTGTAATACATATTGTTCAGGATTTCTAAACCGATGTCTAATATTTCTATCTTGCATTTCAAGATGAGATTCAAAATAATTTTTTAAACTAGACTTTCGTATTGGTGCTGGTGTATGATCTAATTTAAAGTAACTGTCAAAACCCAATGCTCTTGCTGCATTCTGCTGACCTCTTTTATATCCATACTTTTTATCTCTTGATTCTTTTCCAAATAATCTTAATACTCCATTTATTACTTTTTTATGAAAAATGTTTTCATCTAGTGGCTTCCACTCTCCTCTTAATACTGGGAATCCATCAACAAAAAAATCTGAAGGAGTTGTTTTCTTCAATAATGAAAAGTCATCATTAAAATAAATAAAATGTTCTGAAAGAGAAGGTATTTTATAAGCAAGTGTTTCTATAGGTCGGCAGTTAAAAACTGGTAACAATGAATTGAATTCAGAAAAAATTGCTTTATGGTCAACAACAGTTATTGTTGGCTGACTATCCACTTTTTGCTTATTGTATTTTTCTAAAAACGACGGTGTTTGATTATCGGTTACAATGAAAATATTTTTAATATATGGAGCGAATTTTATAATTGATTTTACAGCAAATTCAATTTCATTTACTTGATCAAAACGAGTCCTAAAAGTTTTTGAATTAATATTCTTTGAATCATCTAAATATTTATTCATTTTTTGTTGATGGTTATTATCATTACCATCAACCCAAGTAATTACTGCATCAATTACAAACTCATTCTTTATTGTTTCCATCTTCATTAAACAACTTTATTAATCCTATCTATTTAAAAAGCGTAATTTTATATATCTCGTATAAACACCATAAGCTTGGGTTGAGGCTAAAACAAAACCAGAAAACCCATCTAAAAACCCTAACTTGATTACATAATGTATTAAAAAACGTGCAGGAGGTTTTACAAGTAAATGAAATAAAGTCACCTTCTTTCCTTTACTATGTAATTGTTGAGCTTGTAAGCCTGAATATTGATTCAACTTAGATATATAATGATCAAATCCTCGATAAGAAAAATGTTCTAACTTATGATTTAAATAACCTAGTTTTCCTACCGTTTTAATTACTTCATGAACTAGATTGCCATCATATTGACAATATTCTTTTAAAAATAAACGCACAACTCTATCCCTTTGCCATCCACCAAATCGAATTTTTTTATTAAAAAAGTAGAATGTTCTATAAATATAAAACCCAACAAAATCCCTAGGCGATTTAACAGTAAGCAGTATTTCTTTAGCCAATGATGGTGTTACTCGCTCGTCTGCATCCAATATATATACCCAATCATGCTTTGCCTGCTGAATAGCATAATTCTTCTGAGAAGAAAAATCGTCAAAAACCCGTTGTATTAATTTTACATCGTGTTTTTCAGCCAATTCAACAGTTCTATCAGTACTGTAAGAATCAATAACAATAATCTCATCAGCAAAACTGACAGATTTTATTGCTTTTTCAATATGAATCTCCTCGTTATAGGTTGGAATTATTGCAGAAATTTTCAAACTCTATCTAGTGTATTTATCAAATTATACTGCAACATTATTTTCCCGTAATGCGTCGTTCAAAGAAGTCTTTTTATTGGTGCTCTCTTTTCTTTTTCCAATAATCAATGCACATGGAACATTAAAAGTTCCAGCAGCAAACTTTTTAGGATAAGAACCAGGAATCACAACCGATCGAGCAGGAATTACACCTTTCGTCTCTATAGGCTCATCTCCTGTAACATCAATAATTTTAGTGCTCATAGTTAACACAACATTTGCTCCTAAAACAGCTTCCTTTTCCACTCTTACACCTTCAACAACAATACATCTAGAACCAATAAAAGCATTGTCTTCAATTATTACTGGAGCAGCTTGCAACGGCTCCAAAACACCACCGATTCCTACTCCTCCACTTAAATGTACATTCTTCCCAATCTGAGCACAACTTCCTACCGTAGCCCAAGTATCAACCATTGTTCCTTCATCTACATATGCTCCGATATTCACATAACTTGGCATTAAAATAGTTCCAGACGAGATATATGAACCATGTCTTGCAACTGCATTAGGAACAACTCTTATGCCTCTTTCAGCATAATTCCGCTTTAAAGGAATCTTATCATGGTATTCAAAAATTCCAACCTCCATAGTTTCCATTTTCTGAATTGGAAAATATAAAACAACTGCTTTTTTCACCCATTCATTTACCTGCCAATCATCTCCTAAAGGTTCTGCAACTCTCAATTTTCCTTCATCCAATAAATCCACAACTTGGCGTATAACTTCTTGAGTTTTATCTTCTTTTAATAATGCTCTGTCATTCCAAGCGTTTTCTATAATTTCTTGTAAACTTTTCATTCTATTTTCTTTATTGAGACAAAGATAAATATACCATATTTATTTGACGACATAAACACTATTTATTTGTTATTGAATTAAATGACTATTTTTGCAAAAAAAACTAAAGTTATAATGGCTAGAATATTAGCATTTGATTATGGACATAAAAGAATTGGACTAGCTGTTACAGATGAATTACAAATCATTGCTTCTGGAATCGAAACTGTTGATACCAAAAGTATTTTTTCCTTTTTAAACAACTACTTAGCAAATGAGAATGTTGAATTATTTATTGTAGGAGAACCTAAACAAATGGACAATTCAGCAAGTGAAAGTGAAGTCTTTATTAAACCTTTTATAAAAAAATTGAATTCTACGTATCCGAAAATCCCAATAAAAAGAGTTGATGAGCGTTTTACATCTAAAATGGCTTTTCAATCAATGATAGATGGAGGATTAAAAAAGAAGCAACGTCAGAATAAAGCGCTTATTGATAAAATTAGTGCTACCATTATATTACAAACTTATCTAGATCAAAAACATTAGAATTTATATCTAATACCGTATTTTTGCACTCGATTAAATTTTAAAAAATGATTTTACCAATTATTGCTTACGGAGATCCGGTTTTAAGAAAAGTAGCTATTGATATTGATAAAGAGTATCCACAATTAGATGAACTGTTGGAGAACATGAATCAAACAATGGAAAACGCTCATGGTGTCGGTCTTGCTGCTCCTCAGATAGGAAAAGCGATTCGTCTATTTTTAGTAGACACTACTCCATTTGCAGATGATGAAGAACTAGAAGAGGAAGAAAGAGCGTTTTTAAGTAGTTTCAAGAGAACATTTATCAATGCAGAAATTACTGAAGAAACTGGTGATGAATGGGCTTTTAATGAAGGTTGCTTGAGTATTCCAGATGTAAGAGAAGATGTATTCAGAAATAAAACAATCACGATTGAATTTCAGGATGAAAACTTTAAAAAGCATACGGAAGTATTATCAGGATTGGCAGCGAGAGTTGTTCAACATGAGTATGATCACATTGAAGGAATCTTATTTACTGATAAACTTTCATCACTTAAGAAAAGGTTAATCAAGAAAAAATTAGATAATATATCAAAAGGAAAAATAAATCCAGATTATAGAATGAAATTCTACAATCCAAAGAAAAGAACCTCATAGAGGTATTTATAAAATATTTTTAAGACTAAATAAAATATGAGTTTAGAAAAAATTATTTCTGTTACAGGAAAACCAGGATTATACGAGATTATTGCACAATCCAAAGGTGGGATTATTGTTCAATCATTGATTGATAATAAACGCTTTCCAATTGCTACCACTCACAATGTAAGTGTATTGGATAATATTGCAATTTATACGTATGAAGAAGAAATACCATTAAAAATGGTGTTGAAATCTATCTTTGAAAAAGAAGAAGGAAAAGAATGCATCAGTCCAAAAGAGAACTCTGCAAAATTGACCGCATATTTTTCTGAAATCTTACCAGATTATGATGAAGAGCGTGTGTATGTTTCTAACATAAAGAAGGTTTTACAGTGGTACAATTTATTAGTAAATAATAAGTTTGATTTTTCTTCTATTACTGAAGATAAAGAAACAGAGAAAGAAGCCTAAATGAATTCGAGAGCGCAGCAATTAGAATCTATAGATCGACTTCTTACGATCATGGACGAGTTACGCCTTAAATGTCCTTGGGATCAAAAACAAACCTTACAATCTTTACGTCATTTAACGATTGAAGAAACTTATGAACTAGGTGACGCAATCCTTGACAACGATTTAGTTGAAGTAAAAAAAGAATTGGGTGATTTATTATTGCACATTGTTTTTTATGCTAAAATAGGTTCTGAAACCAATGATTTTGACATTGCTGATGTTGCCGATTCTATTTCGGAAAAATTAATCAGTCGTCACCCTCATATTTACGGAGATGTTGAAGTAAAAGATGAAGAAGAAGTAAAGCGCAATTGGGAACAACTGAAACTAAAAGAAGGTAGAAATTCAGTATTAGAAGGTGTTCCTAAATCACTTCCTGCAGTTGTAAAAGCGAGTAGAATTCAGGAAAAAGTTGCTGGAGTTGGATTTGATTGGGAACATCCAGAGCAAGTATGGGAAAAAGTTCAGGAAGAACTATCCGAATTAAATGTTGAGATTAAAAAAGGCAATACTGACAATATCGAAGCAGAGTTTGGAGATGTTTTATTTTCAATGATCAATTACGCTCGATTTATCAATGTAAATCCAGAAAATGCTCTTGAACGTACCAATAAAAAGTTTATCAAGCGTTTTCAATTCTTAGAAGAGGCTGCAAGAAAAGAAGGTAAAGAACTTTCAGACATGTCACTTACTGAAATGGACGTCCATTGGGAAAACTCAAAGAAGTTTTTCAAATAACTCAAATTGAAAATAATCTAAAGAATTTTTCAAAGAACCATCATCTTAGTTCAATAACATTTTTATGTATATTTACTTAAAAATAGTTTATGCTTTTTACTGCCTTAATTTTCATTTTTATTGGGTTACTGCTCAAGAATGGAAAAATGTACAATTTAATTGCTGGATATAATACGATGTCAGTCGAAGAAAAGGCGAAGTATAATATTGAAGCAATTGCTACTTTATTTAGGAATGTGATGTTTTTTATGGCATCCTTAATTACTATAGGATTTGCCCTTTCTAAACTTCTTGAAGAACCTTCTATTGGAAGTATTTCTTTTTGGATTGCATTAGGAATCGGAATACCATATTTATTAATTCGTTCAAATTCTAAAAATTTAAAGTCCAATGGATAAATTTCTTTCTGAAGCAATTATTGAGGCTAAAAAAGGCTTAGAAGAAGGTGGAATACCTATTGGTTCAGTAATCGTACATCAAGGAAAAATCATAGGAAGAGGACACAATCGTAGAGTTCAGGATGGAAGTGTGATCCTTCACGGAGAAATGGATGCATTTGAAAATGCTGGACGTCAATCTGCTGTAATCTATCAAGAAAGTGTCATTTACACTACTTTATCACCATGTTCTATGTGTTCTGGAGCCATTTTATTATATGGCATCCCTAAAGTTGTGATTGGTGAAAACACTACTTTTATGGGTAACGAAAGTTTATTAAAAGAGAAAGGTATCGAAGTTGTAGTTGCTGATAATGAAGAATGCAAAGAATTGATGCGGAATTTTATCAAAGATAAACCTCAATTATGGAATGAAGATATTGGAGAACCCTAAAATAGGGCTATATAAAAAGGGAAGAAATTAATTGATTTCTTCCCTTTATTAATTTAGATTTTTTTTGCTCCTTTAACCTTCTGTTTAGTCAATGCAATATCGATGACTTCTTTCATTTCGTTTACATAGTGAAACTTCACACCTTTTAAGTAAGACTGCTTAATTTCCTCTACGTCTTTTCTGTTTTCAGAACATAAAATAATTTCTTTAATATTGGCCCTTTTGGCAGCCAATATCTTTTCCTTGATTCCTCCTACTGGAAGTACCTTTCCTCTCAAAGTGATTTCTCCAGACATCGCCAATTTAGATTTCACTTTACGTTGGGTAAAGACCGAAACCAATGATGTCAACATCGTAATTCCTGCACTTGGACCGTCCTTAGGTGTTGCTCCTTCTGGAACATGAATATGAACTTTATTCTCTTCTAATGTTTTTTGATTAATTCCAAAAACTTCAGCATTAGCGTTGATATATTCCATCGCAATGGTTGCAGATTCTTTCATTACTTTACCTAAATTTCCAGTAATGGTCAATCCCTTTCCTTTTGAAATAATAGACTCTATAAACAATATATCTCCTCCTACTTGCGTCCATGCCAGTCCAGTTACAACACCAGCAACATCATTATTCTCATATTTATCTCTTTCAAGATGTGAAACTCCAAGTATCTTTTCTAGATCTTCACTAGAAATTAAAGTATTGTACTTCTCCTCCATCGCAATAGATTTTGCTCCATATCGAACCACTTTCGCAATTTGTTTATCCAATCCTCTAACTCCAGATTCACGTGTATAACCTTCGACAATTTTCTCAAATTGCGCCTTTTTTAATTGCAAATTTTTATTCGTTAATCCATGTTCTTTCAATTGTTTTGGAAATAAATGTCTTTTCGCAATTTCAACTTTTTCTTCAATCGTATAGCCACTTACATTGATGATCTCCATTCTATCTCGCAATGCCCAAGGAATCGTTGAAAGACTGTTGGCAGTAGCAACAAACAATACTTTAGAAAGGTCATAACCTAATTCTAAATAATTGTCATAGAAAGCAGCGTTTTGCTCAGGATCTAGAACTTCAAGCATAGCTGCTGAAGGGTCGCCATTATGAGAATTGGAAACTAATTTATCAATTTCATCTAGTACAAATACTGGATTAGAAGTTCCCGCTTTTTTCAAACTCTGGATAATTCTTCCAGGCATTGCGCCTATGTATGTTTTACGATGCCCTCTGATTTCGGCTTCATCACGTAATCCACCTAAAGACATTCTAATATATTCTCTTCCCAAAGATTCTGCAATTGATTTTCCAAGCGATGTTTTACCAACTCCTGGAGGTCCGTAAAGGCATATAATAGGTGATTTCATATCTCCTTTTAATTTCAATACTGCCAAATGCTCAATAATTCTTTGCTTTACTTCATCAAGGCCAAAATGATCTCGATCTAATATTTTCTCTGCACGTTTTAAATCAAACTTGTCTTTAGAATATTCATCCCAAGGCAATTCTAATAATAAATCCAAATAGTTGCGTTGTACTGAATATTCTGCAGCTTGTGGATTCATACGTTGTAATCTTCCAATTTCTTTAGAGAATTTTTCTGCAATTTCTTTAGACCATTTTTTATCTACTGATTTCACACGCATCTCATCTAATTCCTCCTCATAGGAAACCCCTCCTAATTCTTCTTGGATTGTTTTCAATTGTTGGTTTAAAAAATATTCACGTTGTTGTTGATCCATATCAGAACGAGTCTTTGACTGAATATCCTGACGCAACTCCAATTTTTGTAGTTCTTTGGTCATGAATTTTAAGGTCAATAAAGCCCTTTCTTTCAAGTTATTTACCTTTAATAACTCTTGCTTTTCAGCAACCGAAAGATTCATATTAGAAGAAACAAAATTTATCAAAAATGGACTACTCTCAATATTTTTAATTGCAAATGATGCTTCTGAAGGCAAACTCGGATTGATTTTGATAATATTCAGTGCCATTGCTTTTATTGAATCAATAATTGCATCAAATTCTGGCTCTTTTATCTGAGAACGATCTTCTTCAACTTTCTTAGTTGTTGCCTTTAAATAAGGTTCCTCTTGAGTAACGGCATCAATTTCAAAACGTTTTTGACCTTGAATTATAACAGTGATGTTTCCGTCAGGCATTTTCAACATTTTCATAATGCGAGCGACAGTTCCTGTTTTATGAACGTCATCTATTGATGGGTCTTCAACACCCTCTGTCTTTTGAGAAACCACTCCAATCGTTTTATTGCCAGCATTGGCATCTTTAATCAATTGGATTGATTTATCGCGTCCTGCAGTAATCGGAATCACAACACCTGGAAATAACACAGTATTTCTTAATGGTAAAATAGGAAGTTCTTCTGGAATTTCCTCTTTATTAATTTGCTCTTCATCTTCAGGCGTCATTAATGGGATTAACTCAGCGTCTTGATCTAACATTTGTTGAAATGACAGATTGTCTAATTTTATAAATTTAGAATCACTCATAGTTTATTGTAGGTCATTTTGTCATTAGAAACAATAAAAAAATGTTTCGACAAAAGTATATAATAATTGTATTTTATTAGTAACCAATATATTAAAGTGTAAAACTAAAACATATCTATTACATAAAAGTCAATAGTTATGCCAATTGAAGAATAAAAAATTACTTTTATTATAAAATAACTGTAACACATTTACTTTTCTATTGTCTTTTTAACAGAAACGATTCATTACAACATAAAGATCAACATATCAACCAACTTTTATAACGTTGTAAAAACGGAGAAAAAAGTGCTCAACTGGAAATCTATAAGCGCTATTATAGAGCAATGTATAATACTGCACTTCGGATTTTGAACAACAGCTTTGATGCTGAAGACATGATGCAGGAATCGTTCCTGATTGCATTCACGAAGTTGGGCACTTTTAAAGGTGAAGTTACATTTGGTGCATGGTTGAAGCATTAGATATAAATTCTAAAATTGCAGGATCAGGAAATGTTCATTATAAAGGCAGCCCAACAACTAATGTCAAAATAAGTGGTTCAGGAAATGTAACGAGTAAATAGCAACGATTGAAAGAAATAAAAACGGCAACTAAAAATTTAGTTGCCGTTTTTATTTAAAAATTTCTAAACTGTTTAGATTCTTCAAAAACATGTTCAAGAATTTTCTCTTCTTTTTCATCAAACTCTATACTTTTACGTTTCATAACTGCAGTGGCAACTTCTTTTACTTTATTCATTTGAAAAGTTGTAAATCCGGAACTTCCTCCCCAAGCAAATGAAGGCACAAAATTACGTGGAAAACCTGTGCCAAAAATATTAGCACTTACACCTATCACTGTTCCTGTATTAAACATCGTATTAATTCCACATTTCGAATGGTCTCCCATCATCAATCCACAAAATTGCAATCCAGTTTTAGCAAAACGTCCAGTTTCATAACTCCATAATTTAACCTCAGCATAATTGTTCTTCAAGTTAGAATTGTTCGTGTCAGCACCAATATTACACCATTCTCCAATCACTGAATTTCCAAGAAAACCATCATGTCCTTTATTGGAATAACCAAAAATTACAGAATTATTCACTTCTCCTCCAACCTTAGAATGCGGCCCAATAGTGGTTCCTCCGTATATTTTTGCGGACATTTTTAATATCGAATTTTCACACAATGCGAAAGGTCCTCTTACTGCACATGCCTCCATAACTTCCGAATTTTCACCTATATAAATAGGTCCGTCAGTTGCGTTTAAAGACGCTAAAGTTAGTTTTGCTCCTTCTTCAATAAATATATTTTCTTTATTGAAACAATGAACCGTTTCGGGAATTTTAGCAGATTTTCTTCCTTCCGTTAAGAAATCAAAATCTTGTTGAATAGCTTCGCTATTTAATGAAAAGATATCCCACGTACTTTTAATTTGAATTAAATTTTCATTTGACTCTAATCTTTCGTAAGAATCTAAGTTTTCTACTTTTTGAGAATCCGTTGCATAAAACGCTACAACTTCATCATTGTAAAATATAGCTTGATACTTATTTAAATTTTTAACTTTTTCAACCAATGTGTTAGTTGGTAAAAAAGATGCATTAATCATGATGTTTTCTTCCATTTCAATCATTGGAAATTTATCTTCAAGATATTCTTCCGTAAGCGTTGTAGTGGTAAAACCTAAACGTTTTTCCCATTTTTCACGAATTGTTAAAATCCCAATTCTAATATCAGCAACAGGCCTCGTATAAGTAAATGGCAAAAAAGCATCACGAACTGAACCATCAAAAAGAATATAATTCATGTTTAATTAATTTTTCGAACTATACAAACTTACTTTAATTATAGCGCATAAAAAAACCGATTGTTAAAATACAATCGGTTTTTATTTATTTAATTTATTAAACAAATATAAATAAAAAATTATTTACTCAAATACATTTTTCTACGAGAATATAATTCATAAAATTGATCGTCTTTTAGACTATCAATAAATAGAATACTTTCTCCTGTAGATTTCATTTCTGGCCCTAAATTCTTATCAACATTAGGAAATTTATCGAATGAAAAAACGGGTTGTTTTATAGCATAACCATCTAATTTCGGTTTGAAATTAAAATCTGTCACTTTATGTACTCCAAGCATTACTTTAGTTGCATAATTTACATAAGGCTCTTGGTATGCTTTTGCAATAAACGGAACTGTTCTAGAAGCTCTAGGATTGGCTTCAATAATAAAAACAGTATCGTCTTTTACTGCAAATTGAATATTCATCAATCCAACAGTTTTCAATGCTCTAGCAATATTAATCGTATGATCTTTAATTTGTTGCATTACAAATTCTCCTAAATTAAATGGAGGTAACGTAGCGTTAGAATCCCCAGAATGAACACCACAAGGCTCTATATGCTCCATAATTCCGATGATATACACATTTCCATCAGCATCACATATTGCATCTGCTTCTGCTTCTATAGCACCGTCTAAATAATGATCTAGTAACAATACATTTCCAGGCATTTTTCGATGTAAGTCAACAACATGCTTTTCAAGTTCTTCCCTATTAATCACAATTTTCATTCCTTGCCCTCCGAGTACATAAGAAGGTCTTACTAAAATTGGGAAGTTTAATTCATCAGCAACAGCTAATGCCTCTTCTGCATTTGTAGCAGTTCCAAATTGTGGAAAAGGTATTTTTAAGTCTATTAATAATTTTGAGAAACGGCCTCTATCTTCTGCTAAATCCAATGCTTCAAAACTAGTACCAATAATTTTAATACCATGTTTCTCTAACTTTTCGGCCAATTTCAAAGCAGTTTGCCCACCTAATTGAACAATAACTCCTTCAGGTTTTTCATGCTGAATAATATCATAAATGTGTTCCCAGAAAACCGGTTCAAAATACAATTTGTCAGAGATATCGAAATCTGTAGAAACAGTTTCAGGATTACAGTTGATCATAATCGTTTCATATCCTGCTTCTCTTGCTGCTAAAACACCGTGTACGCAACAATAATCAAACTCAATTCCTTGTCCTATTCTATTTGGTCCAGATCCAAGAACAACAATTTTTTTCTTTTTAGTAACTACACTTTCATTATCTGCATATTCTTTCCCATCAACAATCATATTGTTTTCAAATGTTGAATAATAGTAAGGAGTTTCCGCATTAAATTCTGCAGCACACGTATCAACTAATTTATATACTCTGTTAATTTTTAACTCTTTACGCTTATTATAAACTTCACTTTCCAGACAACTCAACATATGAGCAATCTGTCGATCACCATATCCTTTTTGCTTAGCTTCGAGTAATAAATCTTTTGGCAAAGTATCTAATTGATAGGTAGAAATTTCTTTTTCTATTGCATATAATTCTTCATATTGCCTCAAGAACCACATATCAATTTTAGTAATTTCATGAATGGTACTCATTGGAATCCCCATCTTAATAGCATCATAAATTACAAATACTCGATCCCAACTAGCATACTTGAGTTTGCCTATAATTGTATCATAATCTCTATAACCTTTTCCGTCAGCACCTATCCCATTTCTTTGTATTTCTAATGATTGTGTTGCTTTATGCAATGCTTCTTGAAACGAACGTCCAATTCCCATTACTTCCCCCACAGATTTCATTTGCAACCCTAATGTTCTATCAGACCCTTCAAATTTGTCAAAGTTCCAACGAGGAATTTTTACAATTACATAATCTAATGTTGGCTCAAATAAAGCAGAAGTCGTTTTTGTAATTTGATTATCTAATTCATCTAAATGATATCCAAGAGCCAATTTCGAAGCAATCTTTGCAATAGGATATCCTGTTGCTTTACTCGCTAGTGCAGATGAACGAGATACTCGTGGATTAATTTCAATCGCAATAATATCTTCTTTTTCATCTGGCGAAACTGCAAACTGAACATTACACCCTCCTGCAAAATCTCCAATAGAACGCATCATATGAATTGCCATATCACGCATTCTTTGATATGTAGTATCACTCAATGTCATTGCAGGTGCAACTGTAATAGAATCTCCAGTATGTATTCCCATTGGATCCATATTCTCAATTGCACAAATGATAACTACATTATCATTTTTATCTCTCAATAATTCTAATTCATATTCTTTCCATCCCAATAAAGCTTTATCAATCATCACCTCATGAATTGGTGAAATCTCTAAACCTCTACTCAACATTTCGTCAAACTCTTCAGGCTTATAAACAATTCCTGCTCCTGCTCCACCTAAAGTAAAAGAAGCTCTAATTACTAATGGAAATCCAAATTCTTGTGCAATTTCTTTTCCTTTTAAGAATGATGTTGCTGTTGCTTGAGGAGCCATTGGAATACCAATTTTAAGCATAAGTTTTCTAAACTTCTCTCTATCTTCTGTAATCTCAATTGCAGCAATATCAACACCAATCAACTTTACATTAAAATCATCCCAAATCCCTTTGTCCTGGGCTTCTATACATAAGTTTAACGCTGTCTGTCCTCCCATAGTTGGTAAAACAGCATCTACTTGATGAATTCGTAAAATCTCTATAATAGATTTTGTAGTTAATGGTTTTAGATACACATGATCCGCAGTTGTCGGATCAGTCATGATAGTTGCAGGATTAGAATTGATAAGTACCACTTCAATTCCTTCTTCTCGAAGTGAACGAATTGCTTGAGTTCCAGCATAATCAAATTCACATGCTTGTCCTATCACAATAGGTCCTGAACCTATAATTAAAACTGATTTTATTGAATTGTTTTTTGGCATTGTATTCTATTAATTTCTGATATTATAAATATTATAATTTTGATTCTACTAATAAAGATTAGTTATTAAAACTTATTAAAAGACATAAAAAAAGGTGTTACTGATAAACAGTAACACCTTGTATATGAATTTTATAGATTCATTATTTTTTTGGTCGAGGGTCAGAAGAAACACTTATTCTCTTTCTACCTTTGGCTCTTCTTCTTGCCAATACTTTTCTACCATTAGCAGATGCCATTCTTTCTCTGAAACCATGTTTGTTTCTTTTCTTTCTCTTTGAGGGTTGGTACGTTCTTTTCGGCATTACTTATATATTTTTTATGTCTTTTTAAACTTTTTGTTACTTTATATCGAAAAATCTATTCGCTAAAAGTGGGGCAAATATACAAATCCTTTTACTTCTGGCAAGTCTATTTTTTAAAAAAAATAAAAATTATTTTAAGAGTTATTTATATCGATAAAACATACTTAAATATAATAGGTATTCATGGATTGACTTTAATACATTCAATCCTCATTCCAATAACTAATACTTTAGTAAATCCTGTAAAAAGAACTATTCAGACTTTATTTGTTGTAAGAGAAGTAATGGGCTCATTATGGCTTTTCTGGGTTGCTCCTATTAATAGAAACTATACTTGCTAGAATTGTCTATAAATATTTATCTCCAGAAGACTAATATTCTGTTTTCTAATAGCTGAAGAATCTTTTAAAATTTATTTAGGTTTTAAAAGGGTTCTTTTTTTGTCAGTATAAATAGAGTTAGTACTTTTGCTCAAACCTAAAGTCAATGAAAAAAACCAAATACGTTTTTGTAACAGGAGGCGTAACTTCATCACTCGGAAAAGGCATTATCGCTGCTTCTTTAGCAAAATTATTACAAGTAAGAGGCTATTCCGTAACCATCCAAAAATTGGATCCGTACATCAATATTGATCCAGGAACTTTAAACCCTTACGAGCATGGAGAATGTTTTGTAACAAATGATGGTGCTGAAACTGATTTAGATTTAGGTCATTACGAACGTTTTTTAAACATCCCTACTTCTCAAGCCAACAATGTCACTACTGGACGAATATATCAATCGGTAATCGATAAAGAAAGGCGTGGAGAGTTTCTAGGAAAAACTGTTCAGATTATTCCTCATATTACTGACGAAATTAAAAACCGTATTCAAATTTTAGGAAATACAGGTGAATACGATATTGTAATCACAGAAATTGGTGGAACTGTGGGTGATATTGAATCATTACCTTATGTAGAAGCTGTCAGACAATTATTATGGGAGATGGGAAAAGAAAATGCCATTTCAATCCATTTAACTTTGATCCCATATCTTGCTGCCGCTGGAGAGTTAAAGACGAAACCAACTCAACATTCGGTAAAAATATTAATGCAAAGTGGTGTGAGTCCAGATATATTAGTCTGTCGTACTGAGCACAAACTGAATGAAAGTATTAGAAAAAAATTAGCATTATTCTGTAATGTTCAAGAAGATTCTATAATAGAATCTATTGATGCAGAGACTATATATGATGTTCCATTATTAATGATGGAAGAAAAATTGGACGAAGTCGTTTTGAAAAAAATGAATCTACCATTTGATGGGAAATATGAATTAACTGGATGGAATAATTTCTTAAAAAAACATAAAAACCCTAAAAGCACTGTTGAAATAGGCCTTATTGGAAAATATGTTGAATTACAAGACGCCTATAAATCCATTTCTGAGGCTTTTATTCACGCAGGTGCAACTAATGAAGTTAAGGTCAATGTTAATTGGATACATTCAGAAAGTCTAAGTGCTAAGAATGTTGCAGAAAAACTTGATCATTTGAATGGAATTTTAGTAGCTCCAGGATTTGGTGACAGAGGGATTGAAGGAAAAATTGATGCTATAAAATATGCTCGGGAACATAAAATTCCATTTTTAGGAATCTGTCTAGGAATGCAAATGGCAGTAATTGAGTTTGCTAGAAACGTATTAGGATTGACCGATGCATATTCAAATGAAATGAACCCGAATACTCCGCATCCAGTGATTAATTTAATGGAAGAGCAAAAATCTATCGTAGATATGGGAGGAACTATGCGTCTTGGAGCATGGGATTGTGAATTAGCAGATAATTCTAAAATCGCAAAGATATATCAACAAAAAAATATTCAAGAGCGTCACAGACATCGTTATGAATTTAACAATGATTATTTAGATCAGATTGTAAGTGCTGGAATGATTGCTACAGGAAAAAACCCTGAAACCAACTTGGTAGAAGTAATCGAAATTCCTGAACATCCTTGGTTTATCGGAGTACAATACCATCCAGAATATAAGAGTACAGTATTAAAACCACATCCATTATTTGTAGATTTTGTAAAAGCGGCTTTGGAACACTCTTTGAACTAATTACTCTAGTATTTATATTTTTTATTTCATTTTAAAATTCTATTTGAACTAACCAAGATATATTACTGAAATTCAACAATCTAAATACTCAAACCAAATCAAACATTAATAAATAGATTTTATTACTTTTGTCGCGCTTTAAGTGACAGCCACATAAAGTTTATGACAAGATGACATTTTAAAATATGGAACAAAAAAAATTCGACCCAAATACTTTTATAGGGTTTTTATTACTTGGAGCAATCGCATTATGGTGGATGTATTCGAATCAACCTACACCTGAACAACTTGAAAAAGTAAAAACTGAAAGAATTCAAGATTCTATCAATAACATTCAACAATCAGTTTTTACAACGACTCCACAATTAGAAACTATTGAAGTTCTTTCTGACTCATTAAAAACTTTAAATGCACAAAATCAATTAGGTGCATTTGCAAGTTCTGCTTCAGTATCCTCAGATGATGTAACAATTATTGAAAATGACCTGTTAAAACTTACTATCTCAAATAAAGGAGGACAGATTGTTGAAGCGCTTTTAAAAGAATATAAAACCTACGATTCAATTCCTGTAAAACTGATTAAAGACAACAACGCTTTATTCAATATCAATTTTGGAACTTCAGGAAATAGAATTTTAAATACTAAAGACCTTAATTTTCAGCCTTCTATTACCACAAATAACAGCAACCAAGTTCTTACAATGAAATTGGCTGTAGATAGAAATCGTTATTTAGAATATCGTTATGAAATCAAGCCTGATGATTACATGATCGATTTTTCAATTCGCTCACAAGGACTAGGTGATGTCTTCAATACATCTCATCCTGTGAACCTTCAATGGGATTTAACGAGTTATAGAAACGAGAAAAGCATTCGTTCAGAAAGTATGTATACATGGTATTACTACAAGACTGATGGAGATGTTACTTATTTAAGTCAAGATGATGATGAAACAGAAAAAGAAGTAAGTTGGGTAGGATATAAACAACATTTCTTTTCTTCTATCTTAATGTCGGACACTCCATTTAAAAGTGCCAATCTGATTTCTGAAAAATTATATAAAGACGTAGATAAAGATTCTATTTTTACTAATAAGTTTTCAATCAATGCTCCTTTAGAATTAAAAAGTGGCGAATTGAATTATTTAATGAATTGGTATTTCGGACCAACAGATTATACTACTTTAAAAATATATGAAGGAACGGATATTGAAGAAGTTGCAGATATGGGTTGGGGAATATTCGGTTGGATTAACAAGCATATTTTCCGTCATATATTCAATTTTCTTTCTGGATTCTCATGGAATTTTGGATTGATAATAATCCTAATGACAATTGCTGTACGTATCTTAATGTCACCATTGGTATATAAATCATACGTTTCTAGCGCTAAGATGAAAGTCATACGTCCAGAAATGGAAGTAATCAACAAGAAACTTCCTGGAAAAGAAAATGCAATGAAGCGTCAACAAGAAACCATGGCGATTCAACGAAAAGCAGGAGTAAGTATGATGTCTGGATGTATTCCCGCATTATTGCAAATGCCTGTTTTCTTTGCACTATTTAAGTTTTTCCCTTCTAATATTGCTCTAAGACAGAAAAGTTTCCTTTGGGCAGATGATCTATCATCTTATGATAATATATTCAATTTAGGGTTCAACATTCCATTTTATGGTAGTCACGTGAGTTTGTTTCCAATATTAGCATCTGTTGCTATTTTCTTCTACATGAAGATGAATCAAAGCCAACAAGCGAATATGCAGCCTCCTGCACAAGAAGGAATGCCTGATATGCAGAAAATGATGAAAATGATGATCTACTTCTCTCCTATTATGATGTTGTTTTTCTTCAATCAATATGCAAGTAGTTTAAGTTTGTATTATTTTGTTTCAAATTTATTGACAATCGGAATCATGCTAGTGATTAAAAACTATGTGATTGATGAAGACAAGATTCTCCTTCAGATAGAGGAAAATAAAAAACGTCCTGAAAAGAAAAAAAGTAAGTTTCGTCAACGAATGGACGATGCAATGAAACAAGCACAAGTTCAACAAGAAGCAGGAAAGAAAGGGAAGAAAAAATAATTTTCTTTTTTATCAAATATTCAAACTCTCAAAATTAATTTTTTGGGAGTTTTTTATTTTAAAAATAATGACTTTAAAAACCCCAAACCATAACCCAAAAATTGGGTAAAAGAAGTAATTATACTCAAAAAGGCTACTTTTAATCCATTTCTAAAAAAAGAATCAATTAAGAGAATCATAAAATAAATGAAATATACTTTTATAAATAAAGTATAACCAAAAATGGCAAGGATAATACTAATGTCAAATCCTATTATAAACAAACAAGGAAACCAATACGTTAACTTAGAAGTAGAAGGATACTTTCGATTTAAGATAGGTCTTGCAGTACCGAAATTAAAAGTTTGATTAAAAAATTCGCTCAGCGTAGTTCTGCGCTTGTGATATACAAATGCCTTTTCAATAAATTGCGTTTTATATCCTTTTTCCCACAATCGAAAGGTCAAGTCAATATCTTCTCCATATTTCATATCCGAATAACCTTTCGTCTTTTCAAAAGAGGTCTTTGACAGTCCCATATTAAAACTTCGAGGTTGAAACTTTTCAATAGACTGTTTCTTTCCACGTATCCCTCCTGTAGTCAAGACTGAAGTCATAGAATAGTTTATCGCCTTCTGCATTGCTGTAAAAGAGGCATGAGCAGCATCTGCTCCGCCATAGGCATCTGTAAAATTATGTAAGAGTGCATTCTCAACTTCTTCTAGATAATGTGGAGGCAATATAACATCTGAGTCCAAAATGATAAAATAGTTTCCTGTCGCATTTTGCATTCCATAATTACGACTCAATCCTGATCCACTATTCTCTTTGAAAAAATAATTGACAGAAAGTGTATCTTGATATTTTTCAATAACAGATTCACAAGTATCTGTAGATCCATCCTCAACAATTACAACTTCGAAATCATTTTTAAACAATTGAACTGACAGACTATGCATTAATTCATCAATCTCACTTGGACGATTGAATACAGGAATTATAATGGAAAAATGTAATTTCATCAAAACAAATATAAATAAAAAAGCACCCATAAATATGGATGCTTCTATAATATTAATGTGAATATATTATTCTTCAATAAACTTATCCATCACTTGGTCACTTACTCCCATATTAGAGAAACCTCCGTCGTGGAATAAATTCTGAAGTGTGACCATCTTCGTCAAGTCAGAAAATAAAGAAATCGTATAATTTGCACATTCAAGCGCTGTTGCATTTCCTAAAGGAGACATTTTTTCAGCATAGGCAAAAAACCCTTCAAATCCTTTTACACCACTTCCTGCAGTTGTAGGAGTAGGAGATTGAGAAATTGTATTTACACGAACTTTATGATCTCTACCAAAGAAATATCCAAAACTTCTAGCGATAGATTCTAAATATGCTTTATTATCTGCCATATCATTATAATCTGGAAAAACACGTTGTGCAGCCATATAAGTCAATGCAACAACACTTCCCCATTCATTCATAGCATTGCTATTGTACAATACATTCATTGTTTTATGAAAAGATAATGCAGAAATATCAAATCCTTTATGAGTAAAATCATAATTGGAATCTGTATAGTGTTTTCCTTTACGCACATTTACAGACATTCCAATTGAATGCAATACAAAGTCTAATTTTCCACCAAGAATCTCTTGTGCTTTGTCAACCAAATTCTGTAAATCTTCCATAGAGGTAGCATCTGCTGGAATAACTTGTGAGCCTGTTTTTTCTGCTAATTCATTGATTGTTCCCATTCTCAATGCAATAGGTGCATTAGTCAAGACGAACTCTGCTCCTTCTTCATGAGCACGTTCAGCAACTTTCCAAGCGATTGAATTTGAGTCCAATGCACCGAAAATAATTCCTTTTTTACCTTTTAATAAGTTATACATAACTATATGTTTTTTGTTAGTTGATTTTTTATTTTAAATACAAAGTTAATCAATTAGTTTAACAACTCTCTTGCATGTGCTATTGCAGAATCAGAGAGTTTTTTTCCTCCTAGCATTTCTGCTAATTCTGTGATTCTTTCGTCCTGAGACAAGAGTCTTAATTGAGTTTCTATAACTCCGTTCATCTCTTCTTTATATACTTTATAATGATGATTTCCTTTGGCAGCAATCTGAGGTAAGTGCGTGATACTGATCACTTGCATTTGCGTACTCATTAATTGCATGATCTCTCCCATTTTATTAGATATTTCTCCAGAAACTCCTGTATCTATTTCATCAAATATTATAGTTGGTAAGTTGATATATTTTGACAAAATAAATTTGACAGACAACATAATTCGAGACAGTTCTCCTCCTGAAGCAATCTTTTTTAATTCTCCAAAACTAGTCCCTTTATTGGCAGAAAATAGTAATTCTAAGTCGTCTTTTCCATTATTTAAAAACGATTCTGATGGAGTTAAGTTTATCTGGAAACGCGTGTTTTCCATACCAAGACCTTTTAACAACCTTTCCAGTTTTTCTATAAACGTTGGAATAACAGCCTTTCTGTTTACATGTATTTTTTTAGCAGTTGTATTTAAGGTAATAACTGCTTTTTCGATTTGAGAACGCTTCTCTGAAATTGCTACGGATGCATTTTCAACGGCATACACTTCATCGGACAGCGATTCTTGAATATTTAATAATTCAGAAATGGAAGCAACTGAATGCTTCTTTAATACATCATAAATGAGTTGCAGCCTATCATTTAACTTTTCCAATTCAACAGGGTCAAAACTCACTGTTTCATTGGCTCTAGTAATCTCATCAGAAATATCTTTTAATTCTATTTCTATACTTCCTATACGGCTTTCAAGTTCATTATAAAGTGACGAAAAAGTGGCGATTTTACTTAATTTTGATTTGTATAACTTAAGCAATGAATCCAATCCAACCTCTTCATTATCAAATATTTGAATAGACTCATTTAAATTCAATTTTATTTCCTCAACATTATTCAACTTGTCCAATTCTTGCTCAATAGTTTCCTTTTCTCCTTCTTTAAAATTGGCAGATTCTAGTTCATTAAATAGGTGTAAATTATAATCATATTGTTCCTTGGATTCTTGTTGCGAATCTATCAATTGACTCAACTCTTGTTGAAGTGTGGTAAAAATTGAATGTTCTTCTTTATAACTTACAAGTAGTTTTTCATTTGATGCAAGTGCATCAATTATTTTAAATTGGAATTTTTTATTTGCAAGTTCTAGTGTCTGATGCTGAGAATGTATATCAACCAATTTCTCTCCAAGTAAATTTAATACAGAGAGTGTTGTAGGTGTGTCATTGATAAAAGCACGGGATTTACCATTTGGTAATATTTCTCTACGAATGATTGTCAATTTCTCGTAGTCTAAATCTTCATTGGTAAAAAAAGAATTTAATTGATAGCCTTGAATATTAAATTCTACTTCAATAATGCATTTCTGCTCTTTATTTTTTAAAAAAGTAACATCAGCACGTTTTCCTAAAACCAAACCTAAAGCGCCTAGTAAAATAGATTTACCAGCTCCTGTTTCTCCTGTAATTATGGAAAAATCCTTGTCAAACTTTACATTTAACTCTTCAATTAAAGCGTAATTATTTATTGAAAGTGCGGTGAGCATTAACTAGGTTTTTATGCGTTATGCTATTGAATTTTGTCCCATTTGGACATGTTTACTGGTGACATTTTAATCAAACTCTCTTTAAGTTTGTCAGCGTTAAATCTCGGGCCATCAGAAAAAATTTCTACAATTTCATCTGCTTTAGAATCCATAAAAGTACGTACCAAAAGTGAATTTGGTCTTCGGTTGTATATATCTCTTAACAATTGAATTGTTTCACTAATATTGTCTTTAGCATCCTTTTCATCGTCACTCATTATATCCAATCCATTTCTATGGTAATTATACAATGATGTTCTATAATTGTCATATGCTCCTGATAATATATCATTTATCAATCTGAATCTTGTAGGACCTCTATCCGACTGATTCCAGCCTATATAACTGCTTTGTTGAGCTTGATTAACTACGCCTTCTGCTTGTTTATAATATTCAGTTCCTCCTTTATTGGTAAAAGAATCTGCATCCATTCCGAGAATGCTGTATACATAAAATGTAACGATAGAAACTAAATTGGATTCGAAGTTATTTTTATTGTACTGTAATATTTCAAATTCTGTATATTGAAATGAAAAATCATCATCCTTAAAATTAAATATTGGTGTAAAATAAGACGTATTATAAATAGGTCGAGTAGATTGAATTTGAATATTCCCTACAAATTCATTACTTGAAGGTTGATCAAGAATCGTCAATGTAAAAGCGCATTGAATTCTTTCTTGACTTTTAAAATTACTCTCTGTCCATTTTTTCTGATTGATATATTCCGTCAATGAACGCTCTAGAGTCTGATATACTTGTTTATTGGAACCTGAAACGTTATCCGAATTTATAGTTACAGTTGCATTGATCTCTTGTGCAGTCAACTGCATAGAGAATAATAAAACAACAAGTACTTGGATATATCTATTCATGGATTCGATTTACAATTTCATTGAAAATATCTTGAGCAACTTCTGACTTAGATTTTAGACTAAATTCGGAAATTTTTTCCGATTTATCAATGATTGTAACTTTATTTGTTGATTTTTTAAATCCAGCACCTTTATCTTGCAAGGAATTTAATACAATCAAATCTAAATTTTTACGCTTTAACTTACCTAACGCATTTTCCAGTTCATTATTAGTTTCTAATGCAAATCCTACTAAGAACTGTCCTGTTTTTATCTCTCCCAATGATGCAAGAATATCTTTGGTCTTCACCAATTCAATTGACATAATAGCATCATTTTTTTTTATTTTTTTTGTAGAAATATTTTTTGGTTTATAATCAGCAACTGCAGCAGATAAAATAGCAATATCTGACGTGCTAAAATGTTCGTGTGCTGCATCATACATATCTTGAGCACTTACAACATCAATTCTTTCAATTAATGAATGCTCAACTTTTTCATGAGAAACACCTGATACCAAGACAACATCCGCTCCTAGACTTGCGGCAGTCTTTGCCAATTCAAATCCCATTTTTCCTGACGAATGATTTCCAATAAAACGCACAGGATCAATTTCTTCGTAAGTAGGTCCAGCAGTGATTAATACTTTTTTACCTCGAAGAGGTAATTGAAACAAAATATCTGATTCTATAAATCCAAGGATATCTCCTGGTTCTGCCATTCTCCCTTCTCCTATCAATCCACTAGCAAGTTCTCCACTAGCAACAGGAATACATAGATTTCCAAAACTTTCAAGTTTTTCAATACTTGTAGTTGTTGATGGATGCTTGTACATATCTAGATCCATTGCTGGAGCAAAATACACTTTGCATTTGGCTGATAAATAGGTTGCAAGTAATAAATTGTCACTTGTACCATTTGACATTTTGGAAAGGGTATTCGCAGTGGCTGGAGCAATCACCATTAAATCTGCCCAAAGGCCAAGATCAACATGATTATTCCATAATTCATTCTCATCTTCTTTATCGTAGAAAGTTGAATGAACAGGGTTCTTAGAAAGAGTAGAAAGTGTTAATGGTGTTATAAAATCTTTGGCTGCAGGAGTCATTACAACACGTACTTGTGCTCCAGCTTTTATAAACAACCTTACTAAATGTGCAGTTTTATAAGCAGCAATTCCAGCAGTAACGCCAATAAGAATTTTTTTACCGCTTATAACTGACATCTATTTTTATTTTTCTTCTGGAGTTCTATGGTATGTTCCGTCATCTAACCATTCTTCTACAGCAATCGCAGTAGTTTTTGGTAAACGCTCATAAAATTTAGAAACTTCGATTTGCTCTTTATTTTCGAACACTTCTTCTAAACTATCATTGTGCGTAGCGAATTCTTCCAATTTTTCAAGTAATTCTGTTTTTAACTCACTATTGATTTGTGTCGCTCTTTTTGACATAATCACAATAGCTTCATATAAATTTCCAGTTTTACCCTCAATTTCCTTTTTATCATACGTAATCGTAGATACTTCAGCATTAGAATTTTTATAATCCATTTCTATTTATTTTCAGTTATTTCAACTTCTTTCTCGAAAGTTGTTAATTCTTCGTTAAGCTTCTTAAATAATTTTTCTGAATCTTCTAAATACTCAGACTTCGAAAAACTTTTCTTCAATCTATTATATACTTTAACAGCATCTTTTAATCGTTGTTCTTTTTTATACTGCACACTTTTCTTTCCCAATTCATAAGAAGCCATAAACTTATAAAATAAAGCCTGCTCTTTAAAAGAAGTTCCTATATAATCTGAAATTAAAATATCAAACGATGTAATCGCTGCTTGATAATCGTCAATATGATAATACTGCTTAGCAGTTTCAAAGGCTTTCTTTTCTAATTTATATCGCAACTCTTTAATCGTTTTATTGGCATCATCAATTTTATCAGAATTTGGATAAGCATCAATAAAACCTTGCATTGCTAACAACGCTTCTTTAGTTGAAGCCTGATCCAGACTGAAAATTGGAGAATCTAAATAATAACTATATGCTGATGAGTATGACGCATCTTCTTTCTTAGTACTTCTTGGATAGTTTTTAGTAAATCTATCAAAATAGTAAGCGGCTAATGAATATTGCTTCGTATTATAATAAGCATCACTTATCATATATTGAACTCTTTCCATCTGAGGTTTACCTCTATATGCTGGAGTTATTTTTTCAAATAACTGAATCGCCTTATTATATTTCCCAGTATCATACATTTCAGTAGCAAGTTTATACTGCTCTTCAACTGAACCTTTATTGAGTACTTTTTGGTAATCACTACAAGATGTGAATACGATAGCCAATATAAGTATGTATGTTATTTTTTTCATTTTTAGCATTTGGCAAAATTAGTTATTAATTATGGATTATTAAAATGATTTTTCACTTCACTTTTAATCTGCAAAAATAACGTGATTTCACAATCAAGACAATGTAGACATCTTAATTGTTTGTTAATTAATAATTTTGGATATAATTAGCGATTTTTTCTTCCAAATTACTGGTTGCTTCAACCAATGGCAATCGAACTTCGTTATTGCATATTCCTAGACAATTCAGTACTGATTTAATACCTGCAGGATTGTTTTCTTCAAATATATAACCGACAACATCCATCAACTTAAAATGAATTTCATAAGCTTCTTTTGCTTTTCCTTCTAATGCAAGGCGTATCATTTTAGAAAATTCTTTCGGAAGACCTTGGCCTATTACAGAAATAACTCCAGCACCACCAGCCAATATAACTCCAACAGCCAAATCATCATCACCAGAAATAATTAAAAAATCTTCTGGCTTGTCTTTCAATAATTCTAAATACTGTTGCGTATTATTTCCTGCTTCTTTAACCGCTATGATATTCTCAAAATCTCTTGCCAATCGTAAAGTAGTTTCTGGTAACATGTTTTTTGAAGTTCTTCCAGGTACATTATATAATATAATAGGCTTAGCACTAGCCATAGAAACTGCTTTAAAATGCTGATAAAAACCTTCTTGAGTTGGCTTACTGTAATATGGTACAACTGATAAAATTGCATCTATTGAACTTAAATCAGTTGATTTCAATTCATCGATAACTTCGGTAGTATTATTTCCTCCAATTCCTAAAACCAATGGAACACGACCACCATTAACCTCAACAATAGCCTTCACAATAATTTTCTTTTCTTCTTTCGTAATCGTACCACTTTCTCCAGTAGTTCCACTTATCACTAAATAATCTGTTCCATTCGAAATATTATATTCAACAAGTTTATTCAAGGCAACGTAATCGACACTTAAATCACTTTTAAATGGTGTCACTAAAGCAACTCCTGTACCAAAAAATTTCTGCATTATCTATTTGTTTAAAATATTTAAATATTTTTTCAATTCACTATTAAAAATAGCCGTATTAAATTCTTTTACATTAATCATTAAATCATATAATCTCTTATCGTTATTGGAATAAGCTACTTTGAATTTGGCGTTAGATATAGATGCTAAATAATCTATATATAAATTACCAATTGCATAATTCAACAACACATCGCTTTCTTTCCTTACTAATTTTTCAATTTTTTTACTTTTTATTTTTCCAAACCATCCAAAATCATCGCCTGAAAATTGGCTCTCTTCTCTTTGTCCTTTTTTAATCTTTTTGCAAAATTTTAATAACTCAATATTAGGCAATGGAATATTTAACTCATTAGCCAAAATTCCTTTTAAGTTTCCACTTTCTTCTTCACCTACCAAAATTAAAACCGAAGGAGACTTCTCTTTAAAATAAACTTCAGGAAATTGTCCATTATCGAGCAGTTTATTTTCGATCTTTTTCTTAATAAATATTTTCCTTACGGCTTGTAAAAGCATTGTACAATTTTATTTAGACAAAAATAGTTAAATTAGAACTGTAATTAAATAATAAATTTTAGAATTTGTAATTACTTTAAATGGTCTTCGTCTAAGAACAAAAAAAAATAACCATGAACAAGAAAATTCTATTGATTATACGTATTGGAATTGCATTAATATTAATACAAACGTTGTATTTTAAATTTACTGCACATCCTGATAGTGTTTATATTTTCTCACAAGTAGGACTAGAACCTATAGGAAGAATCGGAATTGGAGTTCTTGAATTAATCTCAGCAATTCTTATTTTATTTCCAAAAACTATTTGGGCAGGGGCTTTGCTCACATTTGGAATAATAAGCGGTGCAATAATAATGCACTTAACGCAAATAGGGATTGAAGTTCATAGTGATGGTGGAAAGTTATTTTATTTGGCATTAATAGTTTTTTTATTAGCATCAATTACTCTCTATGATCAACGCAGAAATATCCCTGTTTTAGGAGCCAAACTTTAACTTGCTTTTAACAATAAAATTACTATATTTAAAAATTGAAAAAAAAATTTAATTAAAAATAAAAAATGGGAAGACCAGCAACACGTCCAGCAAAATTAAAAGATGGTTTCTATATAGAAGTAAAAAATAAAGGAGATAGAAGTGGTATTAAAATAAGAAGAGACAACAGAGCAGCAATGCTTGATGCTGTTGAAGAATACCGTCGAATTAAGGACATCGTAATATTAGGCGAATGTAAAAGTGACAAGTGGCTTGAGCCTGCTAAAAAGGTTGTGTAACAACACCTAACACAAAAAATAATTAATTTTAACAAATAAAAGAAGCGAGTTTTTACTCGCTTTTTTGTGTCATAAACTTACATATTAAATACTGTGCTAGTATATAAGTTGCCATAATCAACAATGGGAAATATTTCTCATATTGAAGGAATTTCCCTAGAGCAATTATACTATCGGAAAGTATAAAAAACAATGCTCCTCCAAGTAAAACTAAGTTAGTCAGAGATTTTTCAGTCATATAATTTAACAGCGCAACCACTCCAAACGCAGAAATTGTTAATCCATAAACGATTACAGGAATTAACATTCCACCTAAATTATCTTTTAATAGGTACATCAATCCCGCAAATAGTATTGTAAATGGTAATAATGAAATTATCTTCTGAATACCCGTAGATTTTGTCAATAGTTTAACTACAATAACTATAAATAATATATGACCTATTAAAAAAGATACTAAGCCTAAAATAAAATTCAATTCAGTATTGAAAATCAAAAAAATATCTCCTAAAAAACAGAAGAATAAAGCGGCAAGATATATGTGGTTTTCGTTTTCAACTACAAACGAATAATAAATCATTAAAGACAATATAATCAAAGGCTTTGTAATAATCCTAAGATTTTCATTCCCTATTGAAATCCCAATGAGATGAAGTGCCGAGACAAGTACAAAAATACCTAAAACTAGTTTGCTGCTTTTCATGTGTTTATTTTTATTGTTTTTTAAAGGTCATGCTTTGACATAGTTTATATTGAGCAAAGTCGAAATGCAAGCATGCTCATTTCATATCATTAACCGTTACTTAGTTCAACAATTGAATAAATTCTTTTTCGGTAATCAACGGAATACCTAAATCATCAGCCTTAATTTTTTTACTTGGTCCCATATTATCTCCCGCAACTATATACGTAGTTTTTTTAGAAATTGAACTTGAAACTTTTCCACCATTATCCTCAATAGACTTTTTCAATTCGTTTCGACTCAATTGATAAAACACCCCAGAAACAACAAACACTTTTCCTTGAAGTTTATTAGTCTGATTGGCCTGAGACTCCATAGACATCTCAAGTTGAACACCATAATTCTTCAATCGTTCAATAAGTTGAATATTTCCTAAATCATTGGAAAAATCAAGAATACTTTGCGCTATTCTTTCTCCAATCTCATCAACATTTACCAATTCTTCAAATGAAGCGCTCATCAAAGAACTCATTGACTTATAATTTTTTGCTAATTTTTTAGCTACAGTTTCTCCTACAAATCGTATTCCTAAAGCAAATAGTACTTTTTCAAATGGTATCTGCTTAGACAATTCAATTCCAGCAACAATATTCTGTGCAGATTTTTCCGCCATTCGTTCCAATGGAATAATTTGCTCTTCTCTTAAATCATACAAGTCCGCATAATTAAAAACCAGTCCTTCATTAAATAATAACTCAACTGTTTCCGCTCCCAAGCCATCAATATTCATTGCCTTTCGGCTTATAAAATGTTGGATTCGACCCGTAATCTGAGTAGGACAACCGAATTCATTTGGACAATAATGTTTCGCATCACCTTCTTTTCTTACCAATTTAGTTGTGCAATCAGGACAATGAGTTGTATAATGTGTAGGTTGTGAATAAGAGGGCCGTTTATTTAAATCAACTCCTACTACTTTAGGTATAATCTCTCCTCCTTTTTCAACAAATACAGTGTCACCTTCTCTAATATCCAATCTCGAAATTTGATCAGCATTGTGCAACGAAGCACGCTTTACGATAGTTCCAGCCAATAAAACCGGCTCAAGATTGGCTACAGGAGTAATTGAACCTGTTCTTCCAACCTGATATGTGATTTTATGTAAAACGGTACTTTCTTGTTCGGCTTTAAACTTATATGCGATTGCCCATCTAGGTGCTTTGGCAGTGAAACCTAATTCATCTTGTTGATGTAAGTTATTTACTTTTACTACTATTCCATCAGTTTCATAAGGTAAATTGTGACGCTCTATATCCCAATAATTGATAAATTCAAAAACAGCATTAATACTCTCACAAACTGTAATCGCCTTAGGAACCTTAAATCCAATGTTTCTAGCGTTTTCTAAAGCCTTAAAATGAGTTTTAAAAGGTAAATTCTCTCCCACAACATGGTAAAGTAAGCAATCCAATGGGCGATTAGCCACTTCTGAACTATCTTGTAATTTTAGGCTTCCACTTGCTGTATTTCTAGGGTTTTTATATGGATCTTCTCCTGCTTCAACTCTATCAATATTCATTTTTTCAAAACCTTCTAAGGGTAAAATTATCTCACCTCTTATTTGAAACTCTTCAACATACTCTCCTTTTAATTGTAACGGAATAGATTTAATAGTTTTAATATTGGCCGTTACATCATCCCCTTGAAAACCATCACCACGAGTTACTGCACTTATTAATTTTCCATTTTGATACGTTAAGTTTATAGATGCTCCATCATACTTTAATTCGCACGTATAATCCAATTTTCCAATCCCTAAACTTTTCTGGATGCGTTTTTCCCAATCTTGTAGGTCCTCCAAAGAATATGAATTATCAAGAGAGTACATTCTATTCTTATGAGTAACTGTATTAAAGTTCTTGGTAATCTCCCCTCCTACACGTTGAGTAGGCGAACTGCCATCTTGAAATTGCGGATATTGCTCTTCTAGTTTCTGTAGTTCTTTCAATTTTACATCAAAATCAAAATCGGAAATTGTAGCATTATCAAGCACATAATAATTATAATTATGCTGTCTTAATTCTTCTCTTAAAAATTCTATTTTTTCAACTATTTCTTTACTCATTCTATAATCTAAATTCTCGCATAAAAATAAGGATTTAATATATAAATTGAACGATGATTTTATTAGAAGCTTGTTAACTAATAATATTTGCACAAATTCTTTTTTTTTACTCTAAAATATATGAATCCGTCTAGCAGGTCTGTTGTATTAAATTATTAGAAAAACCTTTTCTAAAATATTACTGTTCTCAGGAAACAAGTCGTCTTGACAAAGTTTTGAACTGATTAATCCAAACAAATCATAACTAAGAAAGGTTCATCAAAATGATGAAAGTGGAAATGATATTATCAATCATTATCTGATTCAGAAGTATAAACCGACATCTGAAAAAACAAAATCCAAAAGTTAGAATACGGCGAATTTCAAATTTGTGCTTTTAACCAATCCTTTGAAAGCGGAATAAAATTCTCAACGGAGTCTTTTAGAGAAGCTGGAGGAGTAAGTGTGACTTTAGAACTTCCTATTATAAGTGAGGGAAAAATAAAATATTGGATTGGAAAAATATATGATTTAGGCTTAACAGAAATACCAAATGAATGGTATAAAAATATTTACGGCCCTGTTGATGGAGAAGCAGGGTGTTATTATGAATTAAAACGGGGAAAGAATAAATTGGGTTATCGACATTTATTGTTGATGTTAAAATAACTTTATTCAACAATGGATTGAGTTAAAAAAATTAATCCGTATTAAACTAATTACTTATAAAAACCCTAATCCTTCTGATTTACTGTATAGTTTTTCCATTTCTCAAGGCATAATTTCATGTCCTCTGGAACTTCAGAGTCAAATTGCATAAACTTTCCAGAAGTAGGATGCGTAAAGCCAAGTGTCTTCGCATGCAGGGCTTGTCTTGGTAAAACCTTAAAACAATTATCGACAAACTGCTTGTACTTCGTAAACGTAGTCCCTTTTAATATTAAATTACCGCCATAACGCTCGTCATTAAATAAAGTGTGTCCTATATATTTACAATGTGCACGAATCTGATGTGTTCTTCCAGTTTCTAGTTTGCACTCAATAAGTGTAACATACGAAAAACGCTCAACAACTTTATAATGTGTAACAGCATGTTTTCCAAGATCTCCTTCAGGGAAAACAGCCATTTGTAATCGATTCTTTAAACTTCTTCCTACATTCCCTTCGATAGTACCAGAATCTTCATCAACATTTCCCCATACAATTGATAGGTAACGCCTTTCGGTTGTTCTATCAAAGAACTGTTTTGATAAATGTGCCATTGCGTGTTCCGTCTTCGCCACGACCAATAATCCACTTGTATCTTTATCGATTCTATGTACAAGTCCAGGACGCTCGTTAGAGTTTTTTGGCAAATTCTCAATATGATGAATCAAACCATTGACAAGTGTTCCTGAATAATTTCCATGTCCTGGATGCACAACCATTCCTGCCGCTTTATTAACAACAATCACATCATCATCTTCATAGATAATATCAATAGGAAGGTCTTCTGCTACCAATAAATTTTCGTGAGGAGGATATGCTAGTACTACACGTACTACATCATATCCTTTAACTTTATAATTGGACTTTACAGGAACTTCATTGACTAGTACATTGCCTGCTTTGGCAGCTTGTTGGATTTTATTTCGTGTAGCATTCTCAACAAAATTCATTAAAAATTTGTCAACTCGTAATGGTTCTTGACCAGAATGAGCAGTGTATTTAAAATGCTCGTATAATTCTTCGTTTTCAATTTCTTCTTCTTCTATCATCTTACTCAATTTACTTAAAGTTATAGTCGCTTTTAACCGCCATTTCCATCTCCTAATTTTAAATCTATGACAGAATTTTTCGGCAATCTACTTCCAGTTTCTAAAACTTTTCCATTATGGTATAATCCACGTACAACATCTTTAGCTATATCTGGAACATACTTTGGATTCTTTCCTGTTCTAAAACCAACAGCTCTTAATACGGCTTCAGCATTACGTTTGGACTTAGTTAAAACATTTGGAATTTCAATATCTTGATAGGTCGGTCGATTTATTTTTAAATATATTTTTCTATTCTCTTTTACAAAATCTCCACTTTCTGGGTTTTGTTCAATAACTGAAAGAGGTGGATATTCTGGGTTATAATTTGTCGAATCAATTATAATATATTTCAAATCCAAATTATTCAATTGTTGTTCAACTTCTTCAATCGACAACTTAGAAAGGTCTGGTACTTGAATTTTTTGAGTGTGATTTGTAGATATTTTCAACCATTGCATTAATAAAAAGAGAAACATCGATAAGCCAACAATAGCATATAAAACTTGTTTTAAAAACGTTTTACTCTTTACAAAATTTAGTAAACTCATATCATTTATTAATTTCAACAAAGATATAAAACGTAATTGTATGTACTGAAATTATATTTTATATTATTAAAAAGTAAAAATTAACTAAACAACTGATTTCTATGCTAACTTTTTTAACTGCTCAGTAAATTCATCAGGATTACTTATATATTGAATATTAGAAGACACATATTTAGCATCGTAGTTTCCTGAAACAAAAAAAGCAGTATCAATTTTATGAACTTTAGAAGTGAACTTTGTAAAATACTTTTCTTTCTTTGGCGCTATAAACATTGTAAAAAAGGCTTTCGCCTTTGTCAATTCATATACTTTATCTAAGTTGACTACAGGTACGTTTTGGCCTAAATAATAAACTCTCCACCCTGATTTTTTAGCAATATATGATGCCAATATTAATCCTATTTCATGACTTTCATCTTCCGTCAAAAACAATATAATTCTTGGTGCTGAATCATCAGGATTATGCAATAAATCTATTGCAGAAATTATTTTTTGACGAATCAAATTAGACATAAAGTGCTCTTGCGAAGGAATCGTTTTATTGGTTGTCCATAACAACCCTACTTGATTTAAAAATGGATATATAAGACTTGTAATTGTAGTCAACAATCCGTTCTTCATAACATTTTCTTGAAAAATTTGCTCAAATGCATGTTCATCCATATCAATCATAGATAATATCAGCCTATTGATATAATCTTCAAACTTATCAGTATAATTGGATTTTAAATTTAAAATAAGTTCATTAAATTCATCTTCACTTAAATTATTTATTTTAGAAATTCGATAGTTATTATTCAATAAAATTGAAATATTTAATAATTTTCGAACTTCTGCATCTGAATAAAAACGAATATTCGTAGCAGTACGACTCGGTTTTAAAAAACTGTATCTTCTCTCCCACACTCTTAATGTATGTGATTTTATGCCAGTTAGGGTTTCAACCTGTGACATTGTATATGATCCCATGTCTATATATTGGATATTATTTCTTAGACAAATATACAATTTTATTCAATAAAGTAACTATACTCAAAATAATACGTTTTATTTTGTTCATATTTTTTTATAATAAACATGAACAATTTAATATTTTTATCTATATTTGTTTAATAATTAACATAAAAAAATTGAACAATGAAAAACATTAAACAAAAGCTTACGAAAAAATTCCCATTTCTATTTTTAGTTATGGTACTAATCTCTAGCTCATTATTAGTTAGTTGTGATGATGATGATGATGACAATAATATAAATGAACCAACGTTAACAATTGTTGAAATTGCTGCAGGAGCTCCTGATTACTCTACTTTAGTTTCTATATTATCTTTACCTGAATTATCTGATTTATTAAGCGCAGCAAGTGATTCAAATTCAGAACTTACTGTATTTGCACCAAATAATACTGCATTTGGTAATTTATTAACTGCATTAGGAAAATCTAGTGTTAGTGAATTACCTATATCATTAGTAAGAGAAATTATTGAGTATCACATAGTAGGAGCAAAAGTCCTATCAACTGAATTAACTAATGGACCAGTAAATACACTTTTAACAAATGAATTTGTAACTGTAGATTTAACTAGTGGAGTTAAAATAAATAGTTCAAATGTTATTGCTGCAGATTTAGAAGCAACAAATGGAGTTATACATGGTATTGATGCCGTTTTATTACCATCATTTGTAACAAGTGCTTTAGGATCTATTTCCGAGACATTTATGTTTGATAATGATTACACAATATTAACTGAAGCACTAAGAACTGCAAATTTATTAAACACAGTATCAACAACTCAAGGTTTAACTTTGTTTGCTCCAAGCAATGATGCATTTGTAGCTGCAGGAATTACTTCTTTAGATGGTTTAGATGCTGCTGCTTTATCTCCTATATTATTATACCACGTTTTAGGTGCAAAAGTATTATCCACTGAATTACCTGCTGATGGTGTTGCAACAACGTTGAGTGATAACCAAAATATCTATTTAGGATACTTAACTAACTCTGTGCTTATTAATGGGTTAACCCAAGTAACAGAAGTAGATATCGAAAAAAGTAATGGAGTAGTTCATAAAATTAATAGAACTTTAGTTCCACCAGCACCAACTGTAATTGATATTGCTGTTGCTTTATCTCAAGTGGAAAATCCAGAATTCACAGTTCTTGTAAGTCTATTAACCTCTCCTGCATATAGCGAAATTACTCAAGCCATTATCGATTCAGATAATATTACAGTATTTGCACCAACTGATGCAGCATTTAATGAAATATCTGCTACTATAGCTACATTAACAGAGGCACAAATAAGTGACGTTCTTTTATATCATGCTGTTGGAGCAAGAGTATTTAGTACAGGCTTATCTGATGGTCAAGTGGTAAGTATGCTAAACTCACAGGATATTACAGTAAACATTGGAACTGATGGTGTTTCTTTAACAGATACAACTGCTGAAGCAGCAAATGTTGTTGAAGTCAATATTCAAGGTAGCAATGGTGTCATCCATGTTATAGACAAAGTATTAATCCCTTCACTTTAATAGTTTTTTATTAGTAAAGTTATTGTTAGTTAGTTAGTTAGTTAGTTAGTTAACTATAATTGTCGATGGAGGAAGGTCTTCTGTCGGCAATTATTTATTTTTGTAAAAAATTATTAAATCAAAAAAATGAAATTAAAAAAGTATTTATTTTTTATTCTAGTAACCTTAAGCTTTGAGATACTTGCTCAAACTGGAACAATCAAAGGAAGAATATCCAATGAAATAAACAACAGTTCGATTGTAGGAGCTGCCATATTAATTGAAAATACTAATACTGGAACAACTTCAGATGAAGATGGAAATTATGTATTAAAAAACTTAACACCTGGAAATTACACCATAACTGTTAGTTTTTTAGGTTTTGAAAGTGCCATTTTTTACGATCTTAATGTTCCAACTAATAAATCCGTTTCATTAGATATAACATTGGTTGAACAAACGAGCAGTCTAGATGAGATTCAATTAAAAAGTTCGCCTTTTAAAAAATCGAAAGAATCTCCAATAAATCTTCAAAAAATAAGTGCTGAAGAAATTTATCGTAATCCTGGAGGAAATAGAGACATTTCTAAAGTAATACAAATATTACCTGGAGTTGGTTCGACAGTTTCTTTTAGAAATGATATTATAGTAAGAGGTGGCGCTCCAAATGAAAACCGTTTTTACCTTGATGGTATAGAAGTACCAAATATCAATCACTTTGCAACTCAAGGATCTTCAGGAGGTCCTGTAGGAATGATAAATGTAAACTTTATAAAAAATGTAGAATTCTATTCTGGTGCTTTTCCAGCAAATAGAGGAAACACATTAAGTTCAATTCTTGAATTTGAACAAATAACTGGAAACAAAGAAAAACTTACTGGAACTTTTTTGTTAGGCTCTTCTGATGCAGGAATAACATTAGACGGCCCTATGGGTGAAAAATCATCTTTTATATTATCAGTTAGAAGATCGTATTTGCAATATTTATTTAAACTAATAAAACTTCCGTTTTTACCTACCTATAATGATTTTCAATATAAGCAATCAATAGATATTAATGATAAAAACAAACTTACTATTATAGGCTTAGGCGCAATTGATGATTTTGAAATAAATACAGAAGCCAATGATGGAGTTACTGACCAAGAAGCAATCGATAGAAACAATTATATACTTGGAAATATTCCTATAAACTCTCAATGGAATTATACTATTGGAATCAATTGGAAACATTATTCTGAAAACAGTAACCAAACTTTTGTTTTAAGTAGAAATCACTTAAGTAATAGCGCAAATAAATATTTAAATAATGACGAACAACTAAGTAATTTACTTCTTGATTATGAATCTGAAGAAATTGAAACAAAATTCAGGTTTGAAAATACAAGTTGGAATAAAGGCTGGAAAATAAATTTTGGCGTTGGACTTGAAAATAGCACCTACAAGAATTCAACATTCAATAAAAGACAAATTAATAATACTGTTCAAACAATTGATTTTAATTCTAAAATTAACTTCAATAAATTTGCTGCATTTGGTCAAGTAAGTCGCTCTTTTTTTAATGACAACTTATCATTATCTGCTGGTTTTAGAACAGATTTTAATGATTATTCTAATGAAATGAATAACCCTTTAAAACAATTTTCTCCAAGGTTTTCTGCCTCATATGCTATAAATGAGAAACTAAATCTAGGTTTGAGTCTTGGAAAATACTTCCAACTTCCGCCTTATACTATTTTAGGATATAGAGACAATAATAATATCCTTATCAATAAAGAAAATAGGGTGACATACATAGAAAATAATCAAATTAGTACAGGTTTAGAATACAGACCTACCAAGTATTCTAAAATATCAATTGAAAGTTTTTACAAAAAGTATGATAAGTATCCATTTTTACTTGATAAAAATATTTCACTTGCCAATCTTGGCGCTGATTTTGGTGTCATTGGAAACGAAGCTGCAAACTCAACTTCATCAGGAAAAAGTTACGGTATAGAATTGATGATGCAACAAAAATTAAGTAATAAAATTTATGGAATTTTATCATACACCTATGTGAGAAGTGAATTCAAAGACAGTAATAATAAATACGTTCCTTCATCATGGGACAATAAACATATTTTTAATATTGTTGTAGGAAAAAAATTAGCAAAAAACTGGGAAGTTGGCGCGAAGTTTAGACTTTTAGGTGGAGCTCCATACACTCCTTATGATGTTGAATTATCATCAACTAAAGAAATTTGGGATGTAAGTCAACAGGGTATAAATGATTGGAGTCGATTGAATACTGAAAGAAACCCAACTTCACATTCCTTAGATTTAAGAGTTGACAAGAAATGGTATTTTGATAAATGGTATTTAAATGCTTATTTAGATATACAAAATGCATATGGTGCAAAAATTGAAACTCAATCTTTCTTAGATGTAGTTAAAGATGGAAATGGAAATCCGGTTGAAAACACAACTGACAACCTGAGGTATCAGACATATTCTATAGAAAATGAATCTGGAAATGTTTTACCTTCTATCGGTATTATGATTGGTTTTTAATAATTATTCAAAGTAGAGTTATTTCTTTTTGTATTTTTGTTTTAAAGCAAATTATCTAATGAAGAAAAACATTGCTGTTGTGATGGGAGGTTACTCATCAGAATTTAAAATATCATTAAAAAGTGGGCAAGTTGTTTGTGACAACTTAGACAAAAATAAATACAACGTTTTTGCAGTTCATATTTTTAAAAATAGATGGGTTTTGGTACAAAACGAAACCGAATACCTTATTAATAAGCATGATTTTTCTGCAACAATAAATAATCAGAAAACGACTTTTGATTGTGTTTTCAATGCTATACATGGAAGTCCGGGAGAAGATGGACAATTAGTTTCATATTTTGAGTTATTGAACATTCCACATACTTCAGCTCCTTCATATCAAATGGGACTCACTTTTAATAAAAGAGATTGCCTAAGTGTTTTAAAACCTTATGGAATTAAAATGGCTACTTCTTATTATTTAAATCTTGGAGATACAATAAACGAACAAGAAATAATTGATACCGTTGGTTTACCCTGTTTTGTAAAAGCCAATAAAGCAGGAAGTAGTTTTGGAATTACCAAAGTGAATAAAAAACAAGATTTAAAACAAGCCATTCAAACTTCATTTAAAGAAGATGATGAAATAATTATTGAATCTTTTCTTGACGGAACCGAAGTTTCTGTTGGTGTTATCACTTATAGAGGAGAAGTAACAGTATTACCAATTACAGAAATAGTTTCTGA
>Ga0307488_10000220_pt1 | contig 44204 bp, 47 predicted proteins | sample SB02metaG_FD_202248 | JGI IMG/M metagenome (GOLD analysis project Ga0307488, IMG submission 202248) | Sea-ice brine microbial communities from Beaufort Sea near Barrow, Alaska, United States - SB 0.2 | ecosystem: Environmental > Aquatic > Marine > Coastal | place: USA: Alaska | collected... | reverse complement strand
TTCCAGCTTTGCCAACCCGATCGCTCGCATAATCGTGCCTAATTGTTGTCGGCCTATCTCCTCGGCCTTTGGGTTTGGATTTCTGGTGTTGAGATTACACCAGACAACGCGGCCCTGATGTTCCGGGCCGATTATGTCGAACCTAACCGCGATGTATTTCCCGGTCCCGGCCTTAGTGTCCTTCGCGTCTGCGCCGGAAATGCTGGCCGTGTACCAACCGGCTGGCACCGGTGTGAAATCCCGGCTTGCCTCAACTGGCATGTCTTTTATGTCGAATGTCTCTTCTAGGAATCCCATATTATTTGTCCTCTGTTATAGAAAATGATGCCCGTCCGGGCGTGGTTGTGATGCCATCCGAAAATGGATCGGTGATAGTCTTGGCGGCGTCCTTCCATATTTTCATGTTTAAATCTGGCTTCCATCTAAACAGCGTAGATAGATGCTCTTGCAAATCATTCTCCGCTGCGATCTCTTGGACCTTTTTACTGTCCACCTTGTGGCTGACGCGGTTGGTGATTTTGATCTCGAAGGGTCCGGCATTGTGCGTCGTTACACCTTCAGCAGAATTCAGCTTGAGTTCGAACAGGATGGCGTCCTCAGCCGACCGGCGAAACTCGACGGCTTGCTTTTCCGATATCTTTGCCGCCATCCACTGCGCGGCAAGTTGGTCTAAAATACTCATAATTAACTCCCTATTTTTGAAATAATTGCCGCCAGGTCTGGCGCTTCCCAGACATCTAATTTGCCGGACCTATCCTTAGCTTGCCAAATGCCGTCACTTTCGAGCATCAACGCGCGCTGCGTCAAACCCTCGTCGTCTTTCTCAACTCGCAGGGCTGCTACGATATCAAAATAGTAGGGCAGCGCCTGGCCCGTTTTGTTGCCTGGCATACTGGGTGCATACAAAATGCGCCCCATCTCGTCCTGAGACTTTTCGAGCTTGGCGGTCATCAGAACGTGTTTATCCAAATCGCGAAACGTTCTGATAACCTCGGCCATAGTGGTTTGCATCTCTCCGTATGCCTGGCGAGGGTCCTTGGCAATTGCCTTCTCTGCACCCAGGCAAACCTCGGCGACTTCGCTTATGCTGTCGATGGCAACGCTTTCGAATTGCTTTGATTCATCGCTGTCGGTGAGCCATTTATAGGCCTCGCGCAGATCATCCATGCCGCCGATTTTGACGAACGGGATGTCATGCCCCGATATAGACAGCAAGCCACCCTCTGCCGATAGAATAACCGGTGTCGGTAGCGTTGGGATCAGGCTGGTCTTGCCTGACCCGGCTTGGCCGTAGGCCAACGCTTTGATGCTGGCCGTTTTGACGGTCGTTGTGCTAGTTAGATTAATCATTCTTCGCTCCAAATTTTAATATCTTGGTATGATGCCGTGACCGCTTCAACTTTCGCGCGCTTCATCTCGTCTTTAGTCAGGCCAAAGCTGTCTGCCATTTTGACACACTTGGAAACCTGAGCTTCTGTCTGCGCTGTTAGAGCCAGGGTCAAAGCCAACACGGTGGCTTCATAGGGTGTTTCTGGAGTGTTCATAACTGGTCCACTCCCATCGCATAATCTTCAAGGGATTGGGTTGCTGTCCAATGGCGGTCTCGCTCCACGCCTAATCCAAATGGCGGAAATTTAACCGTCTGGAGTTCGCGAATATTCGTAGAACCCATTTCCTTGTAGCCCAGCCCCATATCTGTCACACCGAACAAATTGCCGTAGCTGTCCATTTCCGAAGCCAGCATGGTAAATGAACTGCCGCCGAAGAATCGTACGACTGGCTTATGATGTAAATTCGCGCCACCCGCTTTTTCGGTGGCGATGTGCTGCGCCCGCAATTTCTTTTCAATTGCTTTGGTTAATAATTCCATCTTATGCACTCCTCACTTTTTTCAGGATCGCATTAATCCTGCGCGGATCGCCTGTATGGCAAACGCTACGGCGAGGAAATTTCTTGAAGTATTTCTCTTCTCGCTTGCGCGATGCGGCGCTTGCAACATTTACACCAAGCTCTTCCGCCCGGTCGCCGCGAGGCAAAATGTATTTCTGCCATTTGCGCGGCCCTTCTTCGAAAGCATCCGCAGGAGCAGCAAAATCGTATCCGGCGATAATTCCCAGTGCGCGAATTTCGGCGGCGCTAATGTCCATCCGCTTGCCGTTTAATCGTATCGTCTTCATGATTAGTTTCCTTGTTTAATCGCGGTCGGCCAATCCGTTTGCGATTTCGTATTTACATTTATAATTGAACGTGCCTATGATGTAAACACTAAAATGCAACAAAAGGAAATTAAAATGACGACCGACCAGGCAATATCGCATTTCGGGAGCCGTAAAAAGATGGCAGATTTCTTCGACATCTGGCCGCACGCCACGTATCGGTGGGGTGAATTCCCGCCTAAGCTGCGGCAGTTTGAAATTGAACGCCTTACCCAAGGCGAATTAAAGGCGGAATCATGAACGTGTTCTTTTTAGACGCTGACCCAGTCACGGCAGCGCAACAGCAATGCGATAAGCACGTAGTCAAAATGATCTTAGAAACGGCGCAGCTACTTAGCACCGCACACCGGGTGCTTGATGGTGACGAGCGTGCCGACAGTAATGGCTTATATAAGGCTACGCACAAAAATCATCCCAGCGCCGTCTGGGCGCGAGATAATTCATCCAATTACGAGTGGCTGTGGCAACATATGTCAGCCCTTATGAAAGAGTACACCGCTCGTTATGGAAAAACTCACGCCACCGAGCGGCTGACGCACAGCCTTTGGGAGCTTCCACGCAACATAACGCACGATAATTTCACTCCACCTCCGCAATGTATGCCGGATCAATACAAAGGCGATTGCACGGTATCAGCGTATCGCGATTATTATTTAGGTGAGAAAATGGCAATAGCCAAATGGGCGCACAGCGAGGTGCCGACATGGGTGACGCAGTAGATACATTAAAGGAACGCGCCAGGACGCATGGACATTTTTGCGATGTAGCGAGATCGGCGCAGGCGATTAAATCGGAAATAAATAAGGCGGACCATTTAGAGCTTACGCAGATTGAGGCGCTTGATATGATAGCTACCAAGATCGCTAGAATTTTGCATGGCAACTCAAATGAGCCGGACCACTGGCTAGACATTGAGGGATATGCCAGGTTGGTGAGACTCGGATTGGAGGATAAGACGTGACAAATATTACCGATATGTTCGGCGGGGCATTTATACCGCAAGGTCAGCAACAGGTCGACCCACCTGAATTACAGCTTGCCGATGCCATGCGGTCAGCAGGGATCGACCCGCCACACAAGCTGGAGATTGACGGGCAGCTTCACAGATTTTCAACCAAGGGCCGAAAGCGCGACGACTCCGGCTGGTATGTGATTTTTCCAGATGAGCCGGTCGCGGGTAGATTTGGGTGTTGGCGAGATCAAATTGATTGCGTGTTTAAAGCGAATATTGGGAGAGAGCTAACCGCATCCGAAAATATGGCCATTATAAGGCGGCAGACTGAGGCGAAAGAAGAACGCGAAAGGGCGCGAGAAAAGAAGGCGTCACTTGCCGCCAACACGGTTGATACCATATGGAGCGAAGCCATAGGGGCCAGCCCGGATCACCCGTATCTTAAACGCAAGGGCATCGAGCCGCATGGCGCACGCCTGACCGGCGACGGTCGCCTGATCGTACCGCTATATAGTTCAGACGGTGAACTGGCATCGCTTCAATATATTTCTGAGGATGAAAAGCGTTACCATCCAGGCGGCACCACAAAATCATGTAGCTGGACGCTGGGCGAGGTAACGCCAGGCCCGATATTCGTGGCCGAAGGTTACGCGACCGCCGCGACCGTCCACGAGATATCCGGTCGGCCCTGCGTGATATCGTACAGCGCCAACAATCTACCTACCATCGTAGGCCAATTACGTGAGGCACACGGTCAGACGCAAGAGCTAGTGATCGTGGCCGACAACGACGCAAGCGGCGTGGGGCGCAATAAGGCAGACGAGGCCAGCGCCAAGCACGGCGGGCGAATTGTAATGCCGCCGAGCGAAGGTGATGCCAACGATTACCTGGCAAGCGGCGGTGATCTGCATGATTTGCTGTTCCCTCAAATAACAAATTGGTCAGTAGACGGCGATGAATTTATGTCTCAGCCATCGCCTATCAATTGGCAGATCAAGCACTGGATACAAAAAAATGCACTGATAATGGTCCACGGTCCCAGCGGCGGGGGTAAGACATTCCTGGTACTGGATATGGTTCTGGCAGTAGCGTCAGGTTGCCCGGAATGGATGGGCCATAAAGTCACTCCCGGCGGTGTATTCTATCTGGCTGGTGAGGGTCACCACGGACTGCGAGGCCGAGTAGCAGCCTGGGCGCAAAACCACGGCATCAATACCTTTGGCGGTAATCTCAGAATATCCAGATCAGGTTGCGATCTAAACACACCAACCGGTCACCAGAAGCTGGCAGAAGAAATACGATCACTGCCCAAGCCTCCAAAAATAATCGTGGTTGATACCGTCAATCGCAACTTTTACGGCGATGAAAACTCTGCTCAAGACACAAAAACAATGTTGGATTCGGTTGCTACTTTGCAAGCAGATTTTGATTGCAGCGTGATCCTGGTCCATCACACAGGTGTAAATTCCGAGGCCCAGCACCGAGCGCGCGGATCATCAGCATGGCGTGGTGCGCTGGATATTGAGATCAGTGTGGTCCCCGGAGATACCATCGAGATCGTGCAGCGTAAATCCAAGGACGCTGAGGAAGCCGCGACGATATTCGCAGAACTGCAATCGGTGCCAATTACCGGATGGCTAGACGAGGATGGCGAGCAAGTCACGTCAGCAGTGTTGGTCGCCGGTGTTGAACCGGTTAAGGCTAAGAAGGACAGCCCGCTCGCAAAGCAGCAGAAGACATTTGAGAATGCGTGGTGGGATTCCGGCGCGGAGGATTTAAACGGTGTGCCATATTTATCGCGGTCGGCGTTAATCCAGAAGCTGGAGGATGACGGGATGGCAGAGCGAACGATCAAGAATATGACCAACCCGTCATACGAAAATAAGCTGATCGGGGCGCTAATCATTGCAAATATGATAGCCAAAAATAGCGGCGGATGGACGATAATTGATGCGGTTTGGTCGTCTGCTATGATGGTAAATCGAGGTGATAAATGAGTACCCTAAAAACCCCTGGGGGTACAAAAGGGTTTTTGGGGTTCAAGGGGCCAAGAACCGCAGAAACGTGTACCCTAAAAACCCCCTACCCTTTAGGGTAGGGGTTAAAGGGGTACTTCGCGGGCAAGAGGGTGACTTATGGGAATTAACGTGCTAGATGATAATTGTCGTCAGCCGACATGCTGCTCGCAGATGCCTCCCTGTTTGCTACAGCGCGTGAAAGCTGGCGACACTAAAAAAGGGAGAATGATATGAAATGGCCAGCGGATAAAATCGAACGGCGCAAGGTGGATGCGCTGATACCATATGCGAGGAATGCGAGGACGCATTCTGAAGAACAGGTTGCGCAGCTTGCGGCGTCTATCAAAGAATGGGGATGGACTACCCCAGTGCTGATTGATGAGGATGGCGAGATCATAGCGGGGCATGGTCGCGTCATGGCAGCGCGAAAGCTAGACATCGATGAAATACCAACCATGACGGCGAGCGGCTGGACCAAGGCACAAAAGCAAGCCTATGTCCTGGCGGATAATAAACTGCCGCAAAACGCCGGGTGGGATATGGAATTGCTATCCGTGGAAATGAAAGACCTCGACTCAGAAGGTTTTGATCTCAGTCTAATTGGGTTTGATGACGGTGAAATTACAAATCTGTTTCTACCTATCGAAAATGGCGAAACGGATGCAGAACAGGAATGGGAGGGGATGCCTGAATTTGAACAGGATGACCAAACATCGTTTCGAAAAATAATTGTACATTTCGAAAGTGATGACGACGCGGAGGATTTTGCAGCGTTAATCGGGCAATCCATCACAAATAAAACAAACAGCATATGGCACCCTGTCCAAGTCAATATGGACAGCGAGGGAAAGCGATATGAGGATTCCGAATGACTTTCCTCAATAAAACAAAACATGAGGATTTACAATGGCTGCTGAATGAATGCTCAAAGCATATTACCATAGATCACGAGTTAGCTATATCAACGGTCAAAAATCATTTTGGAATTATTAAGAAAAAGTTGGAGCCTCATTCAGACAATCAAATTATCAGGCTAGAAAAAAAATGGTATCAGTCATTGCAATCCTCCCCAGATTATTCCGTTTATTCCGATCCTTTTTATATTTGCGACATCTGGGTTTGTTGGGCGCTGTATTCAAATAAGTCCATAAAGGCAATTATAAACAAAAAGGCATTGGGAGATAAAAGCGTCGTAGATTCTATTGGCGGTGTGAAAACTGTTCTGGATTTGGGTTGTGGATTTGGGTTCACTACGGCGTGCTTGGCGGAAATATTTAAGGGTGCGGAAGTGTATGGAACAAACTTACCGGACACATTTCAATATAAAATTTGTGAAAAAATATCAAAACAAAGTAATTTTAAAATTTTTAAAAGCGCGGATTGTTTAAAAAGGGTGGATGTCATTTTTGCTAGTGAATATTTTGAACATATTGAAAATTCTTTAGAGCATTTATACGAAATTATTTGCCAAAATTCCCCCCGGATGCTGGTTGTGGCGAACGGATATAATGGATATGCAATTGGTCACTTCAATAAGTACATATACCAAGGGAAAACGTATTCAGCGAAACGGACTAGCTATAATTTTGGAAAGATGATGCGGTTTTTAGGGTATGACAAATTGAAAACAAAAATATGGAATAACCGTCCTGCTGTCTGGGTAAAAAGGTGACAGGCTCAGTTCCTATATATATTCCCAGCAAAGGCCGCTCTGAGTATATGATGACCTCCAAATATTTGACTATTATGGGCGTGAAACACTTTGTCGTGGTCGAGCCTAGCCAGATGGATGAGTATCGAAAGGCTATAAAAACGATGGGGCTATCCGCTACTGCCCTTGAATTAGATATGTCCTACAAAGACAAATATGAACTCTGCGACAATCACGGCTTGAATAAATCAACCGGGCCTGGGCCAGCGAGGAATTTTGCATGGGATCACTCCAAAAGTGGAAGGCATGATTGGCACTGGGTTATGGATGACAATATCCGCAGCTTTCGGCGGTTGAACAAAAATGAGAAAGTGAAAGTCGCTAATGGCGCTGTGTTTAGGGCAATGGAAGACTTCTGTTTACGATATGAAAACGTCTCTATGGCTGGACCAAATTATTTTATGTTTGCGCCAGCAAGAACTAAGCAGCCGCCATTCATTACAAATACACGTATATATTCTTGTAATCTGATCAGGAATGATGTGCCTTTTCGTTGGCGTGGACGGTATAACGAGGACACCATTCTGTCTCTGGATATGTTAAAAGCTAGATGGTGTACAATTCAATTTAATGCTTTCTTGCAAGACAAGGCGCAAACGCAGACGCTCAAGGGAGGCAACACGGAAGAATTTTATCACGCGGAGGGGAAGGTCAGGATCGGGGAAAAGTATGCTGACACTGGAACTTTAGCCAAATCTAAAATGCAAGTCGCTGTTCATCCAGATGTTTCGAGGTTGGTCCACAAATTTGGGCGAATTCACCACCACGTTGATTATGGTCCGTTCAAGCGAAATAAATTAATCCGAAAAAAGGATTCTAAGATCAATCCAGGTACTAATAATTATGGAATGAATTTAGTCTCTATTCGAATGAATGGTGTGTAACCACATGAACAGAGCGCCCATCACCGTTCACGGCATATATCATAGTAGGGCCTTCAATGAAGGTTTTGGCGTGTTGGATAGCCTTATGGTAAGAGGGAAACTCGACTCGCTTGGATTGGCCTCTGGTTTTAAATCGCACAGCGGTAAAATAACTAGCGGTATCAAAGACATGCTTTTCAAATTGCTCAAGGGTCATCATTGGTATAATCCTTCCGTATGTTAAATCTAAGGCTCAATATATAGTGTTAAACTTAAGTGTAAAGCCTTTTTATTCGGAGCTATAAAGACATGACAGGCAAAAAGGGCCGCAGTGGACGACCCGCGTTCAAGCCAACGGACGCGGAGCGCAAGCTAGTTGGGCAGATGTGCGCCGTTGGTATTCCTCACGACCAGATTGCAATGGTGGTCCGCGACGGTATCGATGCGGACACGCTGAAGAAGCATTTTAAGGAAGAATTGCGGACGGCAAAGATCAAGGCTAATGCTAAGATTGGCGGCACGCTGTTCAACCAGGCCATAAACGGGAACACGTCGGCGGCTATATTTTGGGCCAAGACGCAAATGGGCTGGAAGGAAAAGAGCGAGATCGAACACAGCGGTGACCTTAATTGGTCCATTCAGAATATCTACGAGAAATGATAGTCCAGCGCCGCATCAGGAATTACCAGGCACCGCTGCATAAATATATGGTGGACGGCGGGATGGAGAACAAACGCGCCATCTCCATCGCCCATCGCCGCTGGGGTAAGGACGAGATCGCATTAGACGTCACATTTCAGGCATTGATAGATCGCCCAGCCACGTACTGGACGTGCCTTCCTGAGTTTGCCCAGGCTCGCAAGGCCATATGGAGTGCAGTCAACCCGCACACGGGATTACGCCGAATCGATGAGGCCTTCCCAGAAGAATTGCGTGAATCGACAAACGAAGGAGAGATGTTCATTCGGTTCAAGAATGGTGCGACGTGGCAAGTTATAGGGTCTGACCGCTACAATTCATTAGTTGGGGCTGGCGTAGCCGGGATAACGTTTTCTGAGTGGGCGCTGGCTAACCCATCGGCCTGGGGCTACATCAGCCCTATGCTACGAGAAAACAATGGCTGGGCAATGTTTGTTACGACGCCACGCGGCAAGAACCACGCCTACGAGATGTTTAACTACGGCATGAAAACTGATGGCTGGTTTGCTGAGGTCTCAAATGTTCTCGATACCGGCGCGTTTGCAATCGCGCAACTTGACGAGATCAAGGCCGAATATGTGGCGCTGTACGGTGGCGACTTTGGCGCAGCACAATTTGAGCAGGAATATATGTGCAGCTTTGAAGCCGCCATATTAGGTAGTTTCTACGGTACTGAGCTGGCGGCGGCGCGCTCAGAGGGTCGCATCTGCGATGTGGCATACGATCCAGACCTGCCGGTGATGACTGTCTGGGATATTGGCTATTCGGACGATACGGTTATTCTGTTTGTTCAGATCATTGCCAATGAGGTTCGGATCATCGATACTTATAGCTCGAACGGGCAGAATTTGGCTCATTACGCTGGGGTTATTTCTGGCAAGCCTTACGAATATTCGCGCCATGTGCTGCCCCATGATGCGCAGGCCAAGACGCTCGCGGCGGCTGGACGGTCAGTATATGAGCAGTTCACGAAAGATTATGACCTAAAGAACGTCACGATACTGCAAAACAGAAACACCGAGATGCAGGGCATACTAGCCGCCAGGCACCTGTTCTCAAGGTTATGGATAGATCAGGGCCAGGAAGATTTCCTCAATGCTTTGGGGCAATTCAGGCGTGAATGGGACGACGATAAGAAATGCTTTAGAGATCGCCCTGTCCACGATTGGACAAATCACTTTGCTGACGCCTTGCGATATCTGTCATGGGTCTGGAAAGAGCCGGTTAGGAAGAAAGCTCCCATCCCCAACCCCACCCAGAGCATCGGCGGTAAATCAACCATGACCATGGGCGACCTGATGAAGTCGGTAAAACAACGGCATGTGTACGATTAGTTTGCAATTATTCTTGAATTCGTGCCATTATTGATTTAGAGGGCATTATGAAGAAAATTATGAAGCCGAAGAAACAGAAAAAGAACAGCGGAATGATTGCCGCGTTGACCGGTAAACCAAAGGGCGGCGGCTATGCAGGATAATTCGTATCAGTCCGAAGAAGGCACATTGGTCACGCCAGCGGATGCAGGTAAAGGCTCGCCCGGCGTTGTTGCGCGGTGGATCGCAGAGCTAGACCTGAGCGACAAGGTCGAAGCAAGCTGGCGATCCCGCGCGAAGGACGTGGCCGCTCGATACCGCGACGAGAAGTCCAAGTCGTCTCAGGGCGGGCGCTATGCTGGCGCGAACCGATACAACATCCTGTATTCCAACATCCAGACCATCTGTCCGGCGTTATACAATCAGTCTCCCAAGCCTGACGTGCGGCGGAGATACAGAGACGCTGACCCCATCGGCAAAGAGATATCCGACGTCCTTGAACGTGCGTTGAGCTACACGATGGACGAGTGCAACTTCGACCGCTACATGAGAATGGCTGTCAAAGACCAGCAGTTGTGCGGTCGCGGCGTCACACGGGTGCGCTATGACCCGGTGTTCGCAGAGGAACCTGATGACGAAGGCGGAATGTACGACGACCTGAAAGGCGAAGAGGTCAAGTTTGAGCACATCAACTGGGCTGACTTTCGCCATGGTCCAGGTCGCATCTGGGAGGAGGTCGAGTGGATCGCCTTCCGGCATTTGATGACCCGCGACGACTTGACGTCCAAATTCGGTGAGAAGATCGGCGACGAAGTCACGCTCGATTACTCACCAATCGGGATGGAAGACAAGGACGGCGACGAGGTAGCCAATACGTTTAAGCGCGCTACTGTCTGGGAAATATGGTCACACCGCGACAAGGAAGTGATATTTATATCCAAAAGTTTGAAAGAACGGCCACTGAAAGTCGACCCGGACCCGTTGCAACTGGCTAATTTCTTTCCGACGCCGCGTCCCATCTACGCGACTGAGAACACCGACAGCCTTGTGCCCGTCGAGCCATTCCGGTTCTACAAAGATCAAGCCGACGAGTTAGACAACATCACGCGCCGCATAAGCGGGATCATAGCAGCCTGTAAAGTGCGCGGCATTTACGACAGCACCATCACAGAGATGTCGAACCTGATGGACGCTGGCGAGAACATGATGGTCCCGGCGCAGGACGTACTGCCTTTGATGCAGTCCGGCGGACTAGGCAACGCCATCTGGATGTGGCCGATCGAGAAGATTGCTGGCGTCCTGGGCGAGCTATACAACCAGCGTGAGCAGATCAAAACGACGGTATACGAGATCACCGGCATTGCAGACATTATGCGCGGTTCGTCGTCTTCTTCAGAGACTTTAGGCGCACAACAGCTAAAAGTGCAATTTGGTACGATGCGTCTGGACGACATGAGCCGCGACGTCCAACGCTATGCCCGTGATCTGATCCGCATTGCGGCAGAGATTATCTCAGAGCAATTTAGCCCTGATAGTCTTGCCATGATGACCGACGTTAAGCTCCCAAGCCCCGAAGAGAAGATGCAAGCGCAACAGCAAGCTCAGATGATGGGGCAGCAACAGCAACCCATTCCGGGGATGTTGCAGGAGGTGCTAGACAAACCCACTTGGGACGAATGCCTGCAAGTATTGCGCGACGACAAGCAACGCTCGTATCGTGTCGACATCGAAACTGACGCGACTGTGTCTGGCGACCAGGCTTCTGACCAGAAGGCAATGACCGATTTATTGCAGGGCGTATCGTCGTTTATAGGCAACGCTGGCCCGGCGGTTGCCGCTGGTTATCTACCGTTGGAAGCTGCCAAGACTATGCTGATGTCGGCGGTGCGTCGATTTAAGATGGGCCGTGAAGTTGAAGACGCTCTGGACATGATCGGCGAAGATCAGCAAGGCGGTGGAGATGAAGCTGCGCAACAACAGCAACAAGCGGCTCAACAGGCGGAGCAACAGGCTGCGCAACAAGAGCAAGCTGCTGCCGCGCAAGAAGCGCAGATGAAAATGCAGATGGACCAGCAGAACGCCGCGCTCAAAGCGCAAGAGGTGCAGCAAAAGGCGCAGCTTGAGCAAGCCAAGATGGAACTGGAATCGTCTTCCAAGCAAGCCGACATGATGATGGCTGAGAAGGAAATTGCGTTAAAAGAGCGCGAAATGTCCTTAAAAGAATACGAAGCGCAGAAGCCGGACGCAGACCCAGGCATGAAGATACAAGCCGACATGCAGATGGCGCGCGACCGTATGGAGTTTGATGCAAGTGAAGCCGATAAACAACGCCAGGTCGACCTTGCAAAGACCATCATGGCTGAATTTAGTGGCCCAGAGGGCAGTCTAACTGACCCGGAACAGGCTATAAACCGCGCCTCGGAGATAATGGAGCGCATTAATGAGGTGATAGCTGCCACGCGCATGGCTGGCGGTAATATTCCTTTGGCTGAGACCACAATCATGGTTGCTGAAGGCGAAGAACCAACGGTGCTGATGTAGGGGGTGATGATGAACGGTTATAAAGACAATTACGGCAAGATCGAATGGTCTCACAAGCCTGTTGAACCAGGCAAACGGGTGTATATGGAGTCCAAACGGTCTCACTTAGCAGCGCCAATGGTAACCGGTGACTATGAAGCCTACAATTGCCCAATAACCGGACGCCAAATAGAAGGTAAGGCGGCGCACAACGCCAATTTGCTGAAGCATGACTGCCGAATTCAAGAAAAGGGCGAATTCGAGGATGTGAAGAAGCACGGACAGAAGCGGATCAACGCAGAGATGGATAAAGCCATCGACAAGTCCGTTGACGCCATTGCAAGCCAGATCGACTTTTAAAAGGGAAAAGATATGTCAGAAGTTACCGAAGATGTCGTAGAAACACAGTCCATGGACGATTTTATGGGCGAACAGTTTGACGTTCTGGAAGCGGAATCACCTGAAGAATCTGCACCCGTTGAACAAAGTGCTTCGGAGGAAGCGCACACAGATGACGTTGTTGACGAAACAACAGATATCGACACAGAGAGCGAAGGTTCTGAACCTGACAATCAGACCATCACAGCCCCGCAATCTATGTCGGCGAAAGACCGCGAAGCCTTTTACACCTTACCGCCTGAGAGCCAGCAATGGATTTCAGATCGCGTTAAGTCACAAGAGGCAGACTACACGCGGAAAACTATGGAAGTCGCAGAGCAAAGGAAGATTTACGACAGGTTGGAACAGGCCATTGCGCCTCGCCGACAGCAATTTGCAATGGGTGGAATGGACGACAGCACCGCAATCGGTCAGCTATTTGCCCTTTCCGACTATGCAGAAAGCGACCCGGTGGGTTTCTCGCGCTACCTGCTAAACCAACGTGGAATTCCTATTTCTGCTTTAACTGAACCCGGCGTGGAAAACCACGTCGATCCTCAAATGCTGGCCATGCAGAACCGTCTGCAAGGCTTCGAAAATCATTTCTCACAACAGCAAGCGCAGCAAGAGCAACAAGAAGGGACCGTCGTTTCGGGCGTCATTGATGGATTTGCATCTGACAATCCATTCTATGGTGAACTTGAATCCGAGATGATCCCAATTGTCTCAGCGTTGCGTGAAAGCAAACCCGGATTGACTAGCGAACAGTATCTAGCCACGGCTTACAAAATGGCTATTGCAGCCAATGACGAAGTTGCGGCCAAGATTAATGTTGATATTAAGGCCAAATCTGAGGCTGAACGTATCTCGAAAGCCAAAAAGCAGTCGTCGGCTGCTAAACGGGCGGGCGGGACAAGGGTTAGTTCAACTGGCGTGCTGCCAGCGGGTGCTGCTAAAGCGAAAAGTGTGGATGATTTTATCGGAGCTTTAGTTGACGACCGCATGACAGCCTAGACTAGAAAGGTCTAAATCATGGGCGCTAATAGCTCGTTTACCGAAATTGCGGCACTTACGTATCGCCATTTCAAAAACACGTATCTTGAAGATAACGTGTCGAACCATACGGCTCTGCATCAGCGGCTGACAGAAAAAGATCGCATTGATCTTATTTCTGGAGGTTGGGAAATTCAGGTTCCTCTGGATTATGCTGAGAACGGCACATACCAACGCTACAGCGGCTACGATACGCTGGACATTGCGCAATCGGAAGTCTTTACCGCTGCCAATTTTGCGTGGAAACAGGTCGCCATCAACGTCGTAGCTTCTGGCCTCGAAGTCCGTCAGAACAGCGGCAAAGAAGGCGTTATCAAACTTGTGAAGAACAAGTTGAAGAATGCGATGCGGACAGCGGGAAATAACTTCTCGACTGACATCTACAGCGACGGCACGGCTGCTAACCAGATCAATGGTCTGCAAGCTCTTGTGTCTGATGCTGGTACGGGTACGGTCGGTGGAATTAATTCCAGCACATACACGTTCTGGAAGAGCATTCTTCAGTCTGCGGCCTCACCGCTGCAAGGCGGAGCGGGTATTACGCCAAGCGCCACAACCATTGAGAGCCTCATGCTCCCACTGTGGTTGGCTCTGACTCGTAACTCGGATATGCCGGACCTCATCGTAATGGACGATACCTATTTTACCTATTTCGATAACAGCCAGACAAGCATCCAACGCTATACCAACACCACGGATTTAAAAACCGGAAGTACTTCGATTAAGTACAAAGGTGCTGATGTGGTGTATGATAGCTCGGCTTCTGGTATGCCGGACGCGCACGCGTATTTCCTCAACACCGACTATATCGGCATTTGCGCCCATCGTGACGCAAACTGGACGGAAGTCCCCGAAAAGTCTTCGGTGAACCAGGACGCGCAGGTTTTGCCGATCATTTGGCAGGGCAACATGACCGTCTCTAATCGTTCACTTCAGGGTGTAATGAAAGCCTAGTTGGTTTTTGTGCAAACTATATTTCCTGAAAGGAAAAAATTATGTCTGACTATGAGATTACCAACACGATAATCGGGGCGCAGAACATCTCTGTAACCTCGACAACCCAAAATCATCCGCTTGGGCTAATCGTCCAAGCTGTTGACCGCGCTTCCACAGCGTATGGTGCGGGTGAGTTTGTATACTTACAGGGCGTAGCATCGACGGTGCTGGGTTCTTTCGTAACGTACAACGCCGACGACAACTCGACTGCGCTTTTGGCTGCGAACGCCATTGGCCCGGTTGCAACCGCTATGTCGATTAATGTTGCTAGCTCTTATGGCTGGTACCAGATTTCGGGCAAAGCGGTTGGCAAAGCCAAAGCCAGCTATGCTGACAATGGCCTTGTTTTCGCGACTTCCACTGCCGGTAGCATCGACGATGCTGTTGTCGCTGGTGATCGTGTTAAACTTGCCAAGGGTGCGTCTGCGGTAGACACGCCGTCTACTGGTCTTGCTGAGTTTGAGATTCAGCGGCCATTTATGGATGACGCGACTGCGGCTTAAATAGGGACGGGGGCGCTCTTTCTAGGGCGTCCCCATCTTTAAGCAAAAAGGGAGAGTTTTATGGTTGAGATGTTACAAGAAGAACGACACGGTTTTTACGTTGAGTTTGAATTACGGCCAGAGGAAGATCGGGAAGCATCGATTGATCAGGGAATGCCGGTTTTCAAGGATGTCGAATTTGCTATGATTACGATGCCCGGCGGCGGATTAGTCGTAGATAAGCCAATTAATGAAGCGTTGTTGTACGAATGGAAGAACGGCGACAATCGAAGGAAGCCGCCATCGCCGTTTGCTTACCGCGCATATGAGGCCTGGAAGGAAGGCCGTGAGGCTCCGGTAAACGGCACAGATTTAAAGAATTGGCCTGGCGTGACCCCGGCACAGTTAAAGACCTGTCAGAATGCGACAGTCAGGACAATTGAGGATTTAGCTGAGGCTAACGCCGATACGATACGCAAGCTGGGAATGGGCGGCGTAGCGATGATGGAAAAGGCGAAGGCATACTTGGCGGCTGCGAATCAGAACAAGACATCGGAGGAAGTTTCTGCTTTAATGGTCAAACTTGAGGCGTTGTCTGATACAGTTAAACGGAAAGACGAGCAGATTTCCGATTTGTTGGAGAGGCTAGATGAATCTACTAAAAAGCGTGGTCGACCCCGAAAAGAAGAGGGCTAAATGACACTTTTAACCATCGTCCAGAATTCGTGCGATATAATTGGCCTGACGCGGCCAACGGTTGTGATTTCGTCTCAAGACCAGAATGTACGCACATTACTGGCGTTGGCGCAGGTTGAGGGCAGAGAGCTTCTTGACCGCTATTCCTGGCCTGCGACCCAGATCGAGAAGACCCACACGAGTCTGGCGGCGGAGTTACAAGGCGTTATGACAGCGCTTGCGCCGGGGTTCTCTTATATCACCAGCGGCACGTTCTGGGACCGGACTCTGACGCAGCCCGTGACGGGGCCGCTGTCCCCTATCGAATGGCAAGACCTTAAGGCCCGCACAGCGACGGGACCATACTCCAGCTACAGATTGTTTGGTGGCAAGCTCTACGCCTACCCAGCGCCATCTGCGGGGAATACATGGGTCTTTGAATATCAATCGACATACTTCTGCCAATCCAGCGCCGGAGCAAATCAATCGGCATGGGCTGCTGATACAGATGTCGGCGTGCTAGACGAGAACCTGATGGAATTGGGTATCGTCTGGCGGTTCAAGAAAAAGAACGGCCTGGATTACTCTGAGGATTTCCGTTCGTATGAGCAGAAATTAGCGAACGAAACTTCACGCGCAGGCGGACGGCGGGTGTTAGATATGACTGGCTCCGCTTCCGCTGCGCGCGGCGTTTACGTCCCTGAAGGTAGTTGGGCTTAAAAAGGAGCATTCGATATGATGAATAATATGAGGGGTCAAATGGGGCCAACTGAAGAAGAGATTATGGAGTATTTAAATACTCCAAAGGGCCAACTTATGTTTCAGCAGATAAAGGATGCAGAGAGTTCTGACGAAGCTGTTGGTGGCGGTCACATAATGAAAAATCCAGATGGGACAAAATCTCTTATGTCCGGCCCTAGCCATGAAGCATACCTTGAACAAGGTTCAACAGACCCAACAACCCTAATAGGTGATGGCTCTGAATTGCCGGGGGATGTTCTTATGGATAAATCTGCACAAGGTTATTCAGGCCCGCCAACAGCTTCAGAGTTTGATGTACGGTCAGTGGAAACTGGCGCTGTTGACCCAATGATGACGGTTGATCCAATGACGCCGGAGTCACTCGAAAAAAGAAGGATGATTGAGGAATTGCTGCGTGCAGGGGCGCTCAGATAAACATACGACGATAGCGGGATACTAACATGCTCCAACCTCTCACAGACAACTCCAGGAAGTCCAAAGTATCGCAAAGCGCGAGTATTCCTGCGCCTGTGAAAGGTTGGAATGCGCGGGATTCATTGGCGAACATGGCCGAAGATTTTGCTGTTGAGCTTGAAAATGTGTTCCCCAACCTGACAAGCTGCGACCTCAGATCAGGTTTTGCCTCGCATTCTACCGGGAATGGTACTGGCGCGGTCGAGACTTTGGTCGAATATGCCGGGCCATCGACACGCAAACTCCTAGCCGCTGCTGGCTCTGTGATATATGACGCCTCTGCTGCCGGTGGCTCCACGTCGATTGCTACGGGTAAATCGAACGCACGCTGGCAAACAACGATGTTTGGTACGGCTGGCGGCAACTTTCTCTACATGGTTAATGGTCAGGACGCGCCTATTTACTACAACGGCAGCGCCTTCGTAACGCCAAGTCTGGCCGGTGTAACAGCGACTGACATTATTAATGTTACAACGCACCATCGACGCCTGTTCTTTGTTTTTAACGATAGCCTTATATTCGGATATCTTCCTGTCGTATCTGTGGCCGGGACAGTCGCGACATTTGATATTGGCGGACTCTGCAAAAAGGGCGGATACATTCAAGCAATCGGTAGCTGGACGCGGGATGGCGGGTCCGGGCCTGACGATCTATTCGTCGCGATCACCAGCGAAGGCGAGTGCATAATTTACTCTGGCAACGATCCTTCGAGTTCTACAGCATGGAATTTGGTTGGTGTTTTCAGTATTGGAAAGCCTATTGGCCGTAGATGCCTGGAGAAGGCTGGGTCTGATCTGACGGTTATCACACAGGACGGCGCTATATCCCTGGCGACGTTCCTTCCGATTGACCAAGTGGCTGGGTATAGCCAGGCGATGTCCACAAACATTCAGAACGAGTTTCTTGCGTCCACAAGGGCTTATTCCTCCATCTTTGGGTGGCAATCCATCCATTATCCACAAGGGTCTTACTCGCTATTTAACATTCCAAAAAGCACTACGGTGTCAGAACAATATGTTATCAATACGCAGACCGGGGCGTGGTGTAAATTTACGGGGCAGAACGCGGCGTGCTGGTCGTTGTTTAATGGTGACCTATACTTTGGCGCACAAGATGGCGGCATAATCTACAAGGCCGACACTGGCCAGAGCGATAACGATGCGGACATAGATTGGAAAATTAGACCTGCCTTTTCATATTACGGGTCACGAGGGAACCAAAAGCTATTCAATTTGTGCCGTCCTAATTTTACGACAAACGGCGCTCCTGCGTTTGCCATTGATTTAAACCTGAACTTCTCAGACATAAATCCCACGAACATTCCAACAACTCCAACTCTGAGCGTTGGCGTCTGGGATGTGTCCAAATGGGATTCTGCCGATTGGGCTGATGAAGTTGTCAATCAATCGTGGACGACGGTGTTTGGCATAGGCGAGTGTGCGTCACCGACCATTCGCGGTAGCACCAAATTGATAACCTTGTCGTTCACTGCATACGATATGGTTTGGCAGCAAGGCGGCGCTCTTTGAACCAACTGATCTGTGGCCGCGACGAAGAACTCGCGGAGTGGGCGGAAGAACACTACCCTGACTGCGCGCCTTTATCGCGACCTTTGACATCGATAGGCGTGGCGTCAGATAGCGGTGATATTATGGGGGTTGCCATATTCCATAATTATCGTCAGAATGACATCGAAGTCACTTTCATAACCGCGACCCCAAGGTGGGCCACGCTGGGTGTTATACGGGGGATATTAGATTATCCTTTCAGACAACTGGGCGTTTTGCGGATGACAGCAATAACAATGAAATCAAACAAGAAGGCCCGAAAGCTGCTGACCGGTCTTGGTTTTGTTTTGGAGGGCGTGCATCCTTTTGCAGCTACAGACTGCACGTCAGCTTGCACATATGGGCTATATGCTAAAAACGCGGAGAGATGGTTAAATGGGTAAATCTACACCACAGGCACCGACTCCTCCCGATCCGGTTAAAACGGCAGCGGCGCAGGGTGCCATCAATAAAGATACGGCGGTTACGCAAGCTGGCCTGAACCGGTTTGATGAATATACGCCTTACGGCACTTCCACTTGGTCTCAGAAGTCCCCTGCCAAATCGACGCGTGAGGCCATTTATGCGCCGGACAGAAAGGTTGCTGGATATTGGAAGGATGACCCTTACGCCGACGACGACGACCAAGGCCAGGAGTGGGTAAAAGGATACACGCAGCCGGGCGGAATAACAGGGTACAAAGACGTTCCCAGCGTATTTGACCCCAATGACCCTGATCAAAGGTGGACAAGAACAACAACACTCGATCCAGAGCAGCAAGCACTTTTCGATAAGCAAACGGCTGTTTCCAACGAACTAAATCAGACCGCTCTAAATCAAGTTGGAAGGGTTGGTGAAGCTCTCTCTACACCATTTAGCTATGAAGGGATTGTCGGCCCTGGTTCAACGGCTGGCGCTAGGTCTGCGGCTGGAAGAGTTGCAGATATTAGCAACACGCAATACGACTATTCGGGACAGCCAGCGGCACCAAGCGCGCGAGGCATTACGGATTCAGCCGATATTGCCGCTCGATCTGTTAGCTCTCCGTTCTCTTTTAGCGGTCAAGCCCCCAGCACTTCTGGTGTAGCAAACGCGGCACAAATGGGTGCTAATGCTGTTAGTACGCCATTTGCCTTGCAAGGCAGAGGGCCGGGTACTGCTGGCATATCTGGCGCTGCCGACCGTGCAGAGGCAGGCATGGCGCAGCGGTTCAATTACGATGGGTTGCCAGCGGGGGCAACTTCCGCAGGGTCTGAGGCTGCTGTCCAGCGGACCACTGACGCCTACGGGACGCCACTCAATTACGCTGGAGCGCCAGCGGCACCCGGTGCAGATGCAGCGGCGCGCAACCAGGTCATAGATTCAGTTTACGGGCAGTTCAGATCGCGTCTTGATCCGAAGTTTGAAGGCGAGCTAATCCAGAAAGAAACCCAGCTTGCAAATTCAGGTATAGCGCGAGGCAGCGCCGCTTTTTCCGGTGCCATGGACGACTTCTACCGGGGCCGTAACGACGCCTACCAAGGCGCACAGAATGCAGCTATTCAGGCTGGTGGCGCAGAGCAATCCAGGCTTTTCGGGTTAGGATCAACGGCTCGACGTGACGCAATCTCTGAACAGAATTATCTGCGTGACAGTGTGGGCCGAGAGCAAGGCCAAATTCTTGGGCAGCAAGGCCAACTGGCGAGCCTGCAAGACAGGATTCGCAGCAGAGGCGCACAGGAACGTCTGTCGGAGCGCGAGGTTGGTCTCAATGAATCTGAGAGGCTGCAAGCGTTGCGGGGCAGGCAATTCACGGCGGAAGGTGCCGCCAGGGATCGTTCTGTTCAAGAACAATTAATAGATAGAGATCGCCCGCTTGAGGAAGCGGAGCGGCTTCAAGGCCTGCGCAGCAAGCAATTCGGTGTGGAGTCGGCGGCTAGAGATAGGTCCACCAGCGAGGAATTAACGCTGCGAGGTCTTCCCGCTCAAGAGCAGGCTCAAATCCAAGCCATGCGCGGCGCGGCATTCGACGCACAAGGGCAAGAGAGATCGCGTGGCATTGGAGAGCAAGACAGTCTCCGCAACCGCGCACTAACGGAGCAGCAAGCTAACTATAACATGCAAGCCGGTCTGTTTGGTCTCGATCAGGGCGCAAGGCAGCGCGCAATTGAGGAATCTGCGTATCTTCGCAATATGCCATTGAACGAGACAACAGCTTTGATGTCTGGCAACCAGATCATGAACCCGTCGTTTGGTGCTGCGCCGCAAACCTCAATTGCTAACACTGATTATTCCGGGTTGGTTCAGAACCAGTATGCGGGTCAACAGAACCAGTACAATCAGCAAGTCGCGGCTAACAATTCGAAACGGGCTGGAATGGCTAAGATGCTTGGGACCTTGGGCAGTGCTGCAATCGGAGCGCCCGTAGGGACCTTTACAAGCTAGGAAAATATCATGGCTCGATACTCACCAGTTAAATTTTACGAAGATATGAAGGAGGCCTTGGCACCGTCAAAGGTCACACCGATTAAATATGCTAGGCCGCCAACTTCGATAGGTTCTGATATAGAAGCAGCCGGTGAAGTTGGAGAACGATTGTTAGCTGCCTATCTAGCAAAGCAAAAGAAGGATGCCGAAGCAGCGGATATAAAGGCTGCGGGGGCTATGGCAGACAAGTTCTATGCTCCCCAGCCAGATTGGGACGAGGAAGAATATGGTTCAACTCCAGATACACTGCGGGCTGCGACAATGCCTGGCGCTCTTACCGCCGACGTTGGAGAGTATGACCCTGACGTAATGCCTTTCCCAGAAGAGGATTTTGATGATGGAACGGATACTGTGCGAGGTATGGCCGCAGCACTTGGCGCTCCTAACGCAGCCCTTGGGTCACCACTGGACCCTGGGCAAGCATATGCCGTAGGCACTGACGAAGAAGGCGACGACTCTAACTGGATGAGCGCCCCGGAACATAAAGCGTTTTACGAGAATGAGGCGTTGAACGCACAAGCCGGATTTGACGCAGAGAACCTAACCGGCCTGCCCGCTGTTATGGAAGCCGATCGTGGGGGTGCTTACAATACAGCTAACGGAGTTAGAGGCCCAAGATCGGATGCTATGCTTGCCGCTTTGCGCGGCGAAGAGCGTGCTCTGGGTATGGAAGAGGCAGAAAGAGATAGGACGCTTGCTACAACAATAGCCAAGGAAAAGCGTGAACAAGAGGACGAGTTGAAGCGTATAGAATATAAAAACAAATTTCCGTCTGGCAATGATGGCACTACGGCAGCCATGATGAATTTCGCGGAGCGCCAAAGACTTGAGCGACTATACCCAGCGGGTAAAGATGGCGTACCTTCGAAAGAGGTGCAGCAGTTTGAAAATCTCGCCAGGCCTAAGAGGTTTATGAATGCTGGCGGTACTATTGTTAGTTTGGGCGGTGTTAGAGGTGGCTCTGATAGTGTCGTAGACAAGACAGTACCACCAGAACAAACCGCAGAACATAAGGAATTCGTAGCAGCCAAAGTGAAAGCCGCAGAACAAGCCATCGAAATATCGGGTAAGGCATTTACTTCTCTAAGAAAGGTATCGGTTAACATAGCAAACATAGACGAAGCTATTGCGGCCCTCGACGATGGTGCCAATACTGGTCCTTTCGCAAAATACGCGCCAAGCATCCAAGCAGCGTCTGTTGAGCTAGATAATCTCCAGCGGCGCATGGGGCTTGATGTTATCGGGAGCGTCACCTTTGGCGCATTGTCTAAGGGCGAACTTGATTTAGCTCTGGCTGTGGCGCTTCCAACAAGTCTCCGTCCCCCGGAACTCAGAAAATGGCTGGTTAAAAAGAGATCAGCGCAGTCGAAACTCGGCACATATCTCAGTGATGCGGCTGTTTTTCTTGGCAAGCCAGGCAACAACGTAGCCAAGTGGGTGGAGATGCAAGAGGAGCGTAAGGCGAGTAGACTTTCAATAGTAGAGGCGGCTCGGAAAGAACAGGCTATCAGAAAAAATGCAGAGGTTAACCAATAATGGCTGGCAAGATACCTGATTTAAGCAAATACTCAGATGAACAATTAAAAGCCATAATTGATGGAGCAGACCAACGGGTTGATCCGGTTGATCCGGTTGACCCCGACATGTCTGGTAAGTCAGATGCGGAATTACAGGATATCATTAATTTTAGCAGCATCTCGGAAGAAATGTCTCCGCAAAATTTGAGCATTGCCCGTTCAAAAAATAATCCGCTAGGCAATTTCCTTCGCAAACAGGCAGAGCAACCGAGGCCAGACGAATCCGAAACGGATAGGTCTTCACGCTTGTATGGTAAAATCTCAGCGCCGAAACAGTCTGAGTCTAATCCCCTATGGAGCGGACTTGACCATTTTGGAAGTGGCTATTTGCAGGGTACAGGAGACGAATTGAAAGCTGCAACAGCGGCAGCAAAGGAATCTCTGGGCGGTGGATTGCCGCTTGGCGAAGCCTATAACCAAGCCCTGCCACAATATCAGGGAGCACGGGAAGCCTACAGAAAAGAAAACCCTAAATTAGCGCCGGCCCTGGAAATGGGCGGTGCCGTGGCCCCCTGGCTGCTTGGGTCCAGATTGATCCCCCCTGGTCCTATGGGCCAGTTGGCCGGATGGGGAAGTAAGGCATGGCACGGGTTGAAGATTGGCGCTCCAGCCGGGGCAATGACTGGGGCGCTGATGGCTGAAGGGGGCGCATTTGACCGGCTGAAGGGCGGCGGTGAAGGCATGGCATATGGCGGTCTTTTTGGCGGTGCGGCTCCGCTAGCTGTCTCTGCGGTATCTGCGGCGGGAAAAAGCCTTATTAATCAATTAGTGTCTCGTCTACCTTTCCAACAAAAAAGCATGGCTGCTCGCAAGGTTGCGGAAGCGTTGGATAGGGATGGATTAACTATAGATCAAGCTGCTGCTAAATTGAAAGATATGGGTCCCAACGCATCAATTCTTGATCTAGGTCCAAACGCGCGGGCGCTTGCTGGGTCTGCACAGCAAACCCCCGGCAAAGGGAAAACAGCTATTACTGACTTTCTTGTTGATCGGCAGGAAGGCGTGCGTGATCCCGGGCAAGTTATTACGGGTGGGCAAATAGGCAGGATTGAAAACCAAATTGATAACCTTGTACCAGGAAATTTTGCAGACGCAAAGGCAGGGTTTGCAACCGCGCGGAAGTCGTTTGGGGAAGCATACGATGCAGCGAGGGACGGCGGAGATTTAGTTGATATTGCTCCATTGCTACAGAACCTTGATAAGGAGATTGAAGTCTCAAAAGGCGGAATCAAATCCGCTTTGCAAAGCATTCGGGCGCTCGTTGTTGACAAAAAGGGCTACCCTGAGATTACGATCGAAACGCTCCATCAAGCTAAAATGGCAATTGATGATCTTATGTCTGGAGCGGCCCGTTCGTCCATGGGCAATGTTGCCAAGGGCAGGGTTAGAGCGTATCAAAACTCTTTATTAGATGCGATTGAGAGTTCAGGTGAAAGCGGTGCAGCGTATAGGGGTGGCCGTACGGGAACACGCGGAGAATGGCTCAAGGATGAGGCGCTAGAGAGTGGTGCCAACTTTATTCGTTCAGCCGAATTTAAAAAGCCTCAAGTCTTAGACATAGCATTATCTGAGATGTCGCCTGAAGAACTAAATGCATTTCGTATCGGAGCCGCCCAAGCATTAAAGCAAGAGGTTGGCGGTCGAACCAATGTTCGCCAAGATGCCGTGAAGAAAATAATGGACATGCCTGATCTTGAAAAAAAGATACGGGCGGCATTTGGCGATCCAGAATTATTTAAAAAATATATCACTGGCCTTCAAGGCGAGTCGGAGATGTTTAAGGGTTATGCTATGATGGGCGGCTCTCCAACCGCTGCACGCGAAGCAGCAAAAACAGATGCCGCTATTGACCCATCGAAAATTTTTCGGGGTCTGACGCAGATGAAGTATGGAAGTGCAACCGGCAATCCAATGGATATGCTTGGCGGGGCCATAAACATGGCGGGCGGTGCAAAGGACCGGATTTTAATGCCTGAAAAGATGTCAGGAGCCTTGGGCGAAACGCTCACCGGGCGGAGTGTGAAGTCTCTGCGGACTCCGTTCCAAGCGGTGGGGGCCAGGAAAAAGCTACTTGAAGCCTTGTCTCGTGCGGCGGCGGCGGGGGCAGGTTCTCAAGGGCAAACAATGAAGCGCGCATTAATAGGAGACGAATAAAATGGCTAGGAATGGTTCAGGGAGCTACTCGAACCCATACCCCAACTTCGTGTCGGGGACTGTAATATCGTCCACTCAGGTCGATGCCAACAACAGCGACATTGCGACGGCGCTGACGCAATCAATTGCGGTCGATGGGCAATCCACTGTGACCGCCAACCTCCCAATGAACGCTAAGAAGCTCACTGGCCTTGCGGTTGGCGCTGCGGCGACTGACAGCCTTACCTTAGGCCAAGCTCAAGCTGAAGCGATGGTCTGGTGCGGAACGGCTGGCGGTAGTGCCAACGCCATCACATTGTCCCCCACACCCGCCATAACGGCCTACGCAGCCGGACAGAGGTTCGTCTGGAAGGCAAGTGGCAGCGTAAACACGGGTGCCACTACAGTCGCCATTTCGGGCCTTGGGGCCATTGCTCTGCAAGATAATGGTAGTGCCTTAGCGGCTGGCCAACATCAAGCGAACAGGGTGTTTATGGGGATACTCGACACGACCTCGACGGTCCAGGTCACTCAGGTGCAAATTAGCGGCACTGATCCGCTGCTTGTGACTAGCTTGACGGTTTCTGGGACCAGCCTATTGACCGGGGTCACAACCCACGGTGGAAATGTAGTATCTGATACGGATTCCACGGATGATCTAGGGACGAGCGGAGTTCGCTGGAAGGAACTGTTCGTAGACGCTATCACAGCCACAGATCAGGTCACAGCTACAGGCTTTACTGGCACCCTTGACGGCATCTTGGGATCGGGTTCTGCTGCCAGTGCATCTGTTACGACCTTGACAGTTAACGGTGACATCACCACGACAACATCAGGCACAAGCAATTTTGTTGCAGGTGTCAACGCCGGTAACTCCATTGCATCAGGCGGAAATTATAACGTAGTCATTGGCGATGAAGCGGGTACGGCTATTACTACGGGTGATAACAATGTTGCGGTGGGCTATGCTGCTCTTGATGCCAATAACACGGGACACAGCAACGTAGCAGTTGGCGCTCTGGCGCTCGGTGTCAACATTACAGGGACTAGTAATGTCGCAGTGGGCATGAACGCACTGCTGGTTAATACCACTGGAGCTAATAATACAGCAGTTGGCAAAGGTGCGTTAGATGCCAACACCGATGCTAATTATAATTCTGCGTTTGGTGAAAGATCACTGTCAGCCAATACTACGGGAGCTAATAACACAGCAGTTGGTTCTCTAGCTCTGGGTGCAAACACCACCGCGAGTAATAACACAGCCGTTGGCTCTAATGCTCTTGATGCCAATGTTAGTGGTGTTAATAGTACAGCGGTTGGCTATCTTGCTCTTACTACCAACACTGCATCTAATATGACAGCCGTTGGCTATAATGCTCTTGGTGCCAATACCACTGGGCCTAGTGGCGTAGCGGTTGGCTATAATGCTCTTGGTTCCAACACCACTGGGGCTAGTCCCACAGCGGTTGGTCTCCATTCCCTTCTTTCTAACACTACTGGGGCTAGTAACACAGCGGTCGGCACTTCCTCACTTGGTGGCAACACCACTGCGAATAATAACTCCGCGCTTGGCCTTAATGCTCTTATTGCTGTCACCACAGGCTCTCAGAATACCGCCCTTGGCACGTATGCGGGGTCAACGCTGACGACTGGTGCCTACAACGTATATATTGGTTATAGTAACCAGCCATCTGCGGTCGGCGTTAGCGGTGAAATTGTTGTTGGTAGTGGAAGTATGACGGGAAAAGGAGCTTCTACTGGATTTATCAGTCCCGGCAACGGAGCCGTGTATCAGGGTAATAACTCAACGGCATGGACGGCTACATCTGACAGACGGATTAAAAAAGACATCGTTCCTAACACAAAAGGGTTGGCGGCGATTGTTCAGATTGAACCCAAGAACTTCTACTATAAATCCGACGACGAACTCCAAGAAGAATTGCCCGGTGCAATAGAGGGTTTACCCCTCAACAAACTGACAACCTCTGCGATTGCTCAGGAACTGGACTTGATTTTCCCTGAAGCAATTGAGCGCCGTGGTAAGCATGATATTATGTCGGTTAATACTGACCCCATATTTTGGTCAATGATTAATGCGATCAAAGAACTATCTGCAAAAGTAACTGAACTAGAGGATAAATTAAATGTCTGATGAACCTACAGCCGAAGAGATTGCCGCACACTTTTCTGCAATGGATGATAGTGTCAGTTTGATTAATGCAATCGTTGCTGATGATACTGACGCAATTGCATCGGAACCAGACGGTGCTGCTGGTGTAAAGCTGATGATCACACGCAACACGGACCATCTTGAAATCCAAGCAGCTAAGGATTGGTATTCGGAGTCTAGCCTGTCGAAGACTGCGTACACTAATGCCGTAACTGCTGGCAAAGCATACGTCGCTGCGTAACGGAAGGAAGATACAATGGCCGATGAAAAGAATGTCGTATCTATTAACGGCGAAGAGTACAGCCGCGACGATATGAGTGACCAGCAGAACTATATCGTAGAGCAATGCCGGGATTTACAAACCAAGCGGCAACAGGCACAATTCCAGGTCGACCAACTGACGGGTGCGCTAGACTTCTTCACGAAATCACTTATTGAGAGTGTGTCTGATGCCAGCAAAGAAGAAACTGCTGTTGCTGCGATAAATTAATATGGAGCTAGACGCGCGTCTGCTAATTACCTTGGCGGGGATGATCGCGTCTGTGGTCGCTTCCTTCGTGCTTACGCGTGCAAAGTGTGTCGAACTCGAAGAAGACATTAAGACGATCATCAAGCGTTTAAACCACTTAGATAACGATCTGGACAAGAATAATACGGCGACACAGATATCAGAGCAGCGCGTTAGTGTCCTAAGTAAAATGCTGGACCCTCAGTCGCGGGAAGTATTGCACCGATCTCTCGAACGTATCACCGTTGAGGTGGAACATCTTAGAGAGGAATCGAGTCGCATGGCTAAGATGCATAATGGCGACCACAAGCCCATTAAAGACGGTGATTGATGGCACAAAAGAAACTACAAAAGGATAGCCAGTATCAAGCTCTCGACTTAGACGGCGATGGGACTGTGTCTGACGCGGAACTAGCTGTAGTAGAGGCGTTGGAGACTGCGGAGAAGATGGACGCACAGCGTAGGATGGCTTGGTCTGCGCTTGCTATCATGGCTTTAATGACCGGGCTTCTGTTCTTTGTGGTGAGTGAAAGTAGGTTAAAATCAATTAGTGACCTACTTGGTTTGGCGTATATAGCATTCTCAGGTATTACCTGCGCCTACATGGGGATGAGTGCCTACATGAGTCGGAAATAGAGGAATTATCATGATTGTATTAGATTGGATCGTTGGAAGATTTACAGAGGCGTCGAGTTATGCCGCCATCGGAGCGGCTGCTGTCGGCGTTGGTGTCCTGACCGGAATCGAGATTGTCACGATTGTTGGTGTGGCCGTCGCCGTCCTGGGTTTGGTTCTAAGGGAAAAAGAACTAATCCTGTGATACGTCTGTACATTGGAATAGTGATCGTAGGCCTTGTGGGGGGTGCTATAGGAGGGGCATGGTATTATGTGACCTCGACACAGGATCGCATCGAAACGCTAATAGCAAACGACGTGAAGCTCCGCATGGCAAAACAGGTCTTAGACAACACGATTAATACCTTAGTTGCGGACCAAAAGAAGTTTGCCAAACTGAATACGGACCTGCGCGCGAACCTGGACAAGGCGAACGACTACAAAGACGTGTTGATTGGTAAGCTGCGGAAACATAACCTATCAAAATTATCGCTCAAAAAGCCACTTCTGGTGGAGGCCAGAATTAATGCAGCTACTGCCAAAGCGTTTAAACTGCTGGAAGCTCTGTCTGGTGCTGCCCCTCCTGCTAAGTAGCGGTTGCAGTAGCTTCAAGGATATCCTTCCGGTCGAGATTAAGACGGTTGAGATCGAACGTAGCATCCCGATCCAGAAACGTCCCCGGCCATTGTCATTAAACGATGTTCATTTTTATGTGGTCACGCCAGACACCCGCCAGAATTTTGAAACACGCTTCGAGAAGCAGAATGGCGGGCTGGTGTACTATGCGTTGTCAGTGCGGAATTATGAGGATTTAGGGCTGAATTTCGCAGAGGTGATTAGATACATCAGGCAAGCTCAGGCCACCCTCCAATTTTATGAAAATGCGGCGACACCAACAGGGAGTGTAAAATGATAGAGCAACTCAAGAAAGAATTAGAAATAGACGAGGGATGCGTCAAAAAGATTTATCTGGACCATCTGGGTAAGAAGACCGTGGGTATCGGCCATCTTTGCCAGGAGGGTGACCCGGAGTTCTGGAAGTCCATCGGCACTGCCGTATCTGAGGATAGAGTGGACGAGTTGTTCGGTAAGGACATCGCATGGACCATGGCCGACTGCCGGGACATAGTACCAAAATTCGACGACATGCCTCGAGAAGTAAGACTAATTTTAGCAAATATGATCTTTAATATGGGCCGAAGCCGAATTATCGGATTCAAAAAAATGCTTGCCGCTGTAGATGGAAGGGACTGGTCTACCGCCGCAGATGAGATGCACGATTCCAAATGGCGGCGGCAGGTTCCGGCCAGGGCAGAGCGGCTGATTAAACGTATGCGGGCGGTCGAATAACTACAGCACGCTTGTCATGTGACTGCCCCAGCCCACGACTGGGCGAGGATATATCCGACCTTTGCCTTCGACCTTAAATTTATCGGAATCACCCAGGCGTTGTCGGTAGCAGCGTTTATAATGCTCGTCACAATAAACGCTTGTGCTGGCTCCAGGCGTCGTCTTCTCTCCGCATGAATGATAAGGATAGTCGCCCAGCGGAAACTGGCACCCTGCCGCTTTTGATGGGGGTGCTACCTCCACCACAACCTTCACCGGTTTAGGCTCTCCAGCAGCGGCTCCAATCCGGTTCATTTTCCCGATGATCGAATTGCGGCTACGGTGCAATACCGCTCCAATGTGCCGCGCGGTCTTTCCCGCCTCAGATAAAATGCGCATTGTTGTAATCTCGGCTTCTGTCCACTCTTTCATTTCATTCTCCCTTGCCTAGCTGCTAGGCGTATTTCTCGTAATTTCTCTGAGGTCCGGCGGACCTTAGCTTTGTGCAATTGTTGCCTAATTGCGTTTGGTGTCCGGCCAAATTGTTTGACCAAGCTGTCCATATGCTCCCCCGCACGCCAAGCATTGAACAGACGTTGCAGATTAGGGCCGGTCCACACTTGGGGGGTCTTGGCCTTCTCCGCGTCATCATCGTCCAAGGCCTTCCTGGCGACGTGGGCATACCACGCTGCGCCTGACGAGATGTTTGCGACATCCACAATATCTTGCAACGACTGGCGTAGATCATCCAGTCTGGTCACTTTTTTAACAACCATTTGTATTTGGTTGTTTTGGTTTCACAGCCGCCGCAGGTCAAATCTTTCCATGCAAAGTTCTTGACGTGTTCTGTTTGGTGGCACTTTGGGCAATAAATGTCGCGCCCGCCGCCTTTTGGAGCGTGTGTCCATTTTGGGACAGGTACGAATTGATTACTGAGCGGCGTATCTTCAAGCCACTCCGGTTTAGAGGTTGGAGTTAAAAACAGGCTTTTGATAAATTTGAACATCTTTTGCTCCTATCCAAAAACAATATAAACTGATGTCATTGACAACATAAAGGCAAACCAGCCTATAAATTCCAAAATCACTTTGAAGCGTTCTGGATGTGGACCTTGAGCAGGTTCGATTTCGTCTGTTCGCTCAGGCGAGGCTTGTCCGCTTCCTCGAAGTCTTTCCAATCGGTTGTTAGGCCAATGCTGCTTCGGTATTCCGTAATGCCGGGCCATTCAATTTCTCCTAATAAAAACTTCTTAAATTCTGACATTGTTGACTTTTTGCGGACAGGATTTGTAAAAGCAGTGTGACCGCCACGGGGTGATACTTTATATTTTGTCATATCCTTAACTCCTTTAAAATTGTCATCGCAGTAATTTCGACTTTCTGCTCATCTAAATACTGATCGATACAGCAGCTTAACGCATCTCCAAAGTAGGTCTGCGTGTAGCCGTTCTCATGTAGAGATATAATAGCGTGAGCATCGTAACCGTAGTCAATGATGTCGCGGATAGCATCGTCGAGCGACGCAAAGGTTTCCTGGGCTGCTATTACTGCGCCGTCTTTTTCGATGAGGATTGTGTAAATCATTTTAATTTCCTTTCTAAAACTGGTTGTCCATGACTCGTGCTATCCCACGACCCGTGCTTTTCCTAGCTACGAACCAAGCACCGCCTTTTTTCTTGGGCCGGACCACTTTAAGGTCTGAAATGTCGATGTCGCGGTCGATTGCTGCCTGGAGCAGGACCGTATCCATTACAAAAATTTTATCATCAAGTGTCATTTTAATTTCCTTTTTCCTGAGCGGTCAGATTATCTGGTTGCTCAATATTTAAGTATTATACATCATTAACCCCAAGTGTAAACACCGGCATCACGTAAAGATGTAATCTTATTTTTGGCGTCCTCGCAGCCGTATCCAATGATCACCGTGTCGCCGCACGATTCTAGATATTTAATCCACTCCTTTTGAGGTGGTGAAAGTTTTCCGCCTTTCTCACGTTTCATCTCGACCCAGCATCGCCAGTACGGAATGTATAGATCAGGTACGCCAGCCGACACGCCTTCGGCCTTCAGCTTTGCGCCTGTCGTGCGTGATCGTTGCCCACCGTTTGGAATGGCAAATATCCTTGCCTCTTTGTGTGTCTGCCTCATCCACATGACAAATTCAGCCTGTTCGAGGTGTTCTGATTTCATCCCCATCTCCTGTTTGTTACGCGATAGAATTTCCCATCCTGCCGGAATTTTATTATTCCAGGCGGCTCGCACGCATTCATCTCGTCGACCAGATAGTCCAGATCGGAATTGTCCCGGTCAAAATCAGCGCCACATTTCATCGCTATCTCCGCGAACAATGTTCTCGATTTTTGTCCGGCGTAGCCCTCGTGCAAAACTGTCAAATATTCGTTCACAGGCTTGTCGGACAGCGCACCATAATATGTGACCAGGAGCATCTCTTTGCCACTGGTGCGGCTTGTGTGGCGTCTCCACTGCCACTCGGTGACTTGCATACCGTCGGTGTCGAGTCCCATTATATCTAAATTATGCAAAACGGGCTTTGGTTTCGGCGGAGGTGGAAATACATAGCCGCAATCGGGACATACTTTGGCCGACAGGTGAACGATTGAATTGCATTCTGGGCAGTATTTTATGGGTGCCTCTCCGGTTCCAGCCTTGCGGCCAGGATCAATATTAGTAATTGGCCCGTGCGATTCCACCACGCCCGCAAAGTCTAAAACTCGACAGTGATCCGTGTGTAATTTTGGGCGCATTCCCCGCCCAGCCATTTGAACGTATAGACTTGCGCTCGCCGTTGGTCGCAGCATGGCGATCAGATCAATATCGGGGTGATCAAACCCGGTCGTCAGGACGTTGGCATTTGTCACTGCCTTAATTTTGCCTGATTTAAAATCAGCGATGATTTCAGCGCGTTCGTTTTTCGGTGTCCCGCCTGTAATTGTCGCTGCGCTAATACCGCGATCTAATAATTCATTTCGAATATTGTGGGAATGCTCAACGCCAACGCAGAAAATCAGCCAGGATTTTCGGTCGCCAGCCTGAGCAATTATTTCATCGGCGACCGGCCCGTTGATTTCCTTGCGGTCAACTGCTGCTTGCAATTCGCTTTCAATATATTCACCGCCGCGCTTGTGGACGCCATCGGCAGATATCTTTGCCGTCGTCACCTTAGATTGAAGCGGCGCAAGATGCTTTTTGAAAACTAGTTCTTCGATACTGGTTGGGGTAATGATATCCGCAAACAGCGCCGGGTCGTCTGTTATAAGGCCATGGCCCAACCGATACGGCGTGGCCGTCAGCCCAATAACTCGCATAGCCGGGTTAATGCGCGCCAATGCGTCGATCAACTTTCGATATCCGCCCTCCTGTTTGTGTGAAACAAGATGGCATTCGTCGATCAGCACCAGATCGAAGTGACCAAGCCGGGCGGGATCAACGCGCCTGATCGACTGTATGCTGCCAAACGTAATGTCATCAAATCGCTTTGAGCCAAGGCCAGCCGAGTAGATGCCGAGCGGTACTTGAGGCCAGTGTTGCCGCAATTTCTCCGCGTTCTGTTCGATCAGTTCCTTAACGTGCGTCAGCATCAGGATGCGCGTGTCCGGCCACTGCATCTTGGCGTCCTGGCACACCGCCGCAATGATGTGTGACTTGCCCGATCCCGTCGGCAGCTCGATGCATGGGTGACCCTTGTGACCATCCGCAAACCATTTGTAGAGTTGGTCTATGGTGCGTTGCTGGTATTCACGAAGCATTGCGAACTCCCACCACTTCAGCGCCGGGAAATGTGCCCTTCACAGCCGCCACAGTTTCGTCGGCGCAAGCACCGCCGCCAGCGATTAATTCCCGGCTGGAAAAGGTAAAGGCGTCAGCCTCGCCGTTGCGAATATCCTTGCCATCTATGTCATAGATTGCCTCATGCGGATCGTTGCTGTCCTTGATAGTCCACGGGACCATATCAGGGTGCAGCACATGGCTTTCGCAGCCGACCTTCTGAAAGTCGCCGGGGATGTTTTGACTTTCCCATCGGGCGCAAGACCAGGTGCCGTCATCTTCCGGTGTGGCGTGCGCGCAGGTCCGGCAGTTCACTTCTTGCGTCAACTGCTCCTTGTGGCAAAAGCTGTGCGCCGCGCAGAACTTGCACTGATACCAGCTTGCGTTGGTCGATATTGGCGGTGGAATGCGCTCCGTGGTTGATATCCGCTTGCCGCGCTTAATCAAGTCACCAGCCGCCTCTCTGTTGAGTGTGACCCGCTCGGTGTAAAGCGCATCGTCGTCCTTGCAGACCGCGACATACAATGCGCGGTTAATCGATGCCCCGGCCATGTAAACTTGCATTTGAGACCAGTGCATATATTTGGACTCCTTGACGCCTTTTTTGCACAGGTCGGAAAACGATTTTTTATTGTGCGTTTTTATCTCCAATATGTGTTCCGTTTTATTGGCCCCAGGCACGCCGGATTTAACGATGCCATCGACCGATCCGCCCAGATGCCCGCCAAAATTTAAGCGCCTCTGGTCGTCGCCGGTCTCGGTGATGTTGAGTCCAATGGCCTCCAGGTCAGACACCACGATGGATTCCTCATTGTGTCCGCGCCGGAACAGCCGCCGAATGCGACCGGGAAATTTCTCACGTACCGCCCAGCGGAATGATAGCCACATCCATCTTTCGCAATGGTGACCCAGTCCTGAGCCGCCCATGTGCAATCGCGGGTCGTCGTCCTGGTCGGCGTGGTGATCGTCAATCATATTGGCGATTGTGTGAATGGGTTCGTCTATTTTAGTCATGTAAAAAAATGGCTGGGGTTATTAGCCCCAGCCTCTCCTTATTATTTAGCAGCCCATGGCGGTGATGCGGATGTGGCAGTCGATGCCGTTGCCGCAGGTTTCGATTTGCTAACCGCTGGCGGGGCGGACCCGTTTGCGGCCTTGAAGCCCTTGATTTCATTGCCGTGGCCATAGACAGGGTCATTTTTGACCGTAACCTTGATCTGAAGGCTACCGCCCAAAAGCTGGTCCGAATCTTCCAGTTTTGCCAGCCCAATCGCTCGCATGATCGTGCCTAATTGTTGTCTGCCAATTTCCTCTGCCTTCGGGTTTGGATTGCGCGTATTAAGATTGCACCAGACAACCCGGCCTTGATATTCTGGGCCGATTATGTCGAACCTAACCGCGATGTATTTCCCGGTACCCGCCTTAGTGTCCTTCGCGTCTGCGCCGGAAATGCTGGCCGTGTACCAACCGGCTGGCACCGGTGTGAAATCCCGGCTTGCCTCAACTGGCATGTCTTTTATGTCGAATGTCTCTTCTAGGAATCCCATATTATTTGTCCTCTGTTATAGAAAATGATGCCCGTCCGGGCGTGGTTGTGATGCCATCCGAAAATGGATCGGTGATAGTCTTGGCGGCGTCCTTCCATATTTTCATGTTTAAATCTGGCTTCCATCTAAACAGCGTAGATAGATGCTCTTGCAAATCATTCTCCGCTGCGATCTCTTGGACCTTTTTACTGTCCACCTTGTGGCTGACGCGGTTGGTGATTTTGATCTCGAAGGGTCCGGCATTGTGCGTCGTTACACCTTCAGCAGAATTCAGCTTGAGTTCGAACAGGATGGCGTCCTCAGCCGACCGGCGAAACTCGACGGCTTGCTTTTCCGATATCTTTGCCGCCATCCACTGCGCGGCAAGTTGGTCTAAAATACTCATAATTAACTCCCTATTTTTGAAATAATTGCCGCCAGGTCTGGCGCTTCCCAGACATCTAATTTGCCGGACCTATCCTTAGCTTGCCAAATGCCGTCACTTTCGAGCATCAACGCGCGCTGCGTCAAACCCTCGTCGTCTTTCTCAACTCGCAGGGCTGCTACGATATCAAAATAGTAGGGCAGCGCCTGGCCCGTTTTGTTGCCTGGCATACTGGGTGCATACAAAATGCGCCCCATCTCGTCCTGAGACTTTTCGAGCTTGGCGGTCATCAGAACGTGTTTATCCAAATCGCGAAACGTTCTGATAACCTCGGCCATAGTGGTTTGCATCTCTCCGTATGCCTGGCGAGGGTCCTTGGCAATTGCCTTCTCTGCACCCAGGCAAACCTCGGCGACTTCGCTTATGCTGTCGATGGCAACGCTTTCGAATTGCTTTGATTCATCGCTGTCGGTGAGCCATTTATAGGCCTCGCGCAGATCATCCATGCCGCCGATTTTGACGAACGGGATGTCATGCCCCGATATAGACAGCAAGCCACCCTCTGCCGATAGAATAACCGGTGTCGGTAGCGTTGGGATCAGGCTGGTCTTGCCTGACCCGGCTTGGCCGTAGGCCAACGCTTTGATGCTGGCCGTTTTGACGGTCGTTGTGCTAGTTAGATTAATCATTCTTCGCTCCAAATTTTAATATCTTGGTATGATGCCGTGACCGCTTCAACTTTCGCGCGCTTCATCTCGTCTTTAGTCAGGCCAAAGCTGTCTGCCATTTTGACACACTTGGAAACCTGAGCTTCTGTCTGCGCTGTTAGAGCCAGGGTCAAAGCCAACACGGTGGCTTCATAGGGTGTTTCTGGAGTGTTCATAACTGGTCCACTCCCATCGCATAATCTTCAAGGGATTGGGTTGCTGTCCAATGGCGGTCTCGCTCCACGCCTAATCCAAATGGCGGAAATTTAACCGTCTGGAGTTCGCGAATATTCGTAGAACCCATTTCCTTGTAGCCCAGCCCCATATCTGTCACACCGAACAAATTGCCGTAGCTGTCCATTTCCGAAGCCAGCATGGTAAATGAACTGCCGCCGAAGAATCGTACGACTGGCTTATGATGTAAATTCGCGCCACCCGCTTTTTCGGTGGCGATGTGCTGCGCCCGCAATTTCTTTTCAATTGCTTTGGTTAATAATTCCATCTTATGCACTCCTCACTTTTTTCAGGATCGCATTAATCCTGCGCGGATCGCCTGTATGGCAAACGCTACGGCGAGGAAATTTCTTGAAGTATTTCTCTTCTCGCTTGCGCGATGCGGCGCTTGCAACATTTACACCAAGCTCTTCCGCCCGGTCGCCGCGAGGCAAAATGTATTTCTGCCATTTGCGCGGCCCTTCTTCGAAAGCATCCGCAGGAGCAGCAAAATCGTATCCGGCGATAATTCCCAGTGCGCGAATTTCGGCGGCGCTAATGTCCATCCGCTTGCCGTTTAATCGTATCGTCTTCATGATTAGTTTCCTTGTTTAATCGCGGTCGGCCAATCCGTTTGCGATTTCGTATTTACATTTATAATTGAACGTGCCTATGATGTAAACACTAAAATGCAACAAAAGGAAATTAAAATGACGACCGACCAGGCAATATCGCATTTCGGGAGCCGTAAAAAGATGGCAGATTTCTTCGACATCTGGCCGCACGCCACGTATCGGTGGGGTGAATTCCCGCCTAAGCTGCGGCAGTTTGAAATTGAACGCCTTACCCAAGGCGAATTAAAGGCGGAATCATGAACGTGTTCTTTTTAGACGCTGACCCAGTCACGGCAGCGCAACAGCAATGCGATAAGCACGTAGTCAAAATGATCTTAGAAACGGCGCAGCTACTTAGCACCGCACACCGGGTGCTTGATGGTGACGAGCGTGCCGACAGTAATGGCTTATATAAGGCTACGCACAAAAATCATCCCAGCGCCGTCTGGGCGCGAGATAATTCATCCAATTACGAGTGGCTGTGGCAACATATGTCAGCCCTTATGAAAGAGTACACCGCTCGTTATGGAAAAACTCACGCCACCGAGCGGCTGACGCACAGCCTTTGGGAGCTTCCACGCAACATAACGCACGATAATTTCACTCCACCTCCGCAATGTATGCCGGATCAATACAAAGGCGATTGCACGGTATCAGCGTATCGCGATTATTATTTAGGTGAGAAAATGGCAATAGCCAAATGGGCGCACAGCGAGGTGCCGACATGGGTGACGCAGTAGATACATTAAAGGAACGCGCCAGGACGCATGGACATTTTTGCGATGTAGCGAGATCGGCGCAGGCGATTAAATCGGAAATAAATAAGGCGGACCATTTAGAGCTTACGCAGATTGAGGCGCTTGATATGATAGCTACCAAGATCGCTAGAATTTTGCATGGCAACTCAAATGAGCCGGACCACTGGCTAGACATTGAGGGATATGCCAGGTTGGTGAGACTCGGATTGGAGGATAAGACGTGACAAATATTACCGATATGTTCGGCGGGGCATTTATACCGCAAGGTCAGCAACAGGTCGACCCACCTGAATTACAGCTTGCCGATGCCATGCGGTCAGCAGGGATCGACCCGCCACACAAGCTGGAGATTGACGGGCAGCTTCACAGATTTTCAACCAAGGGCCGAAAGCGCGACGACTCCGGCTGGTATGTGATTTTTCCAGATGAGCCGGTCGCGGGTAGATTTGGGTGTTGGCGAGATCAAATTGATTGCGTGTTTAAAGCGAATATTGGGAGAGAGCTAACCGCATCCGAAAATATGGCCATTATAAGGCGGCAGACTGAGGCGAAAGAAGAACGCGAAAGGGCGCGAGAAAAGAAGGCGTCACTTGCCGCCAACACGGTTGATACCATATGGAGCGAAGCCATAGGGGCCAGCCCGGATCACCCGTATCTTAAACGCAAGGGCATCGAGCCGCATGGCGCACGCCTGACCGGCGACGGTCGCCTGATCGTACCGCTATATAGTTCAGACGGTGAACTGGCATCGCTTCAATATATTTCTGAGGATGAAAAGCGTTACCATCCAGGCGGCACCACAAAATCATGTAGCTGGACGCTGGGCGAGGTAACGCCAGGCCCGATATTCGTGGCCGAAGGTTACGCGACCGCCGCGACCGTCCACGAGATATCCGGTCGGCCCTGCGTGATATCGTACAGCGCCAACAATCTACCTACCATCGTAGGCCAATTACGTGAGGCACACGGTCAGACGCAAGAGCTAGTGATCGTGGCCGACAACGACGCAAGCGGCGTGGGGCGCAATAAGGCAGACGAGGCCAGCGCCAAGCACGGCGGGCGAATTGTAATGCCGCCGAGCGAAGGTGATGCCAACGATTACCTGGCAAGCGGCGGTGATCTGCATGATTTGCTGTTCCCTCAAATAACAAATTGGTCAGTAGACGGCGATGAATTTATGTCTCAGCCATCGCCTATCAATTGGCAGATCAAGCACTGGATACAAAAAAATGCACTGATAATGGTCCACGGTCCCAGCGGCGGGGGTAAGACATTCCTGGTACTGGATATGGTTCTGGCAGTAGCGTCAGGTTGCCCGGAATGGATGGGCCATAAAGTCACTCCCGGCGGTGTATTCTATCTGGCTGGTGAGGGTCACCACGGACTGCGAGGCCGAGTAGCAGCCTGGGCGCAAAACCACGGCATCAATACCTTTGGCGGTAATCTCAGAATATCCAGATCAGGTTGCGATCTAAACACACCAACCGGTCACCAGAAGCTGGCAGAAGAAATACGATCACTGCCCAAGCCTCCAAAAATAATCGTGGTTGATACCGTCAATCGCAACTTTTACGGCGATGAAAACTCTGCTCAAGACACAAAAACAATGTTGGATTCGGTTGCTACTTTGCAAGCAGATTTTGATTGCAGCGTGATCCTGGTCCATCACACAGGTGTAAATTCCGAGGCCCAGCACCGAGCGCGCGGATCATCAGCATGGCGTGGTGCGCTGGATATTGAGATCAGTGTGGTCCCCGGAGATACCATCGAGATCGTGCAGCGTAAATCCAAGGACGCTGAGGAAGCCGCGACGATATTCGCAGAACTGCAATCGGTGCCAATTACCGGATGGCTAGACGAGGATGGCGAGCAAGTCACGTCAGCAGTGTTGGTCGCCGGTGTTGAACCGGTTAAGGCTAAGAAGGACAGCCCGCTCGCAAAGCAGCAGAAGACATTTGAGAATGCGTGGTGGGATTCCGGCGCGGAGGATTTAAACGGTGTGCCATATTTATCGCGGTCGGCGTTAATCCAGAAGCTGGAGGATGACGGGATGGCAGAGCGAACGATCAAGAATATGACCAACCCGTCATACGAAAATAAGCTGATCGGGGCGCTAATCATTGCAAATATGATAGCCAAAAATAGCGGCGGATGGACGATAATTGATGCGGTTTGGTCGTCTGCTATGATGGTAAATCGAGGTGATAAATGAGTACCCTAAAAACCCCTGGGGGTACAAAAGGGTTTTTGGGGTTCAAGGGGCCAAGAACCGCAGAAACGTGTACCCTAAAAACCCCCTACCCTTTAGGGTAGGGGTTAAAGGGGTACTTCGCGGGCAAGAGGGTGACTTATGGGAATTAACGTGCTAGATGATAATTGTCGTCAGCCGACATGCTGCTCGCAGATGCCTCCCTGTTTGCTACAGCGCGTGAAAGCTGGCGACACTAAAAAAGGGAGAATGATATGAAATGGCCAGCGGATAAAATCGAACGGCGCAAGGTGGATGCGCTGATACCATATGCGAGGAATGCGAGGACGCATTCTGAAGAACAGGTTGCGCAGCTTGCGGCGTCTATCAAAGAATGGGGATGGACTACCCCAGTGCTGATTGATGAGGATGGCGAGATCATAGCGGGGCATGGTCGCGTCATGGCAGCGCGAAAGCTAGACATCGATGAAATACCAACCATGACGGCGAGCGGCTGGACCAAGGCACAAAAGCAAGCCTATGTCCTGGCGGATAATAAACTGCCGCAAAACGCCGGGTGGGATATGGAATTGCTATCCGTGGAAATGAAAGACCTCGACTCAGAAGGTTTTGATCTCAGTCTAATTGGGTTTGATGACGGTGAAATTACAAATCTGTTTCTACCTATCGAAAATGGCGAAACGGATGCAGAACAGGAATGGGAGGGGATGCCTGAATTTGAACAGGATGACCAAACATCGTTTCGAAAAATAATTGTACATTTCGAAAGTGATGACGACGCGGAGGATTTTGCAGCGTTAATCGGGCAATCCATCACAAATAAAACAAACAGCATATGGCACCCTGTCCAAGTCAATATGGACAGCGAGGGAAAGCGATATGAGGATTCCGAATGACTTTCCTCAATAAAACAAAACATGAGGATTTACAATGGCTGCTGAATGAATGCTCAAAGCATATTACCATAGATCACGAGTTAGCTATATCAACGGTCAAAAATCATTTTGGAATTATTAAGAAAAAGTTGGAGCCTCATTCAGACAATCAAATTATCAGGCTAGAAAAAAAATGGTATCAGTCATTGCAATCCTCCCCAGATTATTCCGTTTATTCCGATCCTTTTTATATTTGCGACATCTGGGTTTGTTGGGCGCTGTATTCAAATAAGTCCATAAAGGCAATTATAAACAAAAAGGCATTGGGAGATAAAAGCGTCGTAGATTCTATTGGCGGTGTGAAAACTGTTCTGGATTTGGGTTGTGGATTTGGGTTCACTACGGCGTGCTTGGCGGAAATATTTAAGGGTGCGGAAGTGTATGGAACAAACTTACCGGACACATTTCAATATAAAATTTGTGAAAAAATATCAAAACAAAGTAATTTTAAAATTTTTAAAAGCGCGGATTGTTTAAAAAGGGTGGATGTCATTTTTGCTAGTGAATATTTTGAACATATTGAAAATTCTTTAGAGCATTTATACGAAATTATTTGCCAAAATTCCCCCCGGATGCTGGTTGTGGCGAACGGATATAATGGATATGCAATTGGTCACTTCAATAAGTACATATACCAAGGGAAAACGTATTCAGCGAAACGGACTAGCTATAATTTTGGAAAGATGATGCGGTTTTTAGGGTATGACAAATTGAAAACAAAAATATGGAATAACCGTCCTGCTGTCTGGGTAAAAAGGTGACAGGCTCAGTTCCTATATATATTCCCAGCAAAGGCCGCTCTGAGTATATGATGACCTCCAAATATTTGACTATTATGGGCGTGAAACACTTTGTCGTGGTCGAGCCTAGCCAGATGGATGAGTATCGAAAGGCTATAAAAACGATGGGGCTATCCGCTACTGCCCTTGAATTAGATATGTCCTACAAAGACAAATATGAACTCTGCGACAATCACGGCTTGAATAAATCAACCGGGCCTGGGCCAGCGAGGAATTTTGCATGGGATCACTCCAAAAGTGGAAGGCATGATTGGCACTGGGTTATGGATGACAATATCCGCAGCTTTCGGCGGTTGAACAAAAATGAGAAAGTGAAAGTCGCTAATGGCGCTGTGTTTAGGGCAATGGAAGACTTCTGTTTACGATATGAAAACGTCTCTATGGCTGGACCAAATTATTTTATGTTTGCGCCAGCAAGAACTAAGCAGCCGCCATTCATTACAAATACACGTATATATTCTTGTAATCTGATCAGGAATGATGTGCCTTTTCGTTGGCGTGGACGGTATAACGAGGACACCATTCTGTCTCTGGATATGTTAAAAGCTAGATGGTGTACAATTCAATTTAATGCTTTCTTGCAAGACAAGGCGCAAACGCAGACGCTCAAGGGAGGCAACACGGAAGAATTTTATCACGCGGAGGGGAAGGTCAGGATCGGGGAAAAGTATGCTGACACTGGAACTTTAGCCAAATCTAAAATGCAAGTCGCTGTTCATCCAGATGTTTCGAGGTTGGTCCACAAATTTGGGCGAATTCACCACCACGTTGATTATGGTCCGTTCAAGCGAAATAAATTAATCCGAAAAAAGGATTCTAAGATCAATCCAGGTACTAATAATTATGGAATGAATTTAGTCTCTATTCGAATGAATGGTGTGTAACCACATGAACAGAGCGCCCATCACCGTTCACGGCATATATCATAGTAGGGCCTTCAATGAAGGTTTTGGCGTGTTGGATAGCCTTATGGTAAGAGGGAAACTCGACTCGCTTGGATTGGCCTCTGGTTTTAAATCGCACAGCGGTAAAATAACTAGCGGTATCAAAGACATGCTTTTCAAATTGCTCAAGGGTCATCATTGGTATAATCCTTCCGTATGTTAAATCTAAGGCTCAATATATAGTGTTAAACTTAAGTGTAAAGCCTTTTTATTCGGAGCTATAAAGACATGACAGGCAAAAAGGGCCGCAGTGGACGACCCGCGTTCAAGCCAACGGACGCGGAGCGCAAGCTAGTTGGGCAGATGTGCGCCGTTGGTATTCCTCACGACCAGATTGCAATGGTGGTCCGCGACGGTATCGATGCGGACACGCTGAAGAAGCATTTTAAGGAAGAATTGCGGACGGCAAAGATCAAGGCTAATGCTAAGATTGGCGGCACGCTGTTCAACCAGGCCATAAACGGGAACACGTCGGCGGCTATATTTTGGGCCAAGACGCAAATGGGCTGGAAGGAAAAGAGCGAGATCGAACACAGCGGTGACCTTAATTGGTCCATTCAGAATATCTACGAGAAATGATAGTCCAGCGCCGCATCAGGAATTACCAGGCACCGCTGCATAAATATATGGTGGACGGCGGGATGGAGAACAAACGCGCCATCTCCATCGCCCATCGCCGCTGGGGTAAGGACGAGATCGCATTAGACGTCACATTTCAGGCATTGATAGATCGCCCAGCCACGTACTGGACGTGCCTTCCTGAGTTTGCCCAGGCTCGCAAGGCCATATGGAGTGCAGTCAACCCGCACACGGGATTACGCCGAATCGATGAGGCCTTCCCAGAAGAATTGCGTGAATCGACAAACGAAGGAGAGATGTTCATTCGGTTCAAGAATGGTGCGACGTGGCAAGTTATAGGGTCTGACCGCTACAATTCATTAGTTGGGGCTGGCGTAGCCGGGATAACGTTTTCTGAGTGGGCGCTGGCTAACCCATCGGCCTGGGGCTACATCAGCCCTATGCTACGAGAAAACAATGGCTGGGCAATGTTTGTTACGACGCCACGCGGCAAGAACCACGCCTACGAGATGTTTAACTACGGCATGAAAACTGATGGCTGGTTTGCTGAGGTCTCAAATGTTCTCGATACCGGCGCGTTTGCAATCGCGCAACTTGACGAGATCAAGGCCGAATATGTGGCGCTGTACGGTGGCGACTTTGGCGCAGCACAATTTGAGCAGGAATATATGTGCAGCTTTGAAGCCGCCATATTAGGTAGTTTCTACGGTACTGAGCTGGCGGCGGCGCGCTCAGAGGGTCGCATCTGCGATGTGGCATACGATCCAGACCTGCCGGTGATGACTGTCTGGGATATTGGCTATTCGGACGATACGGTTATTCTGTTTGTTCAGATCATTGCCAATGAGGTTCGGATCATCGATACTTATAGCTCGAACGGGCAGAATTTGGCTCATTACGCTGGGGTTATTTCTGGCAAGCCTTACGAATATTCGCGCCATGTGCTGCCCCATGATGCGCAGGCCAAGACGCTCGCGGCGGCTGGACGGTCAGTATATGAGCAGTTCACGAAAGATTATGACCTAAAGAACGTCACGATACTGCAAAACAGAAACACCGAGATGCAGGGCATACTAGCCGCCAGGCACCTGTTCTCAAGGTTATGGATAGATCAGGGCCAGGAAGATTTCCTCAATGCTTTGGGGCAATTCAGGCGTGAATGGGACGACGATAAGAAATGCTTTAGAGATCGCCCTGTCCACGATTGGACAAATCACTTTGCTGACGCCTTGCGATATCTGTCATGGGTCTGGAAAGAGCCGGTTAGGAAGAAAGCTCCCATCCCCAACCCCACCCAGAGCATCGGCGGTAAA
>Ga0307488_10000218_pt1 | contig 44331 bp, 37 predicted proteins | sample SB02metaG_FD_202248 | JGI IMG/M metagenome (GOLD analysis project Ga0307488, IMG submission 202248) | Sea-ice brine microbial communities from Beaufort Sea near Barrow, Alaska, United States - SB 0.2 | ecosystem: Environmental > Aquatic > Marine > Coastal | place: USA: Alaska | collected... | reverse complement strand
GTTTACAAAATGAGTTTGTATTATTACATATTTTGTCACACGCTTTGTCGGTTTGAGATATTATATAATTAGCATCTATAGGCGTTGTGCCAGTTACTGTAACAGTACATGTTGGATTTGAAAATGTAGTATCGAAGCCGGTAACATCTCCTCTACAGGATTTAGCCATTATTTAATATATAAAAATAATTAATTATTAGATTTAAATTTATAATTAATTATTTTTATATTATTTATTCAATTCTGAAAGAATAATTAAAAATCTGCGACGGCGCCAAAGGCGCGGAGTTACTGAAACTAAATAATTTGTAATTTTTTAGTGGTAGGATTAAATTCAATTTTTGATTCATCTGGTGATTCTTCTATTTTCATAACTTGACGATATTGCTGTTCATCTAGTTTCCAAAAATTATCAGAATTTATAAAAAAATCAAGATTTAAAGGATAATAAACATTTGAAATCGTATTTAAAATATCATTAATTGAATAATTGTATGGAATTTGGTCTATTGGCAAATCTGCAATTTTTGTTTTAATTATTCTTGTAGGAATTTTTGTTTTAATTATTCTAGTAGGAATTAATGGTTCAAAACTGAGGTCTTGAGTTCTATAATTATATTGAAAAGCTAATTCAATTAAAAAATTAAATTTTTCTAGTTCAGTTATTTTTGTGCCTAATTGTGTTATAAATGGATAAAAGTCAGAATCAATTTTAAAATTAATTAATAAATTATAAAACTCGTTAAATAAATTTTTATCTATTATACCTCCCTCACCTAAAAATATAGATTTATTATCGAAACCTAATTTGCAGATGTATGTTAATTGTTTACCACTTTTTTTAATTTGAAAATTAATAATTTCTAAAATAATTTTTGGTTTTTCATCAAAAAAATTATCAAAGGAAGATGACCATATTTTATAATTGAAGCGTAAGTCTGGACTATTAGGCATAAATAAAAATGCAAAATCGTCTAATATTTGTGAATCAGTATCTTGAGAAAAATAAAATGAAGAAAAAATGGGATTAAAAATATCTTGTGTTACAGGGGGCGCTGGTGGTGAAGTAACTTCATATTCAGCAACTTTTAAATTTGAATCGATATCTTCAAATAATATCTTTAAATCTTGATATCTTTTATCAAATTCTTTATTTAAAATATTATCTAACTCTAAAGCGTTGAAGTAAAGTATATCAATGATTTTGAAAGAATTATATTGAATAGAGTCAAAAAAACCAAATAATATCAATGTGGAATTATTTTCATCAAATTTTTTAATTTTTTCAAAATTTGTATCATAATTTATATAGGTTGCTATATTATTAATAAAAAATCTTAAGTCTTTACTATAATATAAATAATAAAATTGCAAATCAGAATTAACTTTGAATGTAATATGTGGGTTTTCTATAAAATCATTTAAATTGTTATAATTTAAATAATTTTTAAAACCATAACCTTCAATTAAATTATTATATTTAGCTGTAAGTTCACTTTTTTTTTCTTCTTTTTTATCAAATTTTTTCAAATATTCATAAAAAATGAATAAGTTTAAATTGATTTCTTCTATATTTTTTGAAATGAAAGTCTTAAAATTTTTATATGCTTCATCAAATAATATAAAATTTTTATTTACAATTAAATTATTATTTAAGATAAAACAATTAATTAAACTTTGTCTAGGTTGATATAAAAGACCACAAAAAAATCTTGATTCTCTTTGTAAATTTGATTTAGAAATAATTAATTGGGTTTGATAATTTAGATTAATTATTGTTTGAGTACCATAAGAATCAAAATATAATAAATTTTTTGTTTTATCGAATTTTTCTTCAATAAAAGATATTTTAAATAAAGAATCTTTTGAACCTTTTTTTTTATTTTTGATGATATCAGTAATTATTACATCAAACCAATTATTATAAAATAATTTGTAAGAAGTATTTAATTTAATTAAATTAATAATATGTTCTATTAATAAATAATAAATTTCATCATTAAATAAATCATAATCTTTTAAATATTTGAACATTTCTGTCAACATAATTTTGAGTTGAGATAAATTTAAATTAGAAGTAAAATTGGGATAATCAAAAAGTTGTAAAGAAAAATTATCATCATCGAAATAAGTTATAAAAATATTTATACCAATATTTTGAAAATAATCAAAAAATTCTTTATTAATTTTATTACTGCTAATTTGAAAATTAAAAATTTTCATTAATAAATTTTTATCTAATTGGTCTTTTTTATATAAATCATAAATAAATTTAATTGAAACTATTTTTGGATATTCCTTAATTAAATCATTTAATTGGGTAAATTGTAAGGGATATTCTTCGCCTTCACGTCGTGATGGAATAGATATATTATAGATGAATGAGAAATGTAATAAATATAACATTATTTGCGAAGAATTCATATAAGATTCATATTCAGGTATATCAGTATTTATTAAATTTAAATTCAAAGCTAATTTTGTAACTGAATCTTTATTAATTGGAGTATTTTGATTATTTGTTAAAATCCCACTTTCCCAATCTTTAAAATTAAAAGTTATAGATGAAATCATACATTTTTTTAAAAAATTTACTTGATTATCTTTTAAAATACTTTTTTTATTAATATTAAAAATATTTAATAATGGTTGTATTTGTGTTGGGATAAATCCATTTTGCAATTCTTCGTATTCTTGTAAATAAGATGCTTTTTTTCTTTTTTCACAACAGGGAACAAATAATGGTGGACCACCAATAATATTTTCTTGTAATTTAACTCCTGGAAAATTATTTTTTGACTCATTTCTTTGTATTTGTATATTTGGTTCCGGGCAAATACCTTTATAGGTGTATGGAATTGGTCTTTGTAATCTTCCACTTACTTTAGCTCGACAGGCAGATGGTTGAATATTATTTACAACATAATCTTTATCTCTTTCAGAACTAAAATAATTTTCTGTGATAATTAATTCTTTTTGTGTTTCTACATCATTAAAAATTGATATAAAAATATTTTTTATATTTTCGAAATATCTAGGTAAATTTAAAGGATTTTCATATTTATTGATAGGCGTTACTAACTTTGTACAAATTTTTTTTTTTGATAAATCTTCTGCATCACAATATGATGATATCATTTGTATTACACCACCTGAATTTATAATTACTTTAATTTTAATGGGTAAAAATTGATTTTCCGAAGATTCTGGAAGAACTATAAAACTTATGTATTCTTTAGAATTAGTATTTGTTCGGCTTAATGTTGATAAGTTATAAATAAAATCTATAACTTTAATTCTTTCTTCTGGTTTTAGACTATTAGAAATTATGATTAATTGTTTTGAAACTGCAGGTTCTCCTATTTGTATTTCTTTTGCTAAACCTAATCTATTTGATTTTTGAATAATTTTATCATATAAAGAAGTAAAATTAATTTTAAATTTTGATTTTATATTTTTTTTTAATTTTGAAACATCATCTGGATTAAATAGTCTAAATTGTTTTGAAACTGCATGGTCATATGAAAAAATATTATTAATAATTCGTGGAGGAGACGCATCTGATGCTGGCTTATTAGGTGATATACAAAAATAAAATTTTAATTCATCAAATCTTTCTTCATTTAATAGTTGTAGTTGAGTATTAATGTCTTCATTAAAATTTAATTTAATTTTTGATTTAATATCTGAAATAAAATTGTAATAATTTTCTAATTCATTTATATAATTTGAGGGATTATTATTTATTTGTGATAAAAGTTCATTTATAATTTTTATGTAATCTTCTGTTTTTTCAGGTCTATTTATTACGTTAATCGTTGCATTTTCTTGTATTCTTAAATTACATCTTCTTTCAATTGAATTAACAAAATATCTATAAGAAATCATTATAGCATTATTAAATTTATCAGTTTTTGTTTTATTAGGTGCTTTTTCTGGACCTTTTAAAGGAGAAAATTGAATATATTTATAATTTGTTTTACATTTTGTTAAATCTAAAAAACCATTAGAATCAAAATTTTCTGAAATTATAATGTCTTTTTCATCTATATAATTTTCATATTTACCATTTGATATTGTGGATAAATTTGATAATATTTCATTAATTTTTTCATTAGTTTCCTGTAAATTTGTTGTTCTATTAATTTTAAAATATTCATTTGCTTCTCTTAAACTTCCAATTTTTATGCCTAATAATAAAAAACCTAAAAGATTTATTCTTAAACTATTTAATACTGGTTGTGTACATTCAGGAGTATGATAAACTAAATCGGAGCTTAGTTTAAAATTTTCTTTTAAACACATTTCACAATAACAATTTTTAGGAATAGGTCCTAATGCTGGTTTATTATAAGAATATTGCATTTTTTCTTTTGTATTTATACTTATAAAATCCATAAAATTATATTGAAGACTTACAAATCCTGATGATTTTAAGTCATCTCTATCAATTATATTACTGAAATTATTAAAAATTGAAAGTAAATCTAAAATTTGTTTATTTCTTTCTATATTCGCCTTTGTAATTGTTGAATCAATATCTAAATTATTTATAAATGAATTAATCATTATTGTTTGTATATTATTCCAAGAACCTTCTATGCTGATTTTATTCATTTAATATTTAATTATTATTTAAAATATAATTTAAAGTATTTAAAAATAATTAAATATTATTTAAAAATATGAATAATATTGTTGATGAATTTAATAATCTATTAGATGAATTTATAAATAAAATGAAAATACAATTTCCACATGAAAAAAATATTAAAAAATATCATTCTACTTTTTCTATGGCAAAAATGTATGATAAATCTATTCCAATTAAAATTTTTATGAGTAGTTCATCAAAATTTAAAAATGAGATAAAGAATAAAGATGAAGAATTTTTTAAAAATCGTAAAACATTTACTAATAGACTAGAACATTATTCAAATATTACATCTGAAATGGGATTAATTAATCATTGGGATAATTTAGATATTAATTCAAGAAATGCTATTTGGGAATATATCCAAACATTATATGTAATGGGAGAGATGTATATTAATGATGACATATCAATATTAAAAAATTTTAAAGGAACTTATGAAAATATAAATCATGATAATGTTAAAAATAAAATATATGATAAACAATCATTTTTAGATGAATTAAATAGAATAAAAAATTAAAATAATAATAAATAATAATATATAAAATATGAATAAATTTTGGATAGAACAACCTGAAATATTATTTACAAAATTTTTATATTTTAATCCATTTTGTAAAGGTCATTTAAATGAAAGATTAAATGCTTTTACTAGATTAATAATTATAACTTCAATAATATTACTAATAAGATACAAAAAAATTAAAATTTTATTATTTGGTATATTTTTAATAATATTTATTATTATAATGCAACCAATTTATAAAAGTGAATTATTTAGTAGTCCAATAAATAATAAAATTAATAATTTATTAAATGAAGAAATGTTACCTAGAAGAGAATCTAATTTTTATAATACAAAAGATTTAAATAATAATCCATTAAAAAATAATACAATTTTAGATTATGATAATAAACCTACATCATCAGGTGCATCATTATCTGATTATAACACAACAAAGTATGTAAAAGGAAAAATGTTTCAAACATCTGATGAATATATATTTGACAAAGACACAAGACAATTTTATACAATGCCTAATACTTTAGTTCCAAATGAACAAACAACATTTGCAAGTTGGTTATATGGAAGTGAAGATAATTGTAAAGCTGGTTCAATTTATTCACATAGAACTGGTCAAGCTCCACAAAATAGTTTATGTACTGGATTTGATTATACTGGAAATATGACAAATTTTGGTAATTTAAATGGACCTAATTAGTTTATTTTTTTTCTTTGCTTCCTTTTGATTCAAAAGAAGATAATATATTTTAAATTTTTTTATTCTTCAGAGGAGTAACTATCTTTTTGGTCTAAAGAACTTAAAAAATAAATAATTTAATAATATTTTTAAAAAATTAAATAAAATATTATTAAATTAATAATGAACTTAGAAGAATTAAATTATTCGAATAATGTTTTAGCAGAAAATTCATTAAATTTTATTAATGACGATAGAACATTTAATCAATCTACTAACATTAGAAGTGACCCATGTGAATACAAACAATTACTTAACTTAGCTACCAAACCTATGCAATATTATGTTAATTCATTAAGTAATATTTCTGGAACTGAAGACCCAAATTTATCATTTACTCCAATTGGTAATGCCAAAACTGAAAATATTTCAAATATGTATGATAGACCAATTCCATCAAATTTATCAAGAAACTCATCTGTATATACCACTCCATATAATACCTCTCCATTTTTAGGAGCACAAAATAATGTAAATGTATTAGATACTGACCAGGATTTATCATTAAAAGCTGGATTGGAGTTAAGACCAAAATTAAATGATTTATCCGCTAAAAAATTTCCTGTATTTGGAGATATACATTCCGCTTCAATCGGTTTATTATATCAAAATGCCGGTCAATATTTTGGAGAAAATCCCTTATCTACTACCAGTTCTGGAATGGTTAAGACTAAAACAAAAAAAAATAAAAATAAAAATTTAAGTAAACCTGATACTCCTGAACCTACTGTTTTACCAACTATTCAACCATCTACAGATTATAATACTGTTGCACCAATAGTAGATGTTGACCTTGAAATTGATATAAATTTACCAAATACTAATGTACCTACTACTCTACCTCCTCCTGATGTTATTGCCACATTATCAACTTTACCTCCTACTGTAGCTGCTACTATGGCTACTACTATGGGTTATACATTACCTTCTATTCTTCCTGAAACTTCTCCTTTAGTACCAACCACAATTCCAGCTACAGATGAAATTGCAACAACTATGGGATACACAACTCCTGGTACTGAAATTCCTATTAATCCTTATGGATTGCCTACTATGGGTCCATATACTACTATGGGTCCATCTACTACTATGGGTCCATATACAACTATGGGTCCATCTACTACTATGGGTCCATCTACTACTATGGGTCCATCTACTACTATGGGTCCATATACAACTATGGGTCCATATACAACTATGGGTCCATCTACTACTATGGGTCCATCTACTACTATGGGTCCATATACAACTATGGGTCCATATACAACTATGGGTCCATATACAACTATGGGTCCATCTACTACTATGGGTCCATCTACTACTATGGGTCCATATACTACTATACGACCTCAACCTGGTGGTTTTGTTTTAACTCCTATACAGGACCTTGGAGCTGGCGGTTATGAGCCGCCCATTGATGGAGTTGTAGACCCTAATTACACATTTCCACCTGCTTCATATACTCAAATACCACAAGAACCTGTGCCAATGGCAACAACAATGCCTTCTACAACTATGTCCGTTACTGGTTTACAACCATTTAATTATACTGATATGATAGATGCGCCGACCATTGATGGAGTTGTGGACCCTAATTACACATTTCCACCTGCTTCATATACTCAAATACCACAAGAACCTGTGCCAATGGCAACAACAATGCCTTCTACAACTATGTCCGTTACTGGTTTACAACCATTTAATTATACTGATGCGACAGATGCGCCACCAAGAGTTCCAGTATTTTTAGGTGCGAGAGATGTCGAAGAAAATACAGTGCCAGCAACTACTTCAAGACCTCGTTCAAATAGAATTTTAATAGATTCTGAACCACAGAGAAGTCCTGTTTATGTATTTGACGATGAACAAATATCTATAACAACTATGGGACCAGCAACAACTATGGAACCAACAACAACTATGGCACCAACTATGGCACAAACTATGGCACCAACTATGGCACCAACTATGGCACCAACTATGGCACAAACTATGGCACCAACTATGGCACCAACTATGGCACCAACTATGGCACAAACTATGGCACCAACTATGGCGCCTATGACAATGCCACCTACTCAACAACAAGAACCCAAAGGGATTGAGAATGATTTAACTCCAATAGTTAGAGATGAAGAAACAGATAATATTATTCTTCCACCAGGTGGTGGTACATATAGAATAGGAGGCAATCGAAATGCTCAAAATAATATTCGTACAGAAGGATTTAGTAATGTAAAAGGTTCAAATAATGATGTATTAACAAATAGATTAAATGATGATATATTAGGATTGAATGAACAACAAAATAAAGTTTCTCAGGGTATAGGGGTAATTTGGCCGGATTCAGCAGGAAATCAGTTTGGAATTGATTCTTATCAAATGTTGTTAAATTATCAACAAGGCCCGATGATGTCGGGAAATGATTTAAAAAAAAAATTAAATAGATAAATTAAAAAGTTCGGTAATTTTATTTTTTAATTTTTTATATTAAAATAATAAAAATAAAATTTATATAATTTAAATATAAAGAAATGGTTCAAACCGATTTAAAATCAGATGCTTTTTGTGATTATAATCAAGCTGCAGCACAAATGTACTGGATTTTAGACCCAGTACAGAATCGTTTACAATATAATATAGGTGAGACTGGTGTTCCAACTGGTGTTGGTTTACATACTCCTAGTGAAGTAATAAAAGTTGATAGTTATCTAAAAGATATAGGTAATTATTTAACTGGTTGTGTTCCACCAGCACCTCCTATGCCGTCTAAATTAGGTAATTCTAGTGATGCAAGTATTGAAGGAGAAGGAGCTCAATTACCTATTCAAGGTGCTGCTCCTGGAATTGGAAAAAAAATACTTCCTAATCCACAATTTAATAATCAAAAAGTTTTAGTAGAACAACAGTTTAAAGAAAATTTTTCTGAAATGGAACAAAAAATGAATTCAAAATTTGGAGGTTCAGAATTAATGACAGCCGATGGAAAAACCGCCGCAAATGTAGTTAACTCTAATACATTTTTAATTCCAGATGCTGGACAAAATGTAAAAAGGTCGGCAAATGATTTAAGTTCTGTTGATTGGCAAGCTGGATTTGCGGGTAATCCAGGTAATTTATATTCTGAACCACAAAATTTAACTTATGTAATTGAAAGAATGGCTTTGGAAAGAGGTGGATTGGATGCAAATCAATTATTAAAACAAAGTTGGAATTTCGCTACTCCTAGTAATCCAAAAGGTCCTTTGGGATTAAATGGAAATTATCAAACACCAACCGCATTAAAAGTAAGACAACCATATCCTATGAATGTTCAATTTGGATTAGCTTATAATCAAACACCTTCAGAACATTATAATGCAACAGATGTTGCCTCTGTTGCTATTTCTGGTCCGGCATTCGACCAAGACCTTAAATTACCCTTTAATTATGATGCTGTTTATTCAAATGGTGGATGTAATCCAGTTTCTGAATTTAAAATTGATGAAATATGTGATAATTAAAATATTTATATATTTATATAAATGAGTTTTAATATTATAGATGAAATTTTAAATGCGGATGAACTTTCTGCATTTGGCGTCCGCACCCGCAGTAACGCGGTCTCGAGCGCTGGGACCTTTTCACCCGGTGGGGGTCGCGCAGCGGGAAGTAGTTTATTTTCACCTGGTGGGGGTGGAAAGAAAGGTAGGGGTGGAAAGATACGAAGTAAATTTAATTTAAGTAATTTATATAGAGGATTGGTATATTTAATTGTTTTTGGGGGGTTTTTAACTGCTACTTTTTTCTCAACAGAAGGTATTAAAAGACCTATTGATAATTTAGAATGTGGTCAACAGTTAGCCTGTAATAAAACTATAAAAAATATTAAAGAAGTTAATAATGGTATTTTTTATGGTGTTCTTGGTGTTTCAAGTTCTATGGCAGCATTTTGGTTTTTTGATATATTAAATATATGTACGATAGGTGATTTTAGTATATTAAATTTATTGTTAACTGGTATTTCAATTGTTGTATTACTTTATTTATTATCTGTTGGTAACAATTTAAATCAAAATTTAACATGTGATAATTCACAAGATAAATTAAAATGTGAGAAGTCTACAAATGCTGCTAAAAACTATAATAAAAATGCTTTTGCTGTTGTATTAGGAATTATAGTCGGTTATTTTGTATATCAGTTTATGCCTATTCTTTTAAGAGGAATTGGTGGTTCACCATTATGTATTAGTATTATGGGTATCTTTATATTTGCTATCTTATATTTTATATTAACTATAATAAATTTAACTAGTTTTGGTAATGCTAAAAAAGAAAATATTACTGAAAATGATAAAAAGAAAATAGAGGAACTTGAAAAAACTGAATGGAACGCTAAATTTTGGCCATTATTTTGGGTTTTTATTGGAATAATTTCACTAATAATTTTAACTGTTCTACCTTATGTCGGTACAGTATTACGTCCAGTATTAATAAATTCATGGCGAGGATTTTGCAGAATAACAACTGCTTGACGATAATTGTAAAAAAGGTTTAAATTTACTATATATTTTCTAATTTTCAAAGAATAAAATTACTTAAAATAAAATATAATAGATTTATAATAAACCTTTAGGTAATGAATGATAATCCTATTATATTTTATACAAGAAGTATTACAATTGGAAATTTAAATAGTAATAATTCTGAAAATTCTCAATTTATTAATAGTATAATAAATGAAAATAGCGAAAGAATAAATAATAGTATTATAACTAATGCTGTTTTGATACCTAACACAATAAGAGCATCAGATATAGATTTAACATCAGAAATACTTTTTCCTAATCCTACTATAATTCAAAGAATATATGATGAGTATATAGCAAATCAAAAAAAATTAAATATTGAAGAATATGAAAATTCTATTGAAAAAATTGAAGAAAAAATTGAATGTCCTATTTGTTTTAATAATTTTGATAATTGTATATTAATTAAAAATTGTGACCATAAATTTTGTGAGAAATGTATTAAAAATTGGTTAATTGAACAAAAAGGCAATTGTCCAATGTGTAGAATTAATTTAAAATTAAATAATAATTAATTTTAAATTAAATAATTAATAATTAATTAATAATAAATGGAACCTATTTCAGCAATTGTAGGGGTATCAGCCATAGGATATCTATTTGACCAATTTTTAAAAAAACAAAATTATAATGAGCAAAATTATGATTCAACTTCTATTCCAGTTAGTGATATAAATCCGTGTGCTGAACAGTATCCATGGAATTATATTGAAACTGCTTTTAAGACTAACACAGTGTCTGGTCAAAACTATGACAATAATAATAATAATTTAATAGAAAATTTTCAAAACAATCAAAATTCCAATGATAGCTCTTTAATGTCTCCTCAACAAATATTATCACCACAAATACTAACTGCAAAAGATAATTCTGGTCAACCTGAATTAGGTATACCACCTTATTATATAAATACAAATCAAAGACCTGTAGATGATTTTGCTATTAATAATATGGTTCCTTTTTTTGCTGGTACATCAACTAAACAAGATATGCGAGGAACAGGAGTTGCACAAGCAAATGTTAATTCTGATAATTTTAATTTAGGAAATAATGGATTAACACCAAATTATACTACTCTAGCAACATTTACAGGTTATGATAATACTTATTTACATAAAAGAGAAGTTCCAAATATGTTTAGTCCTAATGAACAAAGAGATAGAAGTAATTTACCTATTGATGATGTTTCCGCTCAAAGACCATTATTAGATAGATATACTAATAGTTTATTAACTAAAAATGATGAAGCTCCATTTGAAAAACTTATGGTTGGACCAGGTATCAATGTTTCCTCTCAATTACCAAATGATGGCCAGGGTTATAATTCCGGTTTAACACAAAGAGTTATGCCTCCTAATGTAGGTGCATATAAATTAAATTCTCATGCTGGAAGAGTAACCGGATTAAATTGGCAAGGTGCTATGAATCCTACAGCTTTACCAGGGACTGGACCCGCTTTTGAAAATAATCAAAATACAAAAGAAGGTTTTCAAAATGCTAATCAAGAAATGATGTATGGTGTTCCTTCAAAAAATAAAACACCATATTATACACTAGAAGATAGACCTCTAACTGGAACACCTGCTTTAACTCAAGCTCCAATGAGATATTCTGAATTTGTTTTACCTTCTGGAACTAGTAGAAGTAATAATCGTGTTGAATTTGGTGCAACTGTTAAAGTTAATTAAAATAATTGTGTTACAAATTTAAATAAAAAATTATATATGTATATTATATAAATATATAATTTTTTATAATGGCTGAAGGACCTCTTTACGACAACCCTGGAATAGATTTATATGAACAAATGTCTAGAAATACTGATTTTAACAGTAGACATTCTATTACAAATCCTGAGCAAAATTTAGAACAATTAGAATCATTTTTAGGTTTTAGATTATCGCTTTGTATGGACCCTATACATGATTTTTATAACGGAGGAAGGTCAGGCGATGAGGGACCTGCAAAAAGTAGTTCCTATGATATTTATTTAAAAAAAAATACCAATAGCAAATCTGATATTGGTGATAATTTTGTAGATTTATATTTTATGAAAAATTTAAGTTTTGAACCAATACACGAATCACAACTAAAATTTAATATAGATTTTTCAATTTGGCTTAATAATCAATATATTAATGATTTTATTTGGTATTTTAATAAACTATTCACCGACCAACCACAACAAGAATATTTAGATGAATTTACAAAATTACCTGAGAATGAGAGTTTAAAAAAACATATGTTACTTTTATATTCCAAATATAAAAATATACATCCAAACATTAAAATTGATAATGAGGATAGATTAGCAAAGAGAGATACAACATTTAATAAATTACTTTATAAAGCGAGCGGCGAGCTAATGACTATAAGTTTAATATACCCAGAATCTCCACTGACCTCGCGGCCTCTGCCCCCCGCCGCCCTTGAAACTGTCACAGCCGCCACCGCAGCCGCCCTCGCCATGCCGCCGACTGCGCAGGGAGGTCAAGATTGGGTTAATCTTAATAGATATCAAACCAACGTGACGGTGCCCGCGAAGGAGGGGAAGGGGCTGCCATCCTCAATCAGCCCCGACGTACCCGATGGCAGCCCAACGACACCCGACGGCCCGCCAGGGGATTTAAAAAGAGACATAGTAGAATATATTTCATTTAATACACCTATTTATACAAAACCATTATCGACTGAAAAATTTGCTAAGCAACAAGGCAAAAAAGGGGCGAGGTACGCATTGAGCGAGGCGGAGAAGGCAGAATTTCTATATACTATATTTAATTTAAAACCTATCAAAGAATTTAATATTTTTACCATTAACTTGGACAACGCACCAAATGATGTTTTAAAAATATTTCAAAAAAACAGTGTTTATACAAATGCAAATATAAAATTAGATTGGCAAGGCGATGAATTCACATTTAACTATGATAAATTAAAAATTGCAATGTTAGCAGCATATCATAGTAATTATTATTTTCCATTAACACAAATTGATATATACCACCCCGGCCGCCTCTACCCCGATGGTACCAGGGTGTACGAACGCTACGGCGACGGCACGCCCCTCATCGTTGTCGGCTTCGACGCCGCGGAGGAAGGCGTGTACCAACTCACCTTCTACGACAGTGGCGACCCCATCATACTCTCCCAGTTAGACATCTCGTTGACCCCACCTCCTCCTCCGGGACTGGCCCCTAGAGAGAGAGATAGAAATACTCAAGATGAAACAGAAAAGGATAGGTTAAAAGGGATATTCAGTGAAATTCTGACTAGCGGGACACAAGATGAAAAAAATAATTTTAATAAGGAAAACCGAGAAACATTTGTTTTTTGGATTGATAATATTTTAAAATATTATAATCCATATGCAAGATATTACATTTTAAATTATCCATTACTATCTTTTAGTATTTTATTCAAATATATTTTGGAACAACATCAAAATGTTTTTAAAATCCCTCTCGAAGAGCGGGCAGACGCCAGCGCACGCGCCTCGCAAGCCGACACGCTGCCCGACACTAACCCACAAGATATAGACATGAAATACCGAGGGGCACCGACAGTGGCCAATGTTAATTATCAAAACATACAAACACATATTGAAGATAAAATTAAAAATTTACCATATCCATATGAAAGACAATTAAAAAATAATAGAATGAAACAATATAAAGGTGGAAGACATTTGTATTTAAATAATAATAAATTTGCTTCTACTTTTTTATTACGAGATAAAAATACATTATATTGGGCGATAAGATGTTTACTACCTTATATTTATAATTATAACGAAGAAAAGAAAAAATTATTAAAAGACCCCGAGAGCGAAACTGCCCAACTTTTGGCGGAGGTAAACTTTAATTTATATACATACGCGTATAATAATCAGCGGCAGGCGGCCGCGGCGCAGGCGGCGCAGGCGGGGGCGCAGGCGCAGCAGGCGGCGGATAATAATCAAGCTGATAATCTTATATATAGGATTGAAAGAGTCTCATCAAATGATGTTAGGTCTAATGCCGATGACAAAGAACCGGCAATTGTTAACGATAACGAACAACTAGCGGAGGAGGACAATAATTATTTAAAATTTGTTGAACAAGTAAATCAAAACAAATATTTTTCAAATTTAATTTTAACAAATGAAGAAAGCAAGGATACCAAAGGCGGCGCCGCGCCTCTCACATCATGTTCTGCTAAACTTATTTTACAAAGGATAAATAGATATATATTTGGATTAAGAAATCTAAATTTAGGAAAGTTTTTTATTTGTAGGAATTTAAAAAATATAAATAATGTTTGTAAATATATACATACAGTGAATAACGAACGAGACTTGGCAAAGCAGCCCCCCGAAGGCCGCGATGAGCCCTCTATTGAGCCAAATACAACAATAGTTGCAATTGATTCGGGTAGTGTATCCCAACAAATAATTTTAGCAAATAGTTTAGAAGATTTAACATTACAAACATTATGTAAAAGAGAAGAAATAAACGAGAATTTTAGAAATTTAGGAGCGGGATTAGGAGAAAACCCAGAGAATCAGCCAGTTCCAGAAGATGAGACACCTGGGGTTAGCGGAAGAAGAGAACCTTATAAATTAGAATATTTAGAGACTATTGCATCAGATTATGATTCAGCAGGTGATGGATTAAAAGGTATAGCTTCCAATATTAAGGAATTGATTAAAAGTAAATCTGGATCCCCAGCTAATTTTTTTTCTAACAAATTAAATCAACCTACATATACATGCACATGGGGCGTCAACTCCGACGAAGTTCGGATAAATATAATAAATGTTATATTTACTCTCCCGGCGGAAGGCGCAGCCTCGAGCAGCGACGCCGAGCAGCCCGCCGACAATATAATTTTTACTTTAAATAGAATGTTTAAAATTACGAACTTTAATAATTCTAACATAGACGATGGCTACACAAATACAACTTATAGAACAGAGGAACTGTCAGACACCAGTTACAACACAAAGGCACAGGAGATGGGGGCGAGCACAGCTACTCCTCCGTTAAATATTGATTATAGTGGTAAAAGTTCTCAAACTTGGGTATTTAATTTAGTAAATACCGCTGGTGGAGAATTTTATAAATATTATTGGGCTAAAACAATTGGTGATTTATTACAATATCTTGATTGTTTAAATCAAAAAATTATTAACAAAAAACAAGTAAGTTATTGGACTCTAGATGGTGCACATGCACATATTGTAAGTATAATTAATAATTCATTTGTATTTTTAGACACGCGAAATGTATATTTTGCGTGGGCACAAACAAATTTTTTTGTGAGAAATAGTGTTTGTAAATATTATAAAGACAATTTAGCTGAGATTTTAAATGACTTTAAAAATATTGATAATATTAATATTAAATTAGACACAAAAACTTTGGGAGAAAATATTCCATGTAAGTTTGGTACTAATGGAGATGATGACCCGATGGGCGAGCTGGCTGCTCCACCGCCATCAAGAATTACGAGCCCAGCAAGAAACGAGGGCGAGGGCGCCGTGCTCGCTGCCGCCGCGTCGCCGCTCACCCAGCCCGGTACGACGCGAAAAAAGCGACAGACAGCGCAAGAGAGAGAGGGGGGGTCGCCAAAGCAGCCTCGACGTGCGCCAGGGTCGGGAACGGCCACACGGCCGGGGACGCCAGGGTCGGGGACGCCAGAGTCGGAGACGCCAGGGTCGGGAACGGCCACACGGCCGGAGACGCCAGGGTCGGGGACGCCCACACTGGGGTCAGGGAGTTCGTCGCAGAAGCAGAGCCCCAACCCCAGTGCGGGCTCAAGCCGCGCTGAGCCAATTCAGCTGCCTGAACGGCAGCCATGGGCGGGGGCGGAGGCCGAGGACGCGATGGAGGTGGATGTGGGCTCGGAGGTTCTAAAAGATAATTTCTTCTCAGATACTTATAACATTGCAAAAAAATTTGATAAAAAATATTTATTTGAAGTTAATGAAGATTTAGTATTTGTTAATTTAATACCACAATTAGAATTTATAAACTCATTTGACAAAATAGATAATTATTTGTTAAGATTGAAGAGTAGTGAGAATGAAATATTATATTATGTTATATTAAAGGATTTTGTTTTAACACTATTAGAAAAAAAAGGGGAAATAAACTACTTAGAACCAACAAAAGAAAATGCTAAATCTGAAACAGCTAATTTATTAAAGCTTGATAGTTTATTTGATGATGATTATAACCGAGATATTGTGACACTAGCTTTTAAAGATGGTTTACTCGAAAAACAATTTCATAGAGCAGAGAATTTCGAAAAATTAATTTTTGTTTTAGCTAATGAGTTTATTAAAAAATTATCTGAAATAAAGAAGCCAGATGATATAGAACTAAAAGATATTATAAAAAGAGAGTACAAAAACAAAATAGCAGTAAATTATTTAAAATATGAAAAAGTTTTAGAAATTATATGCGATTATTATAATCAAAAGTTTGACGCAATTACAATTTATAGTAATAGAGATAAAAAGAATTTGAAGGATATCGCAGAAGAGAAATTGAGAATCGCAAACGAAAAATCACCAGATAAAAAAAACTTAAATGAATATATCATACAAAATACTTATAGAGAATTAAATAAAGGTTACTTTGATATAGATATTGATAAATTAAACCAAGGTATAGATATTGATGAATTAGAACAAAGTTACTTTAATATAGATATTGATAAATTAAAACAAGATATTTTATCAAAAAAAGAATATGAGACTGCTAAAAAATGGGGTGATAAATATGGCTGGGAAATTGAAGAAAGTGTAACAAGTTCGGAGATGACAAATGCGTTAGCAGAGTCCAAGGAGGCGGTGGCTGCTATGGCGCAGTTTGTGGCGGCGCAGCGTGAGGCGGCGCAGCGTGAGGCGGAGGCGGCGAGGGAGGCGGAGGCGGCGAGGGAGGGTCCGGCTTTGCGGGTATTAAAAGCGCAGATGCGGCTGGATGAGATGAAGGCGGTGATGAAGAAGTTTTTGACGACGAAGTTGGAATTTAGTTATGAGCCCGCCGCTCGGCCGCCTCCGCCTCGGCAGCCTTTATCCAGGCCCTCAAGAATTACGAGCCCAGATAGAAGCGCCACGCTCGGCCAGGGGTCGCAAGGAAGCGAAGTGGCGACGCAAGAGATTATGGAGGTGGATGAGGAGGCACCGGCAGCCGCGAAACCGGAAAGAATGGATACAGAATTTGGTAAAAAAAATGTTGTAAAAATACCTATATATACAGAATTTGATAAAATGAAAGAAATAGCTAAAAGTATTGGATTGAAATATAGTAATAAAAATGAAAAACAATTAAAAGATGAATTATTTAAAATTTATAAATATAAAAATAGATTTGGTATGAAAGAAGATAAAAATTTAGTGGTAAATATTAAAAATTTAGTTAGATTACAAAATATAGCTAAACAAAATAGAATTAGAATAACAAGTTCAGAAAAAGACACTTCTAATAAATATTTAACAGAAAATCAATTATTAAAAGAATTAAAAAAAAATAAAATTGTTTATAATTAATATATATAATAATGTCATTATTAGAAGACCATGTATTATTATTAGACCAAGCAAATCCAGGAGCGGGACCAGTAGCCCCAGCAATAGATAACAAATTAAGTCCAAGAAGCGAAACATATTTATCATTGGACCATAATATTAGGTCTAAAATGGATAATAATTTTATACCAACAATAAATTCACAAAATGCCAGTGCACAACAATATGTAAATGATAAATATGTTAATTTTACAGGACGTGAACAAATTAATCCAACGGTTGTATCTCAAGTTGGTTTAAAAGGCGATGCTATTTGGAATAATAATAGTATTTTTGATGCAAGAGTGACAACAAATGAAACAACACAATTTAGTTACTCAGGTAATGCAGTAGATACAGATAAACAAAATAATTTTTGGAGATATGCTGATAAACCAAAAGTAACAACAAATGAAACAACACAATATAGTTATGCTGGTAATGCAGTAGATACAGATAGAGAAGGTAATTTTTGGAGATATAAAGATAAACCAAAGGTAACAACAAATGAGACAACTCAATATAGTTATGCGGGTGACCCAGTAGGAACAGTTACTAGTCATAATCAAGCGGATAGAACGTTATTTACTGGTGAAATAGTAGAAATAATGGAAGAATCAGGAATAGAAAATTTTAATGATTTTATGAATGGAAATAAAAAAAAATATAGAAGAGCAACTTCTGGTGTAACAAATTGGGGTACTAAATCATTAACATTAGTGGAAGGTTATATGCCGGGTCCAAATGGTGCAGTGAATATACAACAGGACCCAGATGAAATAATTGGAAATATGGTAATGAAATCAGATTGGGATTCGATTAATTCTAAGGGTAGTGGAACATATGAACAGGCTTTACCTAATGCAACAAATTATCAACAAATAGAAAAAGAAATGATAGGTGAAGTTAAGTTACCTCCAAATAAATTAATAGGTGTTGATAGTAGACAAACTGCACAATATCAAGTAATGAATTTAAAAAATAATGGTTTATCTATATATCAAACACCATCAGAAAGAGGAGAAAAAAATACAATTCCAACATTTTTTATAGATTCAAACGCAAGAGATTATTCTGGAATTGCAAATAAACCAGTAAAATATATTCCTTTACCAAAATATGAACCAGAAGTAGGTGTAGTTTCTGTTTATCCAAATAATGAATATAATTATAATAATGTAAAATTATTTAATACATATGCGAATCCAAATGCATTAGCTAATTTTGAAAATCCATTATTATTAAATCAAATGGTTATTGATAAGAAAGCGACATATTTAGGTAAAGGATATCCTGGTAATGCAATAGAGGGAAATAATTCAAATCCATCAATTTTACTTGATGTGGATTCAGAAGAATCAAGAAGATATTTAAATAGAATAAATTGTGAAAATTAAAATGTCTAATTGATAGTATTTTGTTCTTTTTCTAAATTATTTATATAATCATAAAGTTTAGAACCAAAAATAATATAAAATAAAATTATTAAAATTGTAAATTTATATTTAGATTTTTTAATAGTTTTAATAAATAATAAAGAAAATAATAAAGAAGACTCTTAAAATTACATGTGAGAAAAAACCGAAATTATGAAGTGATAAATTATATTTATATAAAAATGATATAGTAGCAAATATATTTATAATTATTGCATTAAATAAAGTTTCATAATTAAGTTTATATAAAAAATAAGCATTAAATAAAATTGCTAAATATGTTATATAAATTAATCTATCTTTTAAGATAGAAAAATTTCTATAGAGTCTTAATTTTTTATTATTTATTGAATAATATATAAAATGTGGTCCTAATGCACAATTTAAATATATAATGTTAAATAATAAATATGTATTTATAGTTTTGCATTATTAATTATATAATATTTTTTAAAATAAATTCTTTATTATGTTTGAATGAATTAGCAAAAACATTTCTCATAATTAACATATTTTTATTTTGTATAGAATATTCTATAGTTTCTAATGATACCCATCTAATATCATTTTTTTCTGTATATTTTTTATCTACATTATAAATGGCATAATTTATAAAATTTTTAGTAGATGTAAATTTTTGTCTATAATCATCATTATAATTTAATTTTAATAAATACATATAATAAGGATGTCCTAAACCAGTTTTAGAAACTATTTTTGGACATTTTTTATGTTTTAAAATTTTTTTACAATAATCAAAATCATAAATACATCCTAAAGTTTCTTCAAAAAATTCTCTTGATGCAGTATTTTCATGTTCATATTTATCTTTATATTCTAATCTTCCACCAAAATCACTCCATTTATTATCATTATCACGACCTAATAAAAAATAAATAGTTCCTAAATATATAGAATAGGGTAAAATACCGGCTGAATATATTTCATTACTCATTATTAATTAAAAATTTATATTCTAAATAGTAAATAAATCTTTAAATTAAACGAAATAATACTTAAAAATAGAAATGTTTAATTTTAATAAAATTATGGATGATATAATTTTAATAAATAAACATAATATAGTTTCGCGTTCTGTTAAATTAAAAAAAAACAATAAGAAAATTATAAATATGACACCGAATATTAAATTACATGATTCAAATGAGGATAAAAAATTAAATATTCAAAATCAAGATTTTACTCAGAGAGAAAAAATAAATTTAATAAAAGATAGTGATAGTGAAAGTGTATCAACATTAGAACCATCATCACCAATAAAAAAGAAAGAAAAAAAAACAAAAGAACATAAAAGTTTACCGGAAATAGATAATGATGAATTTTCTTATTTTACAAATACGAAAAAACAAAAACCAATAATTAATCAACAAAATAATGATGATGAAGATGGGGATGAATATGGGAGTGAATATGAATCAGAAGAAAATGATAATGAGAGTAGTGATGATGAAAGCGGTGATGAAGGCGAAGAACCTTCAGTTGCCAAAGGACCAAAAATGAATAAACAAGAAATAGAAAGAAAAAAACAAGAAATACTTGTAAAATTGATGGGATTAGAAAAAAAAGGTGTTGTATTAACAAAAACATATTCATTAAGAAATAATCTTGATGAATTAGAATATGAATATGAAATTCATAAAAAAGCAGCAGAATTAGAAGCAAGTGTACATTTTCAACAAAAAATCTTGATGGCTGCCGTAACTGGTGTTGAATTTTTAAATAAAAAATTTGACCCAATTGGAGCTAAATTAGAGGGTTGGTCAGAATCAGTAATGGATGGGATTAATGATTATGAAGAAATATTTAAAGAATTACATGAAAAATATAGTGGAGAAGGACAAATGCCACCTGAATTAAGATTATTAGTAACTTTAGTTGGAAGTGGATTTATGTTTCATTTAACAAATTCTTTATTTAAAAGTGCAACAATTCCAGGAATTGACTCTGTTCTTAAATCTAATCCAAATATTATGAAAGATGTAATGGGTGCGATGGGTAGCATGATGAATCAACAACAACAAGTTGTAAATAATAATAGAGAACAACAATCAATACCAGGGTCTGTCGATACATTTCCTAAAATGAATTTACCTACAGCTTTGCCAACTACAGCTTTGCCAACTACAAATAGACCATCATTTACTGGTCCAAGTGTAAATTTAGCAAATTTAATGAATGATTATACAGGAGGTCCTCCACCACCAATTTCACAAAAAGCTCCAAAACAAATGCCTATAGATGATGATAGATTTTCAGAAGCATCTTATTCTGATTATTCTGTAAGTGAGTCAAAAACTATAAGTGTAAGTAGTTCAAATAAAAAACCAAATAAAAAATTTCAAAAGAATAAAAAAAGTATTAAAATTTAAATAATTTTTAAGAATTAAAAAAAAACTAAAAAGAAAAAAATAATATATATTAAATGGCACCTTTACCATATTTATCATATTCTGAAATAAATTATAATGTCCCAGGTGTCAATTCTGGGCAAAATATGTTTATAGAAAATAATAAAACAGTAGTTAAAAATGAAGAATATCAAAAAAATTTATTAAAAAATGAAATTGCTGGAGAAATAATTACTTCTAATTCACAACTGGCTGAGCCACATAAAAATAATTCTACATGTCATCAAGAAGAGAAACGTACAGAAATTCCCCCAAATATTCCTAAGACTGGTCCAAATAATTTTGGTAGTCCACAATTAATCGAAAATGCAGTAGAATTTGCAAATAGACCTGCTTATTCAAATATTAATAATAGTTGGCCACCAAATAATAATTCATTTTATAATAGATTTAATTCGATTTTTCCATCTTTTAATAATAGAAAAGAATTTTTTAATAAAGATGATAATATGATTTCATTATTAAATGAAATAGTTTTTTATCTAAAATTTATTACATTAATTTTAATGTTTTTTTTAATTTTAAAATTTTTTAATAAATAATTTAAACTACTACACTTGGGCTCCACGAAGCCCCTACATAAAATCGGGCACTGAATCTGTAGGAGGCACCATAAAATTGGCGTCCTTAATTTACAATAATTTCATCTAAGATAATTTTATAATTTATTAATTTTAAACTATAATTATCATGATTAATAAATGTTTTTCTATATTCATTTATATTTAAATGTCCACCATATTCTTTTAAACATTCTATTGGTGGAGCTGGTTTAATTTTATAATCCATTCCAAATAATTTTCTATACATTTCTGCAACCAAATAAATATTTTTTTTATAAATAATAGAATTAAATGCATATGATTTAACACAATTAGGACTACAAAAATTTCCTTTTACTTCATATCTATTTAATTCTTGACAATATTTAATTGGCAAAAAAAAAGGTTTATTTGGAAAAGTATGATGACAATTATAACATCTAAAAGAACTAAATAAAATTTCTTTACCTTCATCATCTAAATCTTTAAAATATTTCATACATTTAATATTTTTTTCAACTAATTTATACTTAAAATTTTTATTTTTACGCATTACATTATTTTTTTTTACTCCTGCTGCGCTGTGTTCAATAGTATCACCAGTCGTAGACTCACAAATTGTATTATTTAAAATTAATGAATTATATTCAAGATTTTCTTCCTCGTTACCCCGGTCATTATCGTCATCTAAATCATCCGAACATAATTTAATTCTACATACATTATTTTTATTTTTAATTTTATATATTTCTTTAATATTTTCTGTTATTTTTGATTCTTTATTAGAATGTACTTTAATATTTAGATTTCCAAATAAAATTTGTTTTTCTTCATAATTTTGATTATTTGTTTCAATATTTTCTTGTTGTTGATTTGATTTATATTCATTATTATCTATTCTCTCATCATTAAAATATATTGGAGTATTATCTAAAATTGTTGTTGTTGTTTGTACCTCCCATTTTTTTTTTCTTCCTCTTTTTTTTTTTACCACTTGTTCTAAATTTTTTTTTTTTTCTAATTCTTCATTCTCATCTATTATTTTTTTTTTCCTACCTCTTTTTTGCAAAGGTTTACCATTTAATCCTAATTTTATTGGTATTTGTAAATCATTTTCAATTAAATTATTATTTACAGTCTCCTGAGACATAATTATATAAATTTAATAAAATAAACTTTAAATTATTTAAAGTTTTTTTTATTAAAATATACAAATGTTTGGTTTATTTATTTTATTCTCAGTTTTTTTATTTTCAACAATGAAATATTGCTATAAAAATAAAAATTATAAAAATTATAAAAAATTTAATTATAAAATTGAAAATTTAAGTTATCAATTAAATAAATTAACATTTTATGATGATAATCATAAAGAAATATATGAAGTAGAATTAAATGAAATTATTTACAATTTTTATGAAAATAAAAAATTTAATATGCTAGAAATAATAAATAAATATTTTGAAACTAATTATAAAAATTTAAATAATTATAAATTTTGTATTATAGATTATGAATTAAATAATGAAGAATTTAAATTTTTATTTTATCATTCAAACCAGCAAGCTGGTGATGAAAATTATATTTTATTTCCTTTTTATACTTTAGATGAAATTAATAATTATATATTTATTAATAAAATAATAAAAATTGTAATTTCATCAAAAAATGAAGAAGAAGAATATGATAAAAATTTTGAAAATTTTATATTAAAATTTTTAGGTCCTAATTATAATTTTTATAATGATTTAGGTTATTTTATAGATATACAAGATTTAATTAAAATTTATTATTTTAAAAATTGTAATTATTTAGGGGATGAAACATTTATAAAATTATATAAAGAAAATGAACCTATGATAATTTTAAATGATAAATTTACAAACAAATATAAAATAAATAAATTTTTAGAATGGCAACCAAAAATTAATATTCGTTAAAGTATTTAAAAAAAAAAAGGTTTTAAATTTTAATTATGAATAATAATATAGACTCAATATCTTCTGAGAATAATAAAAATATAATTTATATAAAAACTGTTCAATCAAATGCGATTAGAATTTTATGTGAAGCATTAAAAGATATTTTAACTGATGTAAATGTTCAAATTTCACCTGAAGGAATGAAAATAATTTCTATGGATGGTTCAAAAGTTGCTGTTATTCATTTAAATTTAGAAGCTTCTAAATTTGAAACATTTATATGTAATAAAACATTAAATGCAGGTATTAATATGTCATCATTGCATAAAATTATTAAAAGTATTAAAAATAATGATATTATAAGTTTTTTTATAACTGAAGATGATTGCAATAAATTAAAGATTAAAATTGAAAATAAAGATAAAAAAACTGTAATTTTAACTGTTTTAAAATTATTAGATATAAATGAAGATATTTTAGAAATACCAAATATTTTATTTAACGAGGTTATAACTATGCCATCAAATGATTTTCAAAGTTATATTAGAGAATTATCTATAATTTGCAATAAAGTTAAAATAGAATCATCTAATGGTAAATTTACATTATCAGGTGATGGTGATTTTGCTGAAACAGAAATTACAGTAGGTGGAATAAATCCATCAAATGAAATAGAAAAATCCTCAGATATTGCACAAAGTGCTACTAGTTCTGGAATTTTTAATATAAAATATTTATTGTTATTTACAAAATCTACAAATTTATGTACTACAGTTGAAATATATTTAAAACAAAATTTTCCATTAATTTTAGTTTACAATGTTGCTAATTTAGGAAAATTAAAATATTGTTTAGCTCCATTAACTGAGGATTAAATATCTATTTTTTTAGATGGATAATTAACCAACCAAAATAATTCATAAAAGAAAAAAATAATTATAAAAATTATAAAAATAATTGAAATATTTTTATAATTTATTTTTCCATTATAAATAAAATAACAAAAAATTAATGTTAAAGGTGTTAATATTGATATTACAAATAATCTTCCAGGTTGGTCAGTAATTATTGTCATTAATTAATAATAAAGAAAATAAAAATTAATATTCTTCATAATTTATAAATAATTCTTCACCTTTTATTATAGGTCTTACTGTTCTAAATGTGAGTAATGATGTACCATCATCAACTATTTTTAAATTTGGAGTAGTTGATGAATTAAGATAAAATGTTATATCATTACTATTTAAACCATTAATAGGTATACCAAAATTATTTTTATTATCTTTAAAATAAAAATCAACTATCATTTTTTGTACTTCTTTATCTACATTTATTAAATCATCTTGATTTATATTCAATATTCTTGGATTAGAATTTTTATTTCCTGTTATTAAAAATGGATTTTTTCCTTTTGGTATATCTTTTATTGCAAATACACCAACACCATATTTTGATGGTTTTATTCTAGTATAAACATCATTTTCTAAATTTTTAATTAAATATTTTTTCGATAAACTCATATTATTTATTATTATTATTTATATTATAAGCAAAAATTTTTTTACTTAAAAATAAGAATTTACTAAAAATATATTAAAATGTCTGATAAAGAAACTTTAGTGGTAAAAGTAAAAGTCTGAAAAATATAATTATACAACACCAGCACAATTAACAGATTTTGTAATTCAATTTTATATTTCAACTGATAGATTAATGGATAAAATGGAAATGAGTATGCTTATAGATTCAATTTGGTTTTCAAATACTGTAAATTCAAGAGTATCATTAATTAATGATATTTTAGTATTAAATAAATTAATTGTAACTTCAAATAGTTTTTAATAAAACCTTCATAAAAATTATTTAAAGAAATATTATAAATAATTTTTAAAAAGAATGTTAAGTATTTTTCCAATTTTAAATATTATGGTATCTGTTCCTAATTCGGGAACAAAAATAATTACAAGACAAATGATTTTAAAAAAACCAGGGGTATCGGCACCATTAGGTTTTTTTGACCCATTAGGATTTACATCAAATAACATAACTGAGGGAAGATTTAAATTTATTAGTGAAGCAGAAACAAAACATGGTAGAGTAGCGATGTTAGCAACATTAGGTTTTCCAATTGCAGAACAATTTCATCCTTTATTTGGTGGTGAAGTTGATGTACCATCATATATTGCATTTCAACAAACTCCTTTACAAATATTTTGGCCAACGGTTTTAGGTTTTATAGGAACTTTAGAATTAGCATCGATTGTAAAATATCAAAATCCTTTTATGGGTGGTGAACCATGGGCACTAAAAGAAAAAGTTGATGTAGGTGATTTTGGTTTTGACCCTTTAAATTTATATCCTTCTAATTCTTTTCTTTTGGAACAAAAGAAAGAACAGAAAAGAATTAAAACTGTAGAATTAAATAATGGTAGACTTGCTATGTTAGCTATTTCTGATATGGTAGTACAAGAATTAGTATCAGGTGAAAAATTATTCTAAAAAAAATAAGAACGGTAAGGTAGAAGTATTTAAAGATATATTAATAGATAAATTTAAAAATGCAAAAAGTATCAATAACCCATTCTGATAATGAAGGGTCATTTTTAAATTTACCTAGTATTTCAGATGAATTATTATTTGATGTAACTATAGTAACACCAACTTATAATAGACATGATGTAATTGATATTGCAATTAGAAATTTTAAACATTTTAATTATCCAAAAAAAAAATTAAATTGGATAATTTTAGATGATTCACCTATAGAATCTTCAAATATAACAAAAAAATTATTAGAAAAAGAATTAAAAGATGAATTAGAAAATGGTAAAGTTAAATATATTTATTCACATATTAAAATGCCAATTGGTAAAAAAAGAAATATGTTAGCTGAAGAATCAAAAACTACAATAATTTGTCATATGGATGATGATGATTATTATTATCCAGATTCAATAAAAGTTAGAGTAGTAAGTTTAATTGCTTATAAAAAAACAGTTTCAGGAACTTTAGAATATAATTGTTATAATTTAGTTGACGATAGTCAATTTATTGCTAGGGGGAGTGAAAAAGAAATGAATGTTGGCGAAGCTTCATTATGTTATCTAAAAGATTTTTGGTTAACTCATAAATATAATGATGATGATACACATGAAGAAGCAATTCATTTTTTAAAAAATTCAATTAATGATTATATTGATATACCTTGTTTATGGATTTTATTATCTATTACTCATGGAAAAAATGTATCAGGTAGAAGAGCTATAAGTCCTGTTCTAGCTTTTAGTTTTTTAGATACTTTACCTGTTAATGATTTTGAATATATTAGAAATATGAAATTAAAATTAATGTTAAAAGACCCTGAAAATTCAAAATGTATGCAAATAATTAATGATATTCAAAAATCAAATAATCCTGAAAGAATTATAGATAAATTAACAATTAAACAAAGAAAAAATGTTTTAATTAGAGAATTTTTAAATACAAAACCAACTAAAAATATTTGTTCTGATAAAGATTTTTTAATTATTTGTTTTCCTGGACAATATATTAGAGATTTAGATTTCGAAAAAGAAACTAAACTAATTAATTTTATTAAAGAAAATAAAGATGATTATAGATTTACTATTTATACAAATTGTGATAAAGGATATCAATTTGATAAAATTACTTTAAGTCCATCATGGAAATGGAGAACATCAAATAAATTTCATAATGTTTTAATTTGGAACGAACCAAGTCATTTAAAATTAAATGTAAATGCAAATAAAATTATTTTTTATAATGAATATAATTTCGAATTACCTGAAATGAAAAATGCTAATAATATTTTTACAGATTTTAATGATTTGATGAATTATTTTTTATGAACAATTTGAAATTAAACAACTAAAATTAAATAGTAAAAATATAAATGATATAATTATTAATATAAATGTATTTAGTAATAAACCTATAAATGGAATTAATTTAAAAATTTTTAAAGGACTATTATTAACTATTCTTAAAATTAAATATAATATAAATAAAAAACTATAATTTAAAGTATTAATAATTATATTTTCATCAGATTTACAATTATTTGAAATAATAATAGAATTTGATATTAAAATTATTACAAAAAATAAAATTAATTCAATTAATATATTTAAAATATTAAATGGTGAATTAATTTTTATTATTTTATTTATTATTTGTGGAATAAAACCAATTATTATTGAAATTATAATAGCTGGTAATAAAGATTTTGTAAATGATGTTTTAATATTTTCCCATTCGAATGGATTAAAAATTTTTATTAAACAACTCATATTTTATTATTATTATAAATTATTTAAAGTTTCATTTCATAATTTATATAAAAATGTGTGGTATTTTTTTTTATATAAATAATGAAACAAATTCAAATAAAATTGAACATATAAAAAAATCATTTAATAAAAGTAAATCTAGAGGACCAGATAATTTATTTTTTGAATTAATTAATCGATATAAAATTAATAATTATTTATATAAATATATTTATATTGGTTTTCATAGATTAAGTATAAATGGTTTAAATCAAATTAGTAATCAACCATTTATTAAAAATGATGTATATTTAATTTGTAATGGTGAAATTTATAATTATAAAAATTTATATAAATCATTAAATATATCTCAATCTACTAATTCTGATTGTGAGATAATTATTGATTTATATTTACATTATTCTATTCAAGAAGATGTGTCAAGTTCGAATAGGATTAATTATTGGATAAAATTATTAGATGGTGTTTTTTCATTTGTTTTATTTGATATGAATAAAAATATAGTAATAGCAGCAAGAGACCCTTTTGGTGTAAGACCAATGTTTTGTGATAAAAAATATACCTGTTTTTCATCGGAATTAAAACAAATAAATGAATTAAATAATTTTAATGATTTAATACAATTTCCACCTGGACATTTTTGTATTAATAATTTAGATTCGAAATTGCAAATTATTAAATATTTTACATATGGAAATATAAATTTACCAAAATTTGATTTATCTATTTTTTCTAATAATAATTTTTATAATACATTAATTAAAAATACTTTAATTGAATCTGTTAAAAAAAGATTATTATCAGATAGAAAAATTGGTTGTCTATTATCTGGTGGATTAGATAGTAGTTTAATTACAGCGATTGTTAGTTATTTATCAAAAAAACAAATTGATACTTTTAGCATTGGTTTAGAAAATTCACCTGATATAATTGCAGCTAGAAAAGTTGCTAAATTTTTAGATTCAAATCATCATGAATTAATTGTTACTGAAGATGAAATGTTTAATGCTATACCTGATGTTATATATGCTATAGAATCTTATGATACAACAACAGTAAGAGCAAGTGTGGGTAATTATTTAATATCTAAATATATATCAGAAAATTTTCCAGATATAAAAGTAATTTTTAATGGTGATGGTGCTGATGAAATCGCTGGTGGATACAAATATTTTAAATTTGCACCAAATAATTTATATTGGGATGAAGAATGTTATAAATTATTAAATAATATTCATTTTTTTGATGTATTACGTAGTGACCGTTCAATAAGTTTTAATGGACTTGAACCTAGAACACCATTTTTAGATAAATCATTTGTTCAATTATATTTAAGTATTCCAATAAATGTAAGAAAAACTGATAATTTAGAAAAAAATTTAATAAGGAAATCATTTAAAGATTTTTTACCACAAGAAATTTTATATAGAAAAAAAGAAGCATTTAGTGATGGAGTATCAAATGAAAATAATTCTTGGTTTTCTATTATACAAAATAAATTAAAAAATGACAATTTTAATTTTCTTGATTATATTCCAATTTCACAATATAATTTTGTAAATGTACCAATAACAAAAGAACAAAAATATTATAGATTTTTATTTGATAAAAATTATCCAAATTATGCAAATATTATTCCTTATTTTTGGATGCCAACATGGACGTCTGGTGAACCCGCTACTGACCCATCAGCAAGAACTATTTAAGATATTTTAAAGGAGATTCCCATACACCTTGAATTTCAGGTTGACCTTTAATTCCAGTATGATTAAAATGTATAAAACGAAGTAAATAATTCATGTAAGGTATATTTAATTTTTCTAAATTTAAATAATTACACATATATTTCCATTTTATTGCAAAACTTTCTGGACGATTTATCCAATTTATAAAAACATTTGGATGCATAATTGGACATGTATAATTTAAATTACCCAATGTATTATAATCTATTACTACATTATGTTTATAATTTAATTTATTCATATGACTAACAAGGTTAATTTCAAAATTAATTCCATCTTCATATTTAATTATATTGCATTCATTCATAAATTTTTTTAAATCATCAATCATTTTTATTTTAAATTCTAAAAATGGTGACATTATATGATATTTATTTTCATTTGAATTCCATATACCCCAATAATCACAATTTTTTCGTGTATTTTCAATTGTTTTACTCATATTATTAAGTCCATGTATAGGAAATAAAATAGAGTCATTTAATAATAAAATATTTTCATATTTTTGAATTTTTTCTAGGTTATCATTTATATATTTATTATGCATATAAAAATCAACTTTTGAATCTAAATAAGTTATTATTTCATAATTAGAAAAAATTGAAGCACAATTTTTAAAAGTTGCACATGTTGTTAAAATTATTACATTATATCCAAGTAATGATAATGTAATAACAGCTTTTTGACAATAATCTCTAAATAAATTATCTTTATCATAATGAGCATATAAAGCAATATTTTTACTTTTTGAAACTATAGGAAAAGTAATAAATTCTTCAGCTTTTCCAAATGTTTTATAAAACATTTCTTTATTTCTCCAATTATAACTTCGATTATAATCACATAATCCTTCATTAGGACACTCAATTTTATTGTAATTAATTTGGTAATTATCAAATTTAAAATTACAAATTTTATTCATTTCATTTTCTACTTCAATATATTTTATAGGCACTGAATCTCTATTTGGAGGCCAAAGAGCTCTCCAATTAATTTTTACAAAAACTAAACTATAAATATTATAATTATTTAAATTATAATCTCTATCAATACGAACTGGTATATAATTATGTTCATGTGGTCTATGAGTTAAACATGAAATTCTATAATTATTTTTAAGTAGTTCTCTTGAAAATCCATATTCGCCTTGTAAAATACAATCTAATTTTGAATTGTGTTTTCTTAAAACAATATTTAAAATATTTAAAATATGTTCAGTTACTTTAAAATATAAAAAATATCCAGGAAGCCTAAAAATATTTGGTATACCACGTGAATCTGGGTCATTTAAAGCTAATTTATATAAAACTGATGAACAAGCTACACTATTTTCTTCAATTAATCTATCTTCAAATTTATTTAACCAATGATTATTTTGATGATTATAAAAAGGACCTGTAACTGAACAGTTCATTAAAACCATTCTTCTAATATTCCAAAATTCTTTACCTAATTTATTTTTTAAATAAATTATACCAGTTCCATAAGCCTCAAAATCAAAACAATTTTGATTTTTTAAAATTAATATATTATCTTGTTTTGGTATTTCTACCTCTGTTAAATAATTATTGATAATAAATAAATACAAAATTTTTTTACTATTTTCTTTTAAAATTGTTTGACGAATAAAAAATGCTAAATTACTTTCATTTTTATATTCATTTGGTCTAGAATAATAAACATAAATAACGGCTGTATTTAAATTTTTTAATAAAATTTGTTTATATGAATTTGGTAAAGTATTAAAATGTAATAATTTTTCATTTTCATTCAAATTTAAAACATCATATTTTATTATTAAATTTGTATTAATTTCTCTTTTTTCATAAAAACCATGATAAATATAATGTTTCCAAATTTCAAATATATCATGAAAAATTATATCCGGATATTTTATGATATAATATAAATAATTAAATTCTTTTAATATCGGACAAAATATTCTATTTTCTTTTTTACCATATTCTAAAAAATGTCTAAAAAGTTGTTCATCATTTAAATTTTTTAAATCATTATGATATTCTTTATAAAACTTTCCATTAAATTGAATCTTTAAATCATAACGAACATTATTTAGTCGACGTAGACCTTCCGGTAGGTCAAGTTTATTAATTGGCGCGCTTGCACGACAATATTTTCTATTATTAAAATAACCAAAATATAAAAAATGTTTCCAAAAATCATATTTAGATTTAATATTTTCTAAAAAATAATTTAATAAATCTTTATTATAAAATAAATAATAAATCCAATCAAAATTTTTATCTATTTCACAAAAAATTCTATTTTCTTTTCTACCATATTCTAAAAAATGTTGTATAGCCTTTTCTTCAGAATTAATTTGGTTTAAATCATCATAAAAATTTGTATAAAAATACCAATCAAATTCATACATAAAATATAATTATTTAATAATTATTTATAAAATTAAATTATTAAATAACCTTAAAAAAATATACTTAAAATATTATTTCATATATATATTATATAATGGTTAAAATATTTAGTGTTGATGGAAATATCGGAAGTGGAAAATCAACATTATTAAAATATTTTGAAAAAAATAATAAAAATAGTTCTATTATATTTTTACCTGAACCAGTATATTTATGGGAAAAAATACAATCCGTCGAAGATGGTACAAATCAAAATATAATTGAAAAATTTTATGAAAATCCTGATAAATATGCCTTTAGTTTTCAAATAATGGCTTTAATTAGTAGAATTAAACTATTAAAAGAAACTATCGACCAAGCTACTGATAGCCAATTAATAATAATCACTGAACGTAGTCCATTTACAGATAAAGAAATTTTTGCAAAAATGTTATTTGACACAAAAAAAATAGAAAATATTAATTATTTAATATATTTAGAATGGTTCGATTTTTTTATGAAAGAATTTCCTTTATCTGGAGTTATTTATGTTAATACATCATATTCAAATTGTTATAAAAATATTTTAAAAAGAAATAGACAAGGAGAAAAAACAATATCAATTGATTATTTAGAAAAATGTGATAAATATCATCAAGAATATTTATCTACTCTAAATGATAATAAATTATTATATATAGAGGGAGGATTTCAAGAAAATAATAAAAAAATTTATGAAATATTAAATAATTTTATTCTTAATTAATAATCTAAGTATGTTTGGTTTATTATATTTAATTTTAAGTAAAACATTTGTATATGTTCATTTAGAAAATTTAAATAAATTTATGGTACATACTGGTATTTCATTTAAACAAAATTATAAAACAATTCGATATGATTTTAGAATTTCTAATCAAAATAATGATTATTTAACAACAGAAAAATTAAGATTAGATTTTAATTTAATGTTTCCAGATTTAGAAAAATTATCTACTGTTGAATCAAATTTTATATTAGACTTTATCGAACATAGAAAAAAAATTGAAGAAGAATCTTTAACATTATTAATGGGAATTTCAGATTTAAATTTAGCATCAAATGATTGAATATGAAAAAATAATTTCAAAAAAATATATATTTGGATTTTATGATTGTAGACATTACACAAATAAATTATTATTAAAAACTATAAATAAAAAATTACCAAATTGGGAACTTTAAAAAAATACAAATTATAAGTTTTTTTAAATAATTATTTTATCATATTTTATATTTAGAATAAAAGAAGTTATGTCAAATTTTGATATAAATTATTATAAAAATAAATATAATGATTTAAAAGATATTCACGAAGATGATGATATTATAAATCATTTTAAACAACATGGTGTAAATGAAAAAAGAATTTTTAATGAAAATTTAAAAAATTTTGATTTTGATTTTTATATTTCATATCATACAGATTTAGAAAATTATTCTTATTATGATGCCTGTAATCATTTTTTAGATTATGGTGTAAATGAAAATAGAATTTATAATAAAAAATTATCATATTTTGATTTAGAATTTTATAAAAATAAATATATTGATTTAAAAGATTGTTCATTTTTAGAATTAACTACACAATTTTTAGAATATGGCATTCAAGAAAATAGAATTTTTAATAGAAATTTAAAAAATTTTCAATATAATTTTTATATTAATAATTATAAAGAATTAAATCATTTAAATTTTTGGGAATCATGTTTACATTTTTTAGAAAATGGAAACAATAATTTATATATATTTCATGAAAAATTAATTCATTTTGATTATTATTTTTATATAAATTTTTACAATGATATTTCTAATTATTCATATGTTGATGCCTCAAATCATTTTTTAGAAATAGGAATAAAACAATATAGAGTTTTTAATGAAAAAATAAAAGATTTTGAATATAATTTTTATTTAAAATTTTACAATGATTTATCAAATTTTAAATTTTATGATGCCTGTATACATTATATTGAAAATGGTATATATGAAAATAGAATTTATAATTCAGAATTAGAATGTTTTGATTATGATTTTTATATAAAACAATATTTAAATGATTCAGTTTTTGATTCAAAAGATGCATTTAAACATAAATTAAATGAAGGTCTTTTTAATTATCCAAATTTTTATTCTGGTCCTTCAGAAAATACAAATAAAAATTTAAAATTTATAAACATTCCGTCTAATACTTTAAATATTATAGATTTATTAGGATTTGATAATAATTTAAAATGGGGAAAATTTCATGTTGAATATGGTAAAGAAGCTAAAAGTCTAAATATTGAACCCGATTATAATTTAAATTATTCTATTGAATATTGGCATAAACCATTTAATGATATTTCAATACAATTAAAATTAAAATATGATTGGTTTTGTGTTGTAAAAAATCCCTATGATAGAATTATTGATGAATATAATTATATAATTTGCAAAGAAAATATAGATAAGTCTACTCTAACTGTTAAAAATTTAAATAAAGTTATTCAAAAATATTTAAATGTTATAAAAAATTTAAATGATTATAATAAAAATTTTATATTTAAAAAATTAAATTATCATTTTGTTCCTCAATATTATTATACTGAAAATAAAGTTAAATTAAATGATACCCACATTAATTCCATAAATTTACATATTTTAAAATTTGAAGAATTAAAGATTGGTTTTGATAGATTAATGGAAAAATATTATGATTTTCCATTAAAAATTAATACAAATTTATTTCTTTCTTTTGGAACAAAAGAAAAGAAAAAAAATGATAATTTATTTTCTATTGATGATTTTGATGAGTTAACCATAAATTTAATTGATGAAATTTATGCAAAAGATTTTGAAATATTTAATTACGCAAAAATGGTAGATTAACTACCAGACAAATATTTATTCGCATATTTTATATAAAATTCTTTTATATTTGTTATAGATAAGTTTTTTAATTTTAAATATAACCATTCTCTTATTTTTGATACCTTTATACTATTAATTATATCATTCTTAATTTCTTGCGATATCCTTTCATCCATTAATGTCAGAACTACCGCGTTAACTACAGTATATAATTGAGATATTTCATACGGTCCCCATTCTTTAGCTAATTTAAACATTCTTTCATCAAATTGTTCCTCAGATTCATTGACAGGACCCTCTCCATCGAAATTAATTAAATATTCAGCTATATTTTTAAATTTTATTTCTTCATCAATTAGACCATCAATTACATCTTTTTCATTTTGAGCCACCCTCATTTTAATTGAATCTACACTTTCTTTTTTTAATTTCCTTAAAAATCCACTTACTTTTTTTTCAAATTCTTCTCTATTTTCACTAAAATTATTATAATAAAGTTCAACTATATTATTAAAATTTAATATATTATTACCTATAGCAACATACTTCGGTACATCTTTAGAATTTAAAATTAATTTTTTAAAAAAAACATTTAACAAAACATTCTCTCTAGTAAATTCTTCTCTTTGATTTTCTCCCCTAAAATATGCTTTATATCTTTGTTGTATTATATATCTATACAATTTTTCTAATATATCCCGTGGTAACGAATTAATAAATTTTTTTCTATCTTCCCCTGTAGAATTTAACATATTTATATATACCTCTTTTATTGCTATATCTGTCAAACTTTGCATTTTGTGTTTATTTATATTATATAATTTATAAGATAATTATATAAAATAAATAATGAAAATTTTAATAACAGGTTGTTGTGGTTTTATAGGTGGTCATTTATGTGAACAATTATTACAAACACAAAATGATATAATGATTATGGGTATAGATAATATGAATGATTATTATAATAATCAAATAAAATATAAAACGCTCGAAATATTATTAAAATTTAAAAATTTTGAATTTGAAAAAAATGATATATTAAATTCAAAACTTATTTATAATTGGAAACCTGATAAAGTTATACATCTAGCTGCTATGGCAGGAGTAAGATATTCATTACAAAATCCCCAACTTTATATCGATACAAATATTAAAGGATTTGTAAATATTTTAGAACAAATTAAACAATTAAATTATAATTGTAGATTAATTTATGCTTCATCAAGTAGTGTTTATGGTTTAAATAGTAAAATACCATTTAGTGAATCAGATGATATTGATAAAACTAATAGTATTTATGCTACCACAAAAAAATGTAAAGAAAATTTTGCTCAACTATATTCTCAAATTTATAATCTAGAAACTATTGGATTAAGATTTTTTACTGTTTATGGACCAAGAGGAAGACCAGATATGGCCCCATATAAATTTTTATATAATATTTTAAATAATATTCCTATTGAAAAATATGGTGATGGGTCTTCATCACGTGATTATACATATATTGATGATATTGTTCAAGGAATTATTGCTACTATAAATGTAAATTTACCTAAAAATTATGAAATATTTAATTTAGGTAATAGTTATCCAATATCTTTGAATAAGTTTATAAAAACTTGTGAAAATGTTTCAAATAAAAAAGCAATTATTATACAAAAAAATCAACAATTAGGTGATGTCCCTGATACTTTTGCTGATATTTCTAAGGCAAAAAATTTATTAAAATATTCACCAAAAACATCAATTGAAGTTGGATTAAAAAATACCTATGAATATTTATTAACTATATCCACTTCCGATATGAACCTGCCGGTGCGCTAAAAGTTATCATTCCATCCTCCTATAAATAATACATTATTATAATTTTTATATTCATTCATTTTAACTCTTGAATAAAAATTTGGTTCTGCCTTAAAACCAGTTCCATTTATCGCATTTATTTCACATTTAATATTTTCTTTTAATAATTTATATTTTATAAATCTATTAATTTTATTTTCATAAAATCCTATTGTTGAATCTGATATAATTAAAATATTATCTATTTTTAAATCTATAATTTTGTTAACTAATTCATTGCCAAATTCTATAAAACCTTTTAATGTAAAATGATTTTTATCTTCTTCTATTAATTCAAAATTTTCCCAATTTAATTCAATTTTTATATATCCATTTTGTTCAAGAATTAAATCTAAATCTTCTAAAAATTTATTTTTCCATATATGAACATTCGTTTTTAAAAAATAATAATTCATAGATTTTTATTTAATTATTGTATTTTAAATTTTAACTTTATAACATAAATAATTAAAAAAAATATTGTAATACTAACAACTGTCCCAATAATTATATAATAATTTTTATCATCTGGCATATTACATTTAAAACAATTATCTTGAATACTAGTTCCTCGTGAATTTCCCTGATTAAAAATCGCAAAGTTTTCTAAATTTACATCTCCTTTCCATTTTTTTGAATTCATATACATATCAACCTGTTCTTCAATTGGAAAAAACCCATTAATTAAATTTTTACAAGCTTCTAAATCTAACATTACAAAATGCGTGCCAAATACTTTTCCTCTTAGATTTGAATTTGGAACGCTTAAATAAACAGTATTTGGTTTTTTAAAAATTTCATTTATTTTATCTAAATCCTCATCATTAAGTTTTTGTTTCATTTTTTTTACATCCTCTTCTACAGCTATTATATGTGAATAATTATTCTCTACACATTTTTTCCAAATATGATAGTGACTTAAAGAACAACCAATAGCCCCCAAAGATGGTATCCCATTGTGACTACTCCGTTTATATTGTAAATCATCATAAGCTCTTGCCGATATCGTATTATCTTTATATAATTGTGCTGGATCAAACTTTCTACCATCTACAGCTTTAAAATGACGTACTATATTAAAACCAAGTTCTTTAAATTCTCTTTCTATTGATTCTTTTTTTTTAAATGAAATATAATATACAGGTGTATTAAATATATCTACCATTTATTATTATATATTACTATATTTTTTTTTATTTACTCTTAATTAAGAGCTTTTTTTAATTCTTCTTTTTTTCTTCAGAAAAAAGAAAAAAGAAAGAAAAAAAAATTAATTAATTTAAATCTATAGCATTCCATGTTTTTAATGGAATTAATGGTAAATTTTTATTACATTTTCCTTTATGATATTTCCAAGCTTTTGGAGCATATATCTCTTCTGCTTCTGAAAGAACAGCAGCCCACCAAGAAAATGTACTTACATTAATAATTATTTTATTAAAATTTCTAATAAAATTAAAATCATCAAAAACACTACCACCTACAAATTGTGCTTTTCTATTTTTTAAAACTCTAATAACACCATTAAAATGTGCTAAAACTTCTTCATATTTATTTGGTTGTACAATTTGTTGTTGATTATAATGACTTCCACAATCACCCTTTGTTTTATACCATTCATGATATTCTTTATAATCTTTCATTGTCCATTCATCTTTTTTTGTTAAATTTGTAACTACATATAATTCATCATATTCTATTGTTTTTAATAATTTTTCTAATTTTTCACCATTTAGTAAATAATGATTATTGTCTAATAACCAATCTCCAGCTCTTAAATGATAAACTAAATCATTTTTTGATGGTTTACCATCTTTATTTTGAATATTTATTTTAGGTAAAATAGTTTTAAGATATTCTATATCATTTATAAAATATTCATAATTTTCTATTTGTGGTTTATAATTAATTTTAAAATTTAAATTTCTTTCCGAATTTCCCCAAATATTTGTATTTAACTTTTCGTAATATTTATCAGTAATTTCTAAACATGAATATTTATTATTATTTTTTTTTATATGTTCATTTATGTTTAAACCAGAAATACTTGGATGATAATATTCTATATTATGCTTTTTTGCAAATAATTTTCCATAAAAATAAACAAATAATTGATTTCCAAAACCTTGAATAAATTTATCGGTCTTTATATAATTATTTGAATGATTTCCATAATTTTGTGTTTCAGCTACCATATTTGCTGAATAATCAATGTAATATTTTAATAATTTTTTACAAGTATATTTTTCATGAATCAAATTATAACCATTATTTACAATTTCATTATATTCTAATAAATTATTTAAATCAATATAATAATTAATTTTTTCAATTAAATCTGATAAATCATTTTTAAAAGATATAAAATTAACTTTATCAATTAAAATATCAGCATAATTTTTTTGACCATTAATAAAAACTAAAGTTTTTGATGCTAAAACTTCACTTACTCTCGCTGTTATGTCTCCATGGTCAGCATTAGTACAAATCCAAATTTTTGTCTTATTTATTTGTTTTGCATAATCTTGAACATTCATTATTCTAGACTGTTTTGGACCTAAATCATTACATTTTATAAATTTATTTAAATGTTTCCCTTTTATTTCCAATATATTTAAAATTCTTTCTCTTATATTTTTTTCATCAGCTAAAAAACTTTCTTTACAATAATGATTTGCACCATGTAATGCTCCAGTTATACCAACATCAAATTCTTTATTTAATTTATAATCATAATATGTAGAATTATCAACAGGATATAAAGTAGGAATTAATTTAACTTTATAAAAATCTTGAAATTCTTTAAAACGATAAGTTTGAGATAATATTGTTAAATTTTTACAATTTCTAAATAAATCAAATTTACTATTTTTATAATTATTTAATTTATAAACAAACGCTATTATTTTAGTTTTTTGATTATTTTTAAAAAAATTTATATAATTTCCTAATTGTAATGCACACATTGAATATCCTAAAATAATTAAATTATAATTATTAGGATTAATGTTATCTAAACTTTTTACTAATTTAAATTGTACACCTAATCTTGTTAATCCTAAACAAAACATATTATAATGTGAATATTGTGATGGATAATATGGTTCCACTAATAAAATCATTATAATATATTTTGATTATTTTTTAAATTTGTTTAATGTTGTAATAAATATTTTTTAATAATATCCCAATTATCATTCATCCATAAATTTCTATTATTAAAATTCTTATTCTTTGTTTTATTCATTATTTTTGATATTATTTCATTATTTATTTTATATTGATTCATTTTTTCATATAACCATGGAATTCTAGGTAAACATCTTATTCCATCTAAATATAAAGTCATTAAATCATCAGATACATTAAAATATTCATAATATTTATCTTTTACAAAAAATAAATCTTGATAAGCTGCAATTAATTTATAGCCTCTTTCATTAAATATTTTATTATAATTATATAATGATTGTGTAACATTATCTCTCATAATATTGTCAGGAACAATATTTTTTTCTAAAGGATGTAATACTTGTCCTCCTTCTATACAAACAACTTCAGGATAAATTTCAAAAGTTTTCCAAATATTTAAATCTAAACCATCAATATCAATACTACAAAAATCAATTTTATTAATATTATATTTTTTAAATATATTATTAATATTATTTTTACCATTACTTTCTAAAAATACATTTTCACAAATTATATCTGTATTTTTATAATTATTAACTAATTGATTATATTTTTCTTTTTCTCCCTCTATAAAAATACCCTTCCAATTTTTTTCAAATAGTTTTCTACAATTTGATAAATGAATTCCATCCCAAGCTCCAAATTCACAAAAAAAACCATTTTCTATTTGTATTTTTTTAAATATATATTCAATTAAATCTTCATTTATACTATATTTCATTTTTTTTCTATTATTTTGTTGTCCCCCATGCCATTTTTGATGAAAACCAATTAAATCTAATAAATTTTCCCTTGAGTCTTTCATTAAATTAATTTATATAAATATTATTATTTATATATATAAATTAATTTAATTATATGAATTTGGCTAATTTTAAATTTATAGATAATGAAATCATTAATTTAACAATCTTGTTAATCGTATTCAAACATTAAAAACAATCCCCGGCTTCACTTGAACGGTCCTCGTTAAAACAAGAAATCATAGAACAGAAAGAAAATTATAAAAATAAATTTGAATATATAAATTCACTAATTATAAAATATCGAATTAATATTGCAAATCAAATTAATAATACACCTAACTAATTCACAAATATATATACAATTAATTAATAATTATAATCAATTAAACGAAATGTTAAAATATATACAAAAATTTAAACCAAAAAAATTAAAAAAAAAAGAAAAAGTAATTAACATAACACTAAACAATGCGGGTAGCTGTATTATTAACAGGACAATTAAGGGATTCGTTTATTAATTATAAAAATCATATCAAATGTTTTTTTGAACCTAATAATGTAGATGTTTTTCTAGTGACTTCAAATAAAAATTTTTATTATACTAAAGGAAATCCAAATCCTTTAACTTTTAAATTTTCATTACATTCAGAGGATTCAGTACAAAATATAGAAAAAATAATTAAAGAACAATATAATGATTATTTAAAAGATTATATAATAAAAACGGATGAAATTATACCAGAAGGATTTGGTACTCCAGAATATTACAGATATTTTATTAGAAATCAATTTAATAATAATAAATTAGCATTTCAATTGGCTAATGATTATGCAAAAAAAAATAATTTTTCATATGATGTTTTTGTAAGACTTAGAATAGATAAAACAATTTTTTCAAAACCAGTTGTAATCACAGAAAAATCAATATTAGCTATTTTAACTAATATTGAACCTGCTCAATTTTTTATGATAGCAAATTATAATCAAATGGAACATTATTGCAAATTTAATTATTTAGAGGGTTATAAACATAAACCAGGGAATATATTTGGTCAAGGATTTCCACATGCCCCTGATGAGATTTACAAACATATGAAAGCAAGATGCAGACTAAATATAGTAAATAATATTTTAAAAATATATCAAAATAATGATAACACTATTTGTGATTTTCCTTATAAAAATAATGATGATAATAGAATTGCGTGGAATGCAAGTGGTAGTGTTCCACAAAAATTTTAAAAAATAATTATTTTTTTTGACAAATTACACGAATACATATTGGATTTTCACTTTTATAAATAGCAAAATCTTTATCCTCTTTAATATAAAGAATCTGGAAATTATTATCCTCTAATAATTTTTGGAGATAATTAATATCTGTGAAATTTCTAAAATGATTATCACCGTGATGTCTGAAATCATCTTTACCTTTAATACTTCTTGTTTCTATACATAAATAAGTATCTGGGTAGATTGATTTTATAAATTTTTCTTGTTCATCATCCATAATACTATGTAATGTAAAACGAGAATAAATTATATCAAAGTTTTTTTTGTCAGCATTGACAAAATCTGATAAAATAAACTCGAAATTGTCTCTATTTTCTAATTCTAAAGAGTTATCCATACCGGTCACCTTATATTTTTTACTAAAAAAAAAACTATCTCTTCCATTTCCACATCCAGCATCAAGTATTTTATCTAAATGATAATTTTTGAAGTAATCCATGACAAATTTAGAAAAGTCGGAGGATTCTTGTACAGTAAAATTATCATAAAAGTGATTCCAATATTTTACCTCTTTTTTATTCATATGATTAAATTGTATATTTATATTATATATTAAAATAATTATTAATTAATTTAATTTAATTGGTATTTCCTTACATTTATTTGTTATTCCATTCTCTTTTTGATGGCGATAACCAGTATCTAATAGGGATTTTCTCCAGTTCTGTTTTTTTATACTACCTCTCTCTTTACTAGGATTTTGATACACGTAGACCTGTTGTTTTCCAAATTTTTTCTTAACTAAAGGAAGCTCTTCTTTCTCTAAAAAAAAGCATTCCATTTTAACACGGTTATTAATGTCTTTTTCGACAGCAAATATATCAATAAATGGCCAATTCCAGCCATATTGTGGGAATTTTGTAATAGCTCGGTAATCATTAAAAAATATTTTATATCCACCCCAAAATTGGACCAAAGAAACATTATACTTTGATAATAATTGGTCAATATTTTTTAATTTAGGTAGGTCTTCTTTCATGATAGTTACATCAAAATCGTCGTCCCAAGGTATTCTTTCTTTATGTCTGATAAGACCTATGTAAGTACCCGCACAAACCGACCATCTGATACCAGCTTTATTTGAAACTTTTATCCAAACATCTATTAATTTATTTAGAATATCTTCTTCAGATGATGACATAACAATCGCATAACAATCATTGATATTTCCCTTAAGGAGTAAAGGTTCTTTATTTCTGTTTTTATTTGTTTTAGTTAAAAAATAAAATAATCCGAATAGTAAAATTACCAAGAGTAGTATTAGTAGAATCACATATTTTTTACTTATTCCTTTAGAACCTGTCGGTGCGTAAGTTTTCTGATTATTATATATTAATTTTTGCATTTGGAATCTAATATTAATATATAATAATCTTATATTTATTCTTTATTTTTTATTTTTTTATTAAATTTTACTTTTTTAAATTACGTCTACCATTCCTTGGTCTAAAATTATAGAATGAACATATCCAATTTTTTCTTTTGCTAATTCTGGTGATTGAATAATATGTTTTTTATCTCCAGGTCTATCATTAATATATTCTATTCCACATTTA
>Ga0307488_10000217_pt1 | contig 44427 bp, 43 predicted proteins | sample SB02metaG_FD_202248 | JGI IMG/M metagenome (GOLD analysis project Ga0307488, IMG submission 202248) | Sea-ice brine microbial communities from Beaufort Sea near Barrow, Alaska, United States - SB 0.2 | ecosystem: Environmental > Aquatic > Marine > Coastal | place: USA: Alaska | collected... | reverse complement strand
CCTGCTCACCCCAATAACCTACAATACCCGTTTGCACCCATGCTACACGAGGATCATTATCCCAAGCCTTACCGAGTTTTATTATTAATTTTTTAATTCTGTCTTTAACTATTGGGTGCCTCCAAAGTTCTGAACTTGCAGGAGGCAAACCTGTCTGCGTCAAAATATCTTCAGGCCAATATTCGTTCCCCTCTTCATAGTTCCAATCGATAAATATTCTGGGAATAACCTTTATATTATATTCTTCATACCTCCCCCAATGCTGATTGCAATATTCTACAATTTTCTCAAAACCGTCTGTTTCATTTTGTTCAATGGCACGCCAAGAAATATAATGGCCAACAAGGGAAACTAATGTGTCCTTTTCACTATTTTCTATCTCTCCGCTTTGATAAGTATTAACTCCCCCCTTAAACCCCTTAAAAGGATTTTTTAATGCAGAAGAAAATTCTTCTGGCCTGACTGTATTTGTAACCTGGGCCAATAAAGTAGTAAAACCAAATAAAGCAAAACATAATAGTAATATTTGTGAATTCTTTTTCATAATAATTAAATTTAAGTTAGCAATAAATAAATCTATCAAAAACCACTTTACATAGAAGTGAATTTTGCATTAAAAAAACTTAAGGGCTATTGATTTTAAAGAGGTGTATTTCTAATCAGAGTTCGCAAACTAGCTACTTCTATACTCGTTAAGAAAATTACTCAACACTTAATGTTCCTAAAATTGACCACCCTCCAAGAAGTGCATGGTTTGTATTCCATGTGCCTAGAATAACGGGAAGTTCATTAGAAAAAAGGATATAGGTATTTCGAGCATCTAATTTCCAAGAATTCGTCTTGGGTTGATCTGCCCCTGGCTGAATGATTCTAAGTCCTAACTTATACTCACCTTTATCTACAACATTTATAGGCGTTGATGCTGAAAGTGAGAAAGATTCTCCAGGTAAAGCATGAGATAAGATATAATCTACCTCATAAATTGTTATCGGTTGTTCATCTTGATGAAAAAGGGCAAATTGAACATCCCAGTCATAGTACACTGGAGCAACGCCAATATTAGTAAGATTCACTTTTATTGTCAATTCTTCTGATTGTAATAAACGAATTGGAAATAGTGCATTTTCTATCTGAAAATTGTATCCCATTTTACGATGCATTTTCATAAAACCTTTACAGATTTCACTATCAGGAGAGGATATACAAGGACTATAAGCTTGCATGGTTGAATAGTGCCCTTTTTCAATTATCTCTATTCCGCGAGTAGTACCAAAAACTTCAATAGCTTGTGGCCCTTCAAACTCTGGTGGCGCTTCTCCTCCAATGGGTCCTTCTAGCCATTTGTTTTTTATATCTACCGCCTCATTAAACTCATCACTATGCGCATAGGGACCAAAAAAATCATTATGAAAACCGATCCCTCCAATAGAGGCCAATGGTTCTCTCCATGGGTAGCGACCCATAATTTTCGCATTTGAAAACGTGTCTTTATAAGTGTTTACTATTTGATTCTTTGAATTTTCGTTAATGCTAAAGTTCTCTCCAAAACCGAAAGTATGCCATTCTCCCCAATAGCCTAGAATTCCTATTTCAAAGGCATAAACGCGAGGATCATCATCATAATGTGCCGCCAAAACTTCAATCGCTTCAATGGCTTGTTTAATAAAGTTAGGATCATTAAAATTTGTGACATATTTTCCATCCGTATTTTCAAGACGCGCAACTCCAAAGTCAGAATAAAGCCATTTTGGACCTGCATTTGAATCTTTTGATTCTCCAAACCAATCACAATAAAGTCTTAAAATAAAATGTTTTCCCTTCGTTCCAGGCCGATCTAAAACAGCCTCAACAGCATCAAAATCAAACCCCCCATTCAAGGGCTCAAACTCTTTCCAACTCAAATATTGAAAACCTACTGTGGCATAGTCAAAATCATTCCACCACCCTGAGTTAAATCCTTTAAGTGGGTTCTTATAGGCGCCTTCTGTTTTATTATAAGTAAATTCTGTTATTTGATAAACTTCTGAAGACTCATTTCCACAAGACATATTTAATACCAATAAAATAAAGTAAAATACAACTACTTTGTTTATTTTCATTACATTTTTTTTTAAAACGTTACTCTTAAATATAAAAAAATCGCTAATAAACGAAGGATACAAAAAAAAAATTTTAATTTACTTACTAAAAGTATACTTTTTTTTTAAAAATAAACAATATAACATGTAAACTTTTTTAATCTATCTCATAAGAAATAAAAAAAGTTAAAAGTTAAAATGTATCTTTTTGAGATTTCTCTTTATTCTTTTTAAAGAATTATTTAATGATTGGATACAACTAGTGTGAGCTATAATTAAAAACAAGAGTACTATAAAGTGCTGCAGTAAAACAAAATAAAAACTTTTTCTATTTATTATTAAGAGAACAGCAGAGCCACTATTTTTTGTTGTAGGTTTCTTTTTATTCCTACTTTTCAAACAACAAGGACATCGTGCATCAAACTAATAAAAAGTCAAATTCCATAAAGTGCCCAAAGAAAAAAAGGCCGTCAAAAACAACCGCATAGTGCTGAAAATTAAATTTCAATCTCTAAACCATCAAAAGCCAAGAAAACATTCCCGGGAAGTTGCTTTGAGATTTCATCATGAAAACCCAATTTATGACTAATATGAGTGAAATATACTTTTTTGGGTCGAAGTTCTTCTACCAAAGCCAAAGCTTCCTTTAAATTTAAATGGGTAGGGTGCTCCTCAATTCTCAGAGCATTTATAATTAATAGCTCTAAATCTTTTAACTTTTCCTTTTCAGTTTCGTCGATTGTTTTAACATCGGTTAAATAAGCCATTTTATTTAATCGATACCCTGTTACCGGTAACTTTCCATGCATCACTTCAATGGGTTGTACTTGCACTCCACTTAGCAAAAAAACATCGTTAGAAACGATATTCACACCAAGTCTTGGAGAACCGGGGTATTTGTTTTCTGTAGCAAAAATATAAGCAAAGCGTTGCTCTAAACTCTTAAGTGTTAAACTATTTAAATAAATTGGTACTTCTCCCATTTGAAAACAGTAAGGCCTCAAATCATCTATTCCGGCTGTATGATCTGAATGTTCGTGAGTAAATAAAACGCCATCGATAGCTTGCACGTTATTTCGCAACATTTGCTGTCTAAAATCGGGCCCACAATCAATCACATAATACACATCGTCCCAAGAAACCATTATAGAAGAACGTAATCTTTTATCTTTTGGGTTTTTGGAAAGACACACTGGGTGATTATTGGCAAGCATTGGAACTCCTGTTGAAGTTCCTGTTCCTAAAAAAGCTATTTTCATGTGTTTCTATTATTGTTTTTTACCCCGCTTTAAGCGGGCACGCGTTCACACTTCGTCAAGTATTACACAATGGCGCTTCGATATGGTCATCGTCTTAATTATCTAAAAAGTATTATGAAAATTTCACAAATAAATATTAGTAGTAAAGACGATAAAAATAATCGATTTTTCCAATGGATGCAAAAGTAATAAATTCTAAAACTTTGATCGTTGTTTTAAAGGATAAAAAGAAATAATTATAGATTAATAACTACCTATTTTTGTACCTTTGTTCACGTAACAAAATCGATTTAGATGGCTATTACCCTAAAAGGAGATCAAAAAATAAGTAGTGTTCAAACTACTAAAAGTAAAGCATTACGAATTAATTTAAACTCCAATATTTACGGAACTTTTGCAGAAATTGGTGCTGGTCAAGAGACGGTTCGTAATTTTTTCAGATCTGGAGGAGCATCTGGAACCATTGCAAAGGCTATGAGCGCTTATGATAAAGATTTTTCTGATGCTATTTATGGTGTAGAAAAAGACAGTCGTTACGTTACAGAAACTCGCTTAAAAACAATGCTGCGCCATGAAGTTGATTTGATTGAAGATAGACTTAGTCGCCAAAAACATCCCGATAAATTATTTTTTAGTTATGCAAACACTGTGGCAACAATAGATTTCTCAAAGAAATTTAAAGGTCATGGTTGGGTTGGAATTCGATTTCAATTAGATCCATTGGAGGGTTTTAATGAAATTGTTTTGCATTTTCGATTTAAAGAAACTGATGCCCGTTTACAACAAGAAACTTTAGGCGTGTTGGGTGTAAACTTAATTTATGGGGCCTTTTACATGAATGACAACCCAAAAGAATTGGTGCGTTCTTTTTATGATAACCTAGACAAATATCAGTTAGAAATTGATATGATCAACTTTTCTGGGCCACGTTTTATGTATGTTGATAACCGATTAATGAGTTTACAATTGGTTAAAAACGGAATGACAAATGCTGTAATGTTTGGCCCTGATGGAAATAATTTATTGCCCGCTCAAGTACTTTATAAAAAAAACATATTAGCTCTTCGTGGAAGTTTTAGACCTGTTACCAAAGTAAATATGGACATGTTTGAAAAATCGAAAGAACTCTTTTTTTCTGAAAACAAAGTAAATCCAGAAAAAACGCAAGTTATTTTCGAAATTACATTGAGTAACTTGCGCGCAGAGGGAGAAATTAACGAACGTGATTTCCTAGATAGAGCAGAATTACTGTGTTCTTTAGGTCAAAATGTGATGATTACTAATTTTCAAGAATACTTTAGATTGGTAGAATATTTTAGCGAATTTACCAAGGAAAGAATGGGATTAGCGATGGGCGTGAATAACCTTATAGAAATTTTTGATCAAAAATATTATCGCCATTTAAGTGGAGGAATTTTAGAAGCTTTTGGCAAATTATTTTATAGAGATTTAAAAGTGTATCTCTATCCTTACAAGGATGAAGAAACTGGAGAATACATCACCAGCGAGAATTTGAAAGTACATCCTAGAATGAAAGAAATGTACAAATATTTCAAAAATAATGGACGTTTAGTTGATTTAAAAGATTACGACCCAGAAACCTTAACCATTTTCTCTAGAACCGTTTTAAAAATGATTGCAAACGGCGAACCAGGTTGGGAAGAAATGTTACCTAAAGGGATTCCTGAAACAATAAAAAACAATAGACTTTTTGCTTATTCTCGGACAAGAGCAAAAAGATAATTTTTGTATTAAACCTTTTTCAAGTATCATCGTCTAATGTAAAACTACTAATTGTTGACAGACGAAGCAATTTTAATCAAAGAATTAAGCAACGAAAAAACCAAAGAAAAAGCATTTAGGGAGTTAATCACGCTCTATAAAGAACCCTTATATTGGCATATTCGTAAAATTGTTATTTCACATGATGATGCAGATGATGTGCTCCAAAATACCTTTATAAAAATCTTTAAAAATATAACAAAATTTAAACAAAAAAGTAAGCTGTATTCATGGATGTATCGAATTGCCACTAACGAATCTATTACATTTATGAATAAAAGAGCGAAAGAGAGAACGGTTGATGTTTTTGAAATAAAAACGCAATTAATCTCTGATTTAGAAAGTGACCAATGGTTTTCTGGAGATGAAATTCAGTTTATTCTTCAAAAGGCAATTGCAGCCCTACCCAATAAACAGCAACTCGTGTTTAATATGAAGTATTTTGATGCGTTAAAGTATACAGAAATTTCAAAAATTTTAAACACCTCTGTAGGGGGGTTAAAAGCATCTTACTTTCATGCAGTAAAAAAAATAGAAATCTATATTAAAAATAATAAACATAATTAATAGGATTTTTAAACCTTTTAAAAAATGAACGGTCTAAATTATAAATGAAAGTAGCAGCAAAAAATAGCGAAAATTATATAAAAAAAATGTTTGGTAAAAAACCTGGTTTTAAAGTTCCTAAGGGCTACTTTAAAGAGGTGGACAAATTATTTTTTATAAAACGAAGTACTTCTAATTTTCCTAAAAAAACAGGTTTTACAACCCCCGAAAATTATTTTGATTCTTTAGAATCCTCTATCTTAGAAAATTATAAAACAACAAAGCCCTTTAAAAAGACACGTTCGCTAAGCGCAAAAATCATTCGTTTTTCTCCTTTTGCTGTTGCAGCTTCGGTGTTATTGTTTATTGGAATTAATTATTTTTCTTTCCCTACCCGCCTAAATTATAATATCGAGAACATCGCAATTACAGAAGTTGAAAAGTGGGTTCAAGAAAACATCAACATCATTAATAGCAATGATTTATCTCTCGCTTTTGAAACATCGGATTTTAAGGAAAGTGAACTAATTTTCTCTTCCGTAAATAACAACGAAATTGAAGAATATTTACAAACAATGGAGACTTTATCCTTCACAAATGAAATAAAATAATGATAAAAATTAGCCAAGCAACTCTACTATTATTGCTTTTTGGCAGCTTAACACTAACTGCACAGAACAATAAAGGAAGTCATGAAAAAATAAAAACTTTAAAGATTGCTTATTTAACAGAGCAATTAGGACTTTCCCCGAATGAAGCGGAAAAATTCTGGCCTATTTACAATCAATATGACCAAAAATTAATGGAATTACGTTTTTCTGAACGCATAAAAATAAGAACTCAAATAAAAAAATTGGGAGGTATTGATGCTTTAAATAACAACGAAGCAAAAAAAATAGCAATGGAGTTCATTGCTTTGGAAAAATTAAGCCATGAAACCATAAGTGCCTTTTCTAACGAGCTTTTAAAAGTATTAAGTTTTAAACAATTCTTAAAATTTCAAGAAGCTGAAAACAACTTTAAACGAAAACTTATTAAAAGACTTCGAGGGGAAAAAGGAAAAAATTAATAATTATTTGTTAATACTTTTATTCTTGATAAACAAACAGATAATTCCGGTTTACCTATAAGAAATTCTTTTAACCAAATTACTAACTCATCAATTTCATAAGGTAATAATATTTTCAATGCCTTTTCTAATTCTTTAAAAAATAAATCGCTATCAAAACTAACCTTTGTTAGCAGCATTTTGGTGTACTCAAACATTACTCTTGCCATTGTTAAATAGATTGATTGTTAAAACAACGCTTCTTTTAACGAAATCGTATTTCCAAGATAAAAATAAATCAAAAAAAAACCATTTTCCTTAGAAAATGGTTTATCTATTTGTAAAAAATATTATAATTTATTAATTCTTCCAGCCAATTCTGTGGCTTTAACTTCTAATTCTTCACCCACAACTTTAAAATGGGCTTTTTTATTTTCAACCTTTTTTAGATTTAATTTTGCAATTAAAGCATCAAATGCTAAAATGGCATCATCTATAATTGCTTCAGATGCTATTTGGTCTTTTTTAGGAAACAACAATTGCCATACATAACATTCGTCAATTAAATCTCCTAATGTATAATTGATGTCTTTTTTTAAGTTTTTTATACTTGCCATAATTCTTTGTTTGAAGGCGCAAAGTTACTTCAATTATTTAAAAGAAAGACAAAACTTTCTTTATATTTACTACTGTTTGATAATCTGCTTCTAAGACTACTTTTGTAACCTCTTCATGTGCCCAAGTTGTATGAAAAGGAACATGAATTGCTTTTGCTCCAATTTCAATTAAGGGTAAAACATCTGATTTTAATGAGTTTCCAATCATTAAAAGTTCATAAGGCGCGATTTCTAATTGTTTTATTAATTTAGTGTAATCCTTAGGCTTTTTATCACTCATCACTTCAACATGATGAAAGTATTGTAACAAACCCGATTTTTTTAACTTTCTTTCTTGATCTAGCAGATCACCTTTAGTAGCCACGATTAGTTTATAATTTCCTTGCAGTTTCTTTAAAACATCTTCAATTCCATCTAATAATTCGATCGGTTTCTCCAACATTTCTTTTCCTATATTTAAAATACTTTCAATCTTTTTTTGACTTATTTGATGATTGGATAACTCCAAAGCACTTTCTATCATAGATAACACAAAACCTTTAATGCCGTAGCCATAAAACTCTAAATTTCTAATTTCGGTTTTAAATAATTCTTGATCTATTTTGTTTTGAGTTTCATAAGGAGATATTAATTTGGCAAACGCTCGCTCTGCCTCTCTAAAATAGGTTTCATTTCCCCAAAGTGTGTCATCGGCATCAAAGGCAATAACCTTTATCTTTTTATACATTTATTATGATTTTTTCAAAAACAGAATTGCCTTCTCTAGATCCTCTTCTGTATCAATTCCAATAGATTCTACTTTAGTTTCAATCATTTTTATTCGCTTTCCCACTTCCAAATATCGAATAGCTTCTATTTTTTCTGCCGCTTCTAAAGGAGTCATTTCCATATGATAAAAATCAATCAACGCCTCTTTTCTAAAAGCATAAATACCTTTGTGTTTAAAGTATTTTACATCGATTTCTCGGTCTCTATGAAACGGAATGACACTTCTCGAAAAGTACAAAGCAAAATCATGATTGTCTGTAATTACTTTTACGTTATTGGGGTTTTGAATCTCATCCCAATTTGTCATTGGCACTTTTAAAGAGGCTAAATCAATTTCATTTTTAGTGTCGTCTTTAAAAACATCAATTAATTTAGCTAAAGAAACCTCATCAATAAAAGGTTCATCTCCCTGCACATTAATCACAATATCGGCTTCCATAAACTCAACAGCTTCTGCGATTCTGTCTGAACCACATTCATGTTCCATTTTACTCATGATTACGTCTCCGCCTGCATTTGAAATTGTTTTAAAAATAAGATCAGAATCGGTAACTACAAAAACATCTTCAAATAAATTTGTTTTTAACGCAGCAAGATAAGTTCTTAATATAACAGCTTTCCCTCCCAAATCTTTCATTAATTTACCTGGAAAACGACTAGCGCTATAACGCGCAGGAATCATGGCAATAACCTTCATTTGCTTTGTTTTAAATTCTAATATATCGATTATTCATATTTTATGCTGTACAAAAAACAACGAATATTGTTTAAAGTAGCACACTATTATCTGTAACACTAAAAATCTTCACCTCTTTTTTTCATATAATAGACTCTTAATAATCCCGCGCTTGCATTAATTCATTGTATTTAAACCCCTAAATTTAAACATGCTATTGAGTTCCTATTTAATATAAACTTCTAACATTTCTGAATTTTCTGTTGATGAAATCTGGATCTCTTTGATCGATGCAGGAATTAATATCGTCTCGCCATTGCTTATAATTTCTTCCTGATCTTGATATTTAAAAATAGCTTCCCCAGCTACACACATATAAATCACAAAACTATCTTTATCTACATGACTCACCGTAATCTCCCCTTTTAATGGTAAAATATTGGTGGTGAAATAAGGACAAGAAACCACTTCTGTGGATGTGTTTTCTTGTTGAACGTAGGTTCTTTTATAATCTTCCTTTGCAGAGTAATCAATGGCATCCCGGGCTTCTTCTGTATGTAAATCTCTAAAGCTACCATCGGGGTTTGGCCGGTCCCAATCGTAAATTCTATAGGTAATATCAGACGTTTGTTGTATTTCTGCCAATAACACACCTGCTCCAATGGCATGAACTCTGCCCGTTGGGATAAAATATACATCGCCTTTTTTAACCTCATCAATATTTAAAATATCTGATAACTTTTTATTTTCTAGATGGTAGGTATATTCCTTTGGGGTTACTTCTTTTTGGAAACCAACAATTAGATTGGCCTTTTTATCGGCTTGCATCACATACCACATTTCTGTTTTCCCAAAAGAGTTATGACGTTTTTTTGCTAGTTCATCATTGGGGTGTAACTGAATACTCAATGCCTCTTTAGCATCAATAAACTTGATAAGCAAGGGAAATTTATCGCCAAAATGTTGATAGATTTTCCTTCCAACCAAATCACCTTTATGTTTTTCGATTAGTTGTTTTAAATTTTGTCCAGCTAATTCACCATTAGAGACAATAGAAGTATCATTTTCAACATCTGAAATTTCCCAACTTTCTCCAATATTTTTTTGATTGGAATTTTTGTTCAATAACGTAACTAATTTAGTGCCTCCCCAAATTTTTTCTTTTAAAATGGGTTCAAATTTTAATAACTGATTCATTTCATACAAAATTTATTTTACGAATTTACGCGTATTCAATTACATATATAACTAAATAAATAACTAACTTTGTAAACGCTTTAAAGATTGTAATTAATTTTATTACAAATAACTTTTTAAAAACCAATCTAAATGGATGGATTTAACATCGTACTAGTCATTGCTATCATTTTATTTGCAAGATTAGGCGTTCGATTATTAATGAGGTACCAAAAGGAACAAAAAGATAAAAAAAGCGAAGAATAATTGCATTTTTTAGTAAAATACATCAGCAACTGTTATTCTAATTAAAAACTACATGGTATTTTAAAAATTCTATTTGTTGATTTCGTTGAACTCGTATTCTATGTACTTTACAGGGAAGTACACAGATATACAGGGAAAATATGCGAAGTCAATATTTTATGGAATAAATCTCTTGCTAGCCTTCAGGCCAAATGCAACACACAGACTTAGCTAGAGCTCCTTTCTATAAAAATAATGCTTAATTTATTTTTTAAAACCCAGAATAAAGTGAACTACTTACTCCCCAGAATAACTTACAAAATTTCTAGCAGTTTCGTATAAGGTAATATTTAAAAGCAAATTATTTGGCAAATGTGCTCTTAATTTATTATAAATAACAACACTAATATTTTCGGCTGTAGGATTTAATTCTTGAAATTCTGGCACTTCAATATTTAAATTTTTATGATCAAACACCTCTTCAATTTCAGATTTAATCAAGTTTTTTAAGATTCCCAAATCATATACATAACCGGTCTCTACTTCTATTTCTCCAGTTAAAGCAACGATTAAATCATAATTATGTCCGTGATAATTTGGATTGCTACACTTTCCAAATACTTCAAGATTTTTTTCATCAGACCAGTCTTTTCGATACAATCTGTGTGCTGAGTTAAAATGTGCTTTTCGATAAACAGTAACTTTTGGCATGCTCTTTTTTTTTTATAAAAATTAAAAATTCGATATTCTGTTGTAGGACTCTTTAAAAATTATTTTAAACCATTCTGTGTAAATTTCTGGTTGGTCTTTCATCTCCGCTTTAACCGCTTCTAAAGTCATCCATTTATAGGATTCTGCTTCGTCTTTGTTAATATTAGGCGCATCGTTATAATAACCAATTAAAACATGGTCATATTCATGTTCTGTTAATCCATTATGAAAAGGAGCCTTGTAAATAAACGAAAATACCTCTTCTAAAGAAGTTGTAAACCCCATTTCTTCATCCAATCTTCTTCTCCCTGCTGCCAAATTACTTTCTCCTTCTCGCTGGTGCGAACAGCAGGTATTGGTCCATAACAGTGGAGAATGATATTTATCCTTTGCACGCTGTTGCAATAGCAACTCTTTTTTATCGTTAAAAACAAAAACTGAAAAAGCTCTGTGTAAGCGTCCTTTTTCATGGGCTTCCATCTTTGGCATTAAGCCAATTTGATGATCATTTTTATCAACTAATACCACTTTTTCTTCCATTGTACAAAGGTAGGAAATTAGATATTTAAAAAACACTAAGAAAACAATAAAACCAACAACAATTCGCTATTCTAAAATCTTCAATTATCTTTGTGTAAATAACACCCTTTTTAATTCTCGATGATTCATTTACCCAAAATAATTCTTTTTTTCTTCTTGATAATCTTATTTTTCAATTGTAGCAATGGGCAAAAGAAAGAAAAAATACTCCAACAAAAAGAAGTTACAATAACAGCAAAAAAAATCATTAAAAAATCTTGGGATAGCTTAAACCATTACAATGCTGAATCCTTCTTTGCAGAATATGGCAAACAAAACAAAGAGTCAAATATTATAATTAAAACCGAATTTGGAAATATAAAAATCAGCTTATTTAAGGATACGCCCATGCATAGAGCTAATTTTATATTCTTAACCAAAATCGGCTATTTTAATTCAACTGTTTTTTACCGAGTTGCCAAAAACTTTGTAATTCAAGGAGGAAATTCCGATAAGATTCCCACTGTAAAACAAAGAAATAGATACGGTAATTACAAGCTAAAACCAGAATTTAGAAAAAACAGAAAGCATAGGTATGGCGCATTGGCAGCCGCAAGAGAATGGGATGAAAATCCGAATAAACAATCTACTCCATTTGAGTTCTATATGGTTCTCAATAAAAATGGGGCGCATCATTTAGATTATGAGCATACCGTTTTTGGCCAAGTAATTACTGGTTTTGACACCATGGCTAAAATTTCAAAAGTAGCCGTTGGACAAGATGATTGGCCTATTGCCGATATAAAAATGACTATAGAAGTTTTAGATTGATAATTGCCTTTCGATAACGTATCTTTGCACACTAATTTTTGAAGATGAGTTTTTTAAAGGAAATAAAACGAAGAAGAACATTTGGTATTATATCACATCCAGATGCAGGAAAGACAACTTTAACAGAAAAACTATTACTTTTTGGGGGTGCTATACAAGAAGCCGGGGCTGTAAAAAACAATAAAATAAAAAAAGGAGCAACCTCAGATTTTATGGAAATCGAACGTCAGCGTGGTATTTCTGTGGCAACTTCTGTTCTGGCTTTTATTTATAAAAATAAAAAAATAAACATTCTTGACACCCCTGGTCACAAAGATTTTGCCGAAGATACATTTCGAACTTTAACGGCTGTAGATAGCGTTATTGTAGTGATTGATGTTGCTAAAGGTGTAGAAGAACAGACAGAAAAATTAGTAAAAGTCTGCAGGATGAGAAGCATTCCCATGTTGGTTTTCATTAATAAATTAGATCGTGAAGGAAAAGATGCTTTTGACTTATTAGATGAAGTGGAACAAAAGTTGGGCTTGCGTGTTACACCAATGAGTTTTCCAATAGGAATGGGATACGATTTTAAAGGAATTTATAATATTTGGGAAAAGAAATTAAATCTTTTTGCTGGAGACAAAAAACAAACTATTTCAACCGGGATTGAGTTTAATGACCTTTCAAACCCTGAATTAGATAAAATTATTGGTATAAAATGGGCAAATACATTACGCGAAGAACTTGAATTAATTGATGAAGTCTACCCCAAATTTAATCATCAAGAATATTTAGAAGGAAAACTACAGCCGGTCTTCTTTGGGTCGGCCTTAAATAATTTTGGTGTAAAGGAGCTGTTAGAGGCTTTTATCGAAATTGCTCCTACTCCACAGCCAAAAAAAGCAGAAGAGCGCTTAGTAGATTCTAAAGAAGAAAAACTAACAGGTTTTGTTTTTAAAATTCATGCCAATATGGATCCCAAACACAGAGATCGCTTGGCATTTATAAAAATTGTCTCGGGAGTTTTTAAAAGAAACGCTCCCTACTTGCACGTTCGAAGTGGTAAAAAGGTGAAATTCTCAAGTCCGAATGCCTTTTTTGCTGAAAAAAAAGAAATTGTAGAAGAATCGTTTCCAGGAGATATTGTTGGCATACATGATACCGGGAGCTTTAAAATTGGAGATACCCTTACCGAAGGTGAAGTCTTAAACTTTAAAGGAATTCCTAGTTTTTCTCCAGAACATTTTAGGTATGTAAACAATGCCGATCCTATGAAATCAAAACAGCTTTTTAAAGGCTTAGATCAATTAATGGATGAAGGAGTTGCACAACTATTTACCTTAGATTTAAACGGAAGAAAAGTAGTTGGAACTGTAGGCGCTTTGCAATACGAAGTGATCCAATATCGCTTAGAACATGAATATGGCGCAAAATGCACCTATGAAAATTTAAATGTTCACAAAGCTTGTTGGGTAGAGCCCGAAGATATTAAAAATGACGAATTCAGAGAATTTAAACGCGTAAAACAACGATTTTTAGCCAAAGACAAACAAGGGCAATTGGTCTTTTTAGCAGATTCTGCTTTCACTATTCAAATGACACAAAGTAAATATCCCACGGTAAAACTGCACTTTACTAGTGAATTTAAAGATTAAAAAATGCTGAAAAAAGTAGTGCTTTTATTTGCAGTTTTGATTGTTTTTCATGGTTTTTCTCAAGACGCACCGTATTCAAATTTAAGAATAAAAAAGCTAAATAATAATATAAGATTAAATTACACCTTGGTTCACATGCCAACGGATCAAGTTGCTTACCAATTAAAGCCAACCATGGGATTAATCGGTTTTCATTACCTGATTCCTATAAACAATTGGCTATATACAGGTGCAGCAATGCACGCTGCTGTTATTGGAGATCAAGGCGGTTTATTTACCCTAGGTGCAGACCTAGGAATCAACAAAAAGCTTTATAAAAACATCTATTTCGATGCAAATGTCCATTTTGGTGGCGGTGGCGGATACAGAACACTGGTAAATGGTGGTGGATTTCTATACCCAAATATTGGATTGCAATACAAAACTAAGCAATTTTCATTTGGCGTTCAATATGGAAATGTCAACTTTTTTACAGGAATTATAAACAATGATAATGTGTCTTTCTTTGTTGAAATTCCGAGCTTAGTAAGAAGAACAAGTTATGCAAACACTCAAAAAAACTTTATTGTTGCAGATAATTTTACCAACGATATATGGAAAAAACCAGCCGTAAAGAGTGTACAACAGGTGACTTTTGATTTCATGTTTCCTTTTGGCGCTTCTAGAAAAGATGCATCAAGAAATTTTGAACCGATTACAAATACGCTCTCGTTACTAGGTTTTGAGTACCAAAGGTACCTATTAGAAGACACCTTTATTTATGCACATACAGATGCCATGTATAACGGATTGGTCTCTGGCTTTATGGATCTATTTATTGGAGCAGGCCATAATATACACCTCACAAAAAACAGTCAATTCTTTGGGAAATTTGGCATAGGAGCTGCTGGAGGAAGAATTTATCCAGAGAATGGGTTAACCATCTATCCAAGTGTGGGGGTAGATATTAAACTAAGCGAAAATTTTGGGTTTGGCGGACATGCGGGGTATCACCGATCGATTGGTGGAACATTTGAGGCTTACACTGCGGGGTTTAGCCTAAAATATTACGCACTAAGTGGCGGTATTAAACATCCGTTTACGGAGGAAATATCGCCAGAAATAAAAGCACAAGGAATTCAAATTGAGGTTCAAAACCAAACCTATTTTAATGTAGCCAAATTTGGCATTCCAAATAGCAATTTACAACTAATTGCCTTAAAAATAAACTATACGCTTAGCAAGCGTATTTATATAGCAGGAGAAGCCTCTTTTGCCTATGAGGGTAAGTCTGGAGGCTATGCACACGGAATCTTTGGATTGGGCTTAAAAAGTAACTCTTTTTTTAATGATCATTTTTCTCTGTTTAGCGAGCTAGGAATTGGGGTTGCTGGTGGAGGTCGAGTAGATGCCGGAAATGGTGTTTTATTAAGAGCTATTGCGGGAATTAATTATCAAGTCTCTAACGATTTTGGGATGCATTTTTCCAGAGGGCAAATATATTCTCCTTTTGGAAAAGTGAATTCAACAAATTTCAATATAGGTTTAAGTTATCGTTTGTCTATTTTAAACACAAAAAAATAAGTTTAGTTCTAATTTATTTTAGAAATAAGGGTAAGTTTAGTTCGAGCGCAGTCAAGAACTATTAAATAATTAAAATCTCTCGACTGCGCTCGAGAAGAAAACAAAAAGAAAAGATTATGAACAACGGAATTTATGCGAAATTCACAACGCCAAAAGGTGAAGTTTTAGTGAAATTAGAAAACGAAAAAGCACCAGGCACCGTAGGTAACTTTGTGGCTTTAGCGGAAGGTTATTTAGAAAACACTGCGAAAGCTCAAGGAAATCCTTATTATAACGGATTAAAATTTCACAGAGTGATCCCCGATTTTATGATTCAAGGAGGTTGCCCTCTTGGAACAGGAACCGGAAACCCTGGATATAAATTTGATGATGAGTTTCATCCAGATTTAAAGCACGATGTACCCGGAATATTAGCCATGGCAAATTCTGGTCCAGGAACCAATGGAAGTCAGTTTTACATCACTCATATTCCAACGCCTTGGTTAGATAACAAACACACCGTTTTTGGAAATGTCATCGAAGGACAAGATGTTGTTGACGCCGTTGCTGGAGGCGATGAAATAACCACTGTAGAAATTATACGAATAGGTGAAACTGCTGAGAAATTTAATGCCATTGAAGCTTTTAGAACCTTTGAAGGCTCAAGAGAAAAACGTGAAATCGCCGTTAAAGAAGAACAGCGTAAATTATTAGACTCTGTTGCTACTGGCTATGAGGAAACCGCTAGTGGCCTACGTTACAAAATGTTACAAAAAGGAACTGGAAAACCAGCCACAAAAGGCGCGATGGTTTCTGTACATTATAAAGGTCAATTATTAGACGGTACTGTTTTTGACTCTTCATACAAACGCAAGCAGCCTATTGACTTTAGCGTGGGTGTTGGACAAGTTATTGCGGGTTGGGATGAAGGAATTCTATTATTACAAGTAGGAGATAAAGCTCGTTTTGTGATACCTAGTGCAATGGCCTATGGAGAAAGAGGTGCTGGCGGAGTCATTCCTCCAAATGCTACCTTGATTTTTGATGTTGAATTAATGGATGTTAAATAATTTTAACGCCTAGTAAAAAAGAAAAAAGGGATTCCTTTTTTAATTTTAATTAAAAAATGCTCAGTGTTTACTGAGCATTTTTTTATATTTCCGTGAAACTCCCTTTTTAATAAGGTCTTAATAAACCCATGTTATCTTTTATTTCTAGCATATTTACAAAATTTCTGTGAATTGTTTAAGCATAAACTGAATACCCAATTTAAGCTCTATTAGGTCACTTAATACTCAAAAACACCAAACTCGCTTTTAATGGTTAACTTTTTTGTTTTAGAGGCTTCTACCCTACCCACAATTTTTGCATCTACCTCATACGATTTAGAAATAGCAATCAAGTCTTCCGCTATTTCTGGGGAAACATACACTTCCATTCGATGCCCACAATTAAAAACTTGATACATCTCTTTCCAATCAGTTTTAGATTGTTCTTGGATCAATTTAAATAAAGGAGGAACGGGAAACAGTTGGTCTTTTACGATATGTAATTCATCTATAAAATGCAAAATTTTAGTTTGTGCACCGCCAGAGCAATGAATCATACCGTGAATCGTATCGGAAGAATACTTGGTTAAAATTTCTTTAATAATGGGTGCATACGTTCTTGTTGGAGACAAAACTAATTTCCCCGCATCAATAGGAGCATTGGCTACTTTATCTGTTAATTTCACTTTTCCCGAATACACTAAATCCTCGGGAACCGAGGCGTCAAAACTTTCTGGATATTTTATCGCTAGGTCCTTATGAAAAACATCATGACGAGCAGAGGTTAAACCGTTACTACCCATACCGCCATTGTATTGTGTTTCATACGTTGCTTGCCCAAAAGAAGCCAAACCAACAATAACATCGCCCTGTTTTATGTTTGCATTGTTAATCACATCGCTACGCTTCAATCTTGCCGTAACGGTAGAATCTACAATAATCGTTCTTACCAAATCACCTACATCGGCTGTTTCTCCACCGGTGGAATGAATGGTTACTCCGAATTTTTTTAAATCTTCAATGAGTTCTTCTGTTCCATTAATAATTGCCGACAAAACCGCTCCAGGAATTTTATTTTTATTTCGTCCAATGGTTGATGATAACATAATATTATTGGTAGCACCCACACATAATAAATCGTCAATATTCATAATCAACGCATCTTGTGCAATGCCTTTCCATACAGAAAGATCGCCTGTTTCTTTCCAATACATGTAAGCTAAAGAACTTTTTGTTCCGGCACCGTCTGCATGCATAATTAAGCAATAATCGGCATCGTTGGTTAAGTAATCTGGAACAATTTTGCAAAATGCTTTAGGAAACAATCCTTTGTCTATATGCTTAATGGCATTATGAACGTCTTCTTTGGATGCAGATACACCACGCTGCGCGTATCTTTTAGAAACTTCTTGACTCATTGTATTTTGTTGTGTTGTTGATGCAAATTTAAGCTATTAGGTAAATAGTTCTATCGTAGATGCTCGATTTATTTTACTTGGTAAACAAAAGCTCTCTATATTTTGTTAGTGGCCATAAATCATCATCGACCATGGTTTCTAATTTATCACAATGATACCTAATTTGCTCAAAAAATGGTTTTACTTTTTTGCAATAGGCGTCTGCAGCTTTTACCCCCTTTAATTTATTTGCTTTTTTACGCTCTTCTGTCATTTGCAAGACCAACGCATTAATTTCTGTAATATGATTTGAAATGGTAATAATGAGTTCAATTTGTTCTTTTGCGATATTTTTATACTCCTCACCAAAAATATTTTTTAATCCGCTAGTATTTTCAATCAATGTGTTTTGGTATTTAATAGCGGTAGGAATAACATGATTTCTTGATATATCACCTAGAACTCTCCCTTCTATTTGTAACCGTTTTGTGTATTCTTCTAAGTCAATTTCATAACGAGCTTCTATTTCTACTTTACTCATTACCTCCATTTCTTCAAACAAATCAATGGTTTTTTTAGTCACTTTTACTTTTAAAGCATCGGGCGTAGATTTATTATTACTTAAACCTCGCTTTTTTGCTTCTTTCTCCCAAGCTTCACCATACCCATCGCCTTCAAAACGTATGTCTTTAGACGCTTTGATATATTCTCTTAAAACATTAAAAACGGCTTCGTCTTTCTTTAAATTTTTAGTATCGATTAGTTGATCAACTTCAATTTTAAATTCTTTTAACTGCTTAGCAACTATGGTATTTAACACGGTCATGGGAGTGGCACAATTAGACCAAGACCCTACCGCTCTAAATTCGAATTTATTTCCGGTAAAGGCAAAAGGAGAGGTTCTATTTCTATCGGTATTATCCAATAGAATTTCAGGAATTTTGCCAATAATATTTAGTTTTAGATCTGTTTTTTCTTCTGGTGATAATTTTCCTTTGGTAACATTTTCTAATTCATCTAAAACTTTTGATAATTGAGAACCTATAAACACCGAAATAATAGCAGGTGGCGCTTCATTAGCACCTAATCGATGATCATTACTTGCCGACGCAATAGAAGCTCTTAATAATTCTTCATAATCGCGAACCGCTTTAATGGTATTGACAAAAAAAGTTAAGAATTGCAAATTCTTCATGGGTGTTTTTCCAGGACTTAACAAATTAACTCCGGTATCTGTGGCCAAAGACCAATTATTATGCTTGCCTGAACCATTGATTCCCGCAAATGGTTTTTCGTGAAATAATACTTTGAAATGATGGCGAATAGAAATTTTTTGCATCACATCCATTAATAAAGAATTATGATCAACGGCTAAATTTGCTTCTTCGAAAATTGGCGCTAACTCAAACTGATTGGGTGCCACCTCGTTATGTCTTGTTTTTACCGGAATTCCTAACAACATACATTCTTGTTCTAAATCGCGCATAAAACTCATAGCTCTTGCAGGAATTGAGCCAAAATAATGATCGTCTAATTGCTGTCCTTTAGCCGAAGAATGCCCTAAAAGGGTTCTTCCTGTTAATAAAAGATCTGGTCTAGATACTGCCAAAGCATCATCGATTAAAAAATATTCTTGTTCCCAACCTAGTGTAGCATTTACTTTAGAAACATTTTTATCAAAGTACTTACACACCGCAGAAGCATGTGTATCTATTGCTTGCAATGCACGAAGCAAGGGGGTTTTATTATCTAAAGCTTCTCCAGTATAAGCAACAAAAATGGTAGGAATACATAAGGTGGTTTCATAAATAAAGGCTGGTGAAGTTGGATCCCAAGCTGTATAGCCTCTTGCTTCAAAGGTATTTCTAATTCCCCCGTTTGGAAAGCTCGAGGCATCTGGTTCTTGTTGAACAAGTTGCTCTCCATCAAATTTTTCCATTGCTAAGCTTCCATTAATCGACTCAAAAAAAGCATCGTGTTTTTCTGCCGTTGCGCCTGTTAAAGGCTGAAACCAATGTGTATAATGCGTTGCGCCTTTAGACAATGCCCAATCTTTCATACTCACAGCCACTTGATCTGCAATTTTTCTATCAATTTTTGTTCCACGATCAATGGCACTAACCACATTATTATAGGCTGTTCTGGTTAAATATTGTTGCATAGCTTGTTGATTAAAAACATTTCTACCAAACAAAGAAGATCTTTTTTCGTTCTCAATTATTTTAATTGCCGTTCTATTGTAGGTTTCTTGCAAAGCTTTAAATCTTATTGTTGACATATTGATAGTTTTTGATTGAAAAAATTTTAATTTTACAAATATACCCTTTCATTTTTAGGGATTAAATTAATCTACATACATTTTTGAATTTTTACCCCCTATTTTTTTGATAGTTCGCTAAAAATTTTCATTTTTGCATGGTTAATATTACTCATACACTTATTATTATGACAAAAATAAAATTAGAGTACATTTGGTTAGATGGATATTTTCCAACTCAGAATATGAGAAGTAAAACCAAGGTAGAGGATCATGAAAATTTTCAAGGAACCATAGAGGAATTAGATAATTGGTCTTTTGATGGATCTTCTACAAGACAAGCTTCAGGCGGTTCTTCTGATTGCCTATTAAAACCCGTTGCAGTATATCCGGATCCAGCAAGAAGGAATGGGTATTTAGTAATGACCGAAGTTTTAAATGCAGATGGCACGCCACACGTATCTAATGGAAGAGCCACAATTGTAGATGAAGATGAAGATTTCTGGTTTGGTTTTGAGCAAGAGTATTTTATTATGAATACTAAAACACAATTGCCTTTAGGATTTCCAATTGGAGGGTATCCTGCACCTCAAGGAATGTATTATTGTTCTGTAGGTGGTAAAAATACACATGGTAGACTTTTGGTAGAAGAGCATGCCGATTTATGTATTGATGCGGGTTTAAATTTTGAAGGAATTAATCAAGAAGTTGCTTCTGGGCAATGGGAATTCCAATTGTTTGCAAAAGGGGCTAAAAAAGCGGGTGATGAAATTTGGATTGCACGATATTTATTAGACCGATTAACCGAAAAACATGGATACTATATAGACTATCATCCAAAACCATTAGGAAAAGACTTAGATTGGAATGGTTCTGGGATGCATGCAAACTTCTCGAATACGGTGCTACGAACTTGTGGTTCAAGAGAAGTTTACGAAAAAATTTGTGAGGCTTTTAGACCTGTTGTAAAAGAACATATTGCAGTCTATGGTGAATTTAACGATCAACGTTTAACAGGAGATCATGAAACGGCATCTATTTCCGATTTTTCTTACGGAATTTCAGACAGAGGTGCTTCGATTCGAATTCCAATTATTACTGTACAAAAAGGCTGGAAAGGATGGTTAGAAGACAGAAGACCTGCTTCCAACGGGGATCCTTATAAAATTGCGGGTAGAATTATTAAAACGGTAAAATCTGCAAATATTAGTTAAGTTTCACCAATACAATCAGTATAAAAAATCGTCTAAAAAGTAATTTTTAGACGATTTCTTTTTGCGATTAAGCAAATTTTAAATTCCTGACTGAATTGCTCCTTTTTTCCTGCATCTGGCAGGCCTACTATCATACACGCAAGTTCAGTTCTGGCTTTAAAAATGTACTCGACTGCTAGAGAATCGAAAACCTTTGGACACCAAAATTACTAGCCATTTTTATACTTTTTTAGCTATTGTTTTTCAACCTGTTGTTCAATGCTACGAGATACTCCTTTCGGTCAAGTAACTGGCTAAAGTTAGCCTCAAATGTTTTTGTTTTATTCAAATTTGGAAAGGATACTTTCTTTTTTGCCATAGAATTTGAAATCAGAATAGGAACATAATTGAAGCACAGAATTAATTTTTGTGAAAAGTCGGTTTCAACAATCTTAAAACCAATTTTTTCTGCTGTCCTCCTATTTATGATATAGCTAGTCCCACGCATCTTAAAGTCAGTTTCTTTTCTGTCTTCGCTTTTTTCCATAAAGTACAATAGTCCATGTAAATATTGTTGGAGAATAAAATTCGTACGTTGTTTTCCGTTCATTCTTTTATCTATCACGAAAAAATAATCAAACAATGTTCCCCCGTGAATTTTAATCACCCCGTTTTTAGGCTTTTCGGTAATGAATAGCGGCGAATAGTAAATCAATTTACCGCTCTTTTTTAAAGCGGGTGTATCGAAGAAAGGTGCTATTATAGACAGGATGATTGCACAAATAAGAATCCCAATCCAATAAAATCCAGATATTACCGAAAGAACGATGGCTAGAGAACCCCCCATCATGGCACTAATTGCTATGATTGCTTGAATTCGATTTCTCGCTGCTTGCGTCGTTCTGTAAAATCTGTGTTTCAATTTATTAAGATGTTTTTTTGTGTTATTATGATCGCTCTCCCAGGTAATTAAAACTATAGACTCCCTTTCATCGAACCAACTTAAAGTGACTGCTTTACTTAAAATTAAACAATCGTGAGATAAAGAAAAACAACATACCCTGTTAATAAAAGAATTCCATCTTTCCAGTTTAAACGCAATCCTTTAGGAATAAAAACCAAAGGAAGTACCACAAAGGAAATGGCCAACATCCAAAGAATATCAGTAGTTAATAGACGCTCGTCTATTACTTGAATTGGCGTAATCATTGAGGTAATTCCTAAAACTGCTAAAATATTAAAGACATTAGATCCTATTAAATTTCCCAAAGAAATAGCTTTTTCTTTTTTTAAAACGGCAATAACAGATGCCGCTAATTCGGGAATACTCGTTCCCACAGAGACTACTGTTATCGCAATAATCCGTTCACTTACACCAAAGTCTTTTGCCAAAGTAGTTGCACCATTTATTAATAATTCTGAACCAATATATAATCCAACGCCACCAATGGTAAAATATAAAAGGGTTTTATAGAGAGGCAATGGTTCGTCATCTTCGGGCATTTCATCTACCACAGCTTGTTTCTGAAAGCGCAATAAATAGATTAAAAACAAAATCAAAAATGAAAACATAATCATTCCTTCATACGCAACAATTTTTTTATCATCATATATAAAGAAACAGAAAAGTACAGAAGCAATCATCATCACTGGCCAATCTGTTTTGTAAAAACTTTTTTGAACGTCAATTTTAGACAATAACAAAGTGATTCCAAGGACCAACCCTAGATTTGCAATATTAGAACCTACCACATTGCCCAAGGCAATATCTGGAAAACCATTTAAAGCAGCATTAATACTTACAATAAGTTCTGGAGCAGAAGTAGCAAAAGAAACTACAGTCATCCCAATGACAATTTTAGGCACTTCTAGTTTTAAAGACAGGGCAACTGCTGCTTTTAACAGCCAATTTCCTCCCAAAATAAGAAAGATAAAACCTACTGCAATCAATAAAAAATTCATTTTTTAAAATTTGAACGAAGGTACGTTTTTATCATATTATAAAAATATAAAAGAGACACTTGATCTAAATATCGGTAAAAAATACCACATCTCCCTTGATTGTAACAATGCCTCTCTAAAACGACTTAACATCGAGATGCTTTAAAACAATTGAACACCCAAACTTCGCTATTTGGAAACCTACAAAATGATCTATTTTTAAACTAAAAACTAAAATTTTATGGATCACAAAATATTTAGCAACCTCTATCTATCTGATTTCTCATACTTCAACATACAGACAAAAAACAGCCCATTAAAAAATGTTTCTAACATCTTTAAAAGGCGGCATCGATTGTTACTAAATGTTCTCGTTATAAAGTGCAAATAAGGCTAAGAAAAGGAAGCGATGAAATAGTGAGTTGATTATTTTTCTGTATTTTTGTTTAATTACAACGAAAAGAATCATGAAGAAAAGAGTATTCAAAACGGTTGCGAAAATAAATAAGGTGATACTCCCTTCTTTAGCTAAAAAAGGAGTAGATTTATCTAAAGCAACCAAAATACAATTAGCCATTATTGGCTGGAGAGCTTATATTACTAAGAATTCATTAAACTAAAAACAATCATTATGTTAAAAGAATATACCAAAGTATTTACAGACAATTCCATATTAGTAAATAGACTGCATTCTTTATTAGACGAATCAGGGGTTACTTGTAGACTAGTAGATCGCGTAGAATCGGCAAGACTAGGTGGCTTTGGGGTTCCTCCAAATTCTGTTGAGTTGTTTGTCTTAACCATTGAACTAGAAAAAGCACAACCGGTTGTAGATGCCTTTAAAAAAGAAATTAATGAATAAAAAACTAGAATTGACTTTCTAGTTCAACATATTGCTATTATATTTGCACCCGCTTAACGGCCTCGTGGCGCAACTGAATAGCGCACTTGATTACGGCTCAAGAGGTTACTGGTTTGAATCCAGTCGAGGTCACAATTACAGATTGCAAACCCTTTAAATCCTTTGGTTTTAAAGGGTTTTTTAATTATAATAGTTTTGTGCGGTACGACCAATTTCCGACAATTACGCACTGCTTTTATTAAAAAAATAAACAAATAAATACTAGGTATTGAAATATTTATTAACTTTAGTCATATAATAATACTATTAATTAGAGGACACTTTAAAGAATATTGAGCTAGGACTTCCATCATTTCCAATTGTTTTTCGTAGAATAGAAAAGGCTTTTGTTATATGAGCTTCAACCGTTTTTATCGATATGTTTAAATATTCGGCTATTTCAATATTGGATAGTCCTTCATGTTTACTTAATAAAAATATTTGCTTACATTTTGAAGGTAAACTTTCAATTCCTTTATTAACAAGGTTAATAAGTGGCTCTAATAAAGTTATCTCTTGCTCTTCTTCATTCGCAATTAAGAAATCCTTATATATTATTTAATAAGTCTTTAAGAATTTATTTTCCGGAATTGATCAATACACTCATAATAAACAGATTTGTATAAATAGTTTTGTAAAGTAAAATCATCCCTTAGATTTCCCCTTACCTCCCAAATATTCATAAACACATTCTGCACAATATCTTGAGCTAAAAAATGGTTTTTAGTAAAACGAAAAGCATAAACACAAAGTCTACCTTGATATTTATTTACTAAAAAAGAATAAGCTTTAGGGTCATCTTTTTTAAAGAACCTATCAAAATAATGTCATTGTTTACGCGATTTTTTTCCAAAACAAAAAATGTTTAAAATTAATAATTTATTTACAAAGTATATTAGGGAGGTTTGTTCGTATATAATCTATTAGCAATAATACTTGTGATATTGAACGATTATTATGATTGGGGCTTTCACTTTTCTCTTTAATTAAATCCTTATTCATAATTAAGCTTGAGCTGCTCTTAGCTTATGAGGGGAGGCTTTAATCAAAATTAAAATAGTTTTACATACTATGATATATGTCATGTTTTCTGGGAATTTTCAAGAATCTAATGGAAACGTAAAATTTTGTAAAGTTATTACGTTTTAAAAGCTCAGAGGTGAGCATTAAATATGGCAAATAACTACTTAAAGGAACTACAAGGTTTAAAAGAAACCCCTTATAGGGTAGAATTAATTGGCCTTGATAAAAAACCAGTTTCTTATCAAGGTCTATTTCAAGTCACTCCTGAAAAGAGCTTTGACCAAATTGCTAAAACCAATCTGATTATAGTAACAGCGATCAATGGAGATCTAGAAGAAGGAATTATTAAAAATAAATCATTTATTTCTTGGATTAATAGTCAGCGAATTAAAAATAACGCTGAAATAGCATCGCTCTCCAAAAGTGCATTTCTACTTGTTGAATCCGAATTAATCACGAGCAACACTCCTTCAACACATTGGACCCTACAAAATGATTTCAAATAAGGATCCTTAACAGGCAAAGAGGGTGGTAAAAAGAACATTAGTCTACATAGTAGCACCTAAGCAAACGGCGGGAGGTACTCATTTCTAAACTTTATGATATTCATCATTGAAAAATACTTTGGCAGGGAAACAGCGATATGGTGTTCAAAAACTTCGGAAATAGAAATTGACAGAAAGGAGCAAAGCCCATTAATGATCTTTAATTGCCAAAAGCTCCATTCAGACAAGGCCATTTTAAAAACTCAACAGTATATTGAAAATTTCTATAATCAAAAATTAAATAACCTTGAGATTGCAGAAATAGTTCATATGAATGTTCGCAGTTTTCTTAGAAGATTTAAGAAAGCAACCCATAATACTCCTTTGGAATATATGCTAAGAGTTCGAATAGAGGTAGCAAAGAAACGATTAGAATCCACTAATGAAACTGTTCTTGAGGTTATGTATCATATTGGGTACAAAGATGAAAAAACATTTAGGAAAACCTTTAAAAAATATACGGGTATCTCACTTAAAAAATACCGAAACAAGTATTATAGTAAGATGACTATTGCTTAAAACCGAAAGTAAAACTCTAAATTTCAGATCTATATCTACTGTTTTGATCCGAACTCCCAGCGCTAAATGCAAGGTTAAAACAAAGAGATTAAAAATCAACATATGAAATTTTGCGTGTTTGAATGCGACGTTTTTCTCAAGGAAAAACAAATTTGAATAGACAAAATAACCTCCATAAGGCCTATTTAAAAATAATAATTTTATTTTGTTGCCTATCTTACTTTTTTTCACTCTGTAATAATTCCTCATATCGAATAGGAATTCTACGTACTACTTGTTTTTTTATTTAGCCCGTTTTCTTAAGCACAGATAAGTTTCTACTAAAGAATAAGTTGCGTTTTTCTAAGGTTAGAAATTAGATTTTAAAATCTGTTTAGAACGGCATTTTAAAAGACAGATTTTTATAAAAATTTAAGCCTAACAAGGGCAGTGGACGTCTGTTTACCCCATTTAACCTAGGTGACTGCTGTAATTTTACTATTTCAAGCATCATCTTAAATGTAAAAATATTCCTATAATCATATTACTAGACCCCTCATTATGAGTCGTATAATAAAGCGATTTTGATAATTCCACATCATTATAATTCAAAGAATAGCTTCTTTAATGTTTAAAATTCAACGATCAAAAAAAAAAGAGGCCTTGTATTTGTTTCAAATTTTAACTAGGGGAGAAAAGGTGTTTTAGGTACCTTACTTAAGTAAGGTCTTTTCAAACATAAAATAAATTTAAAAATTACCGCTATGAATTCGAAATTTTATATTGCCATTTATTCTCTTACCCTTCTGTTAAGTGCCTCCTTACTTTTTATCATACAACCTTTGTTTTCTAAAATGGTATTGCCATTACTAGGCGGAACACCGCAGGTTTGGAATACAGCCATGCTATTCTTTCAACTATTACTCTTGGCAGGGTATGCCTATGCACATATTACGACAAAACTTCTTACTATTCGCTCACAAGCAATGCTACACATTAGCTTGTTATTGGTGTTTTTCTTTGTCCTCCCAATTGGCATCCCTGCAGGCACAGAGCCCCCTGTAAGTATAGATCCAACATTTTGGCAATTAACTTTAATGACTCTTAACGTTGGAGGCCCTTTTTTTGTACTTTCTGGAAGTACTCCCTTATTTCAACGTTGGTTCTCTAGAACCAAACATAAAGATGCTCAAAATCCATACTTTTTGTACGGTGCGAGCAATTTAGGCTCTATGTCGGCCTTACTTCTTTATCCCACACTTATTGAACCTTATATGAATCTTACTGAGCAATCACAAGGCTGGATGTATGCTTATATAGGGCTTTTAGCCTTAACTCTTCTTTGTGCTCTTATGGTTTGGAAAACAAACGGAAAATCCGTTAAAATTAAATCGGCTATAAGTAAAGAAGTCATTAGTTGGTCACAACGTGGTAAATGGCTCTTATTGGCCTTCATTCCTTCTTCATTAATGCTAGGAGTTACTGCGTATATTACTATAGATATTGCCTCTGTGCCACTCTTATGGATCATTCCGTTAGCCTTATATTTAGGTACTTTTATCATTGTTTTTGCACGAAAACAAATTATCTCAGAAAAAAAAGCAACAGGCGTTTTTGACTTTTTACTTTTATCCATATTAGTGCATATGTTGCTATTTGATAACATTCCTTATTTAATACTTCTTGCGTTTCATTTGGTTTTGTTTTTCTTTGCTGCCCTAGTCTGCCACTTGGCATTGGCTTCTTCAAAACCAAGTGCTGAAAAACTGACTGAATTTTATTTGATGATGTCCATTGGTGGTGCTTTGGGGGGTGTTTTTAATGTCTTAATAGCCCCCAATATTTTCACAATTCCTTTAGAGTATGCTTTAGCACTAGGTTTAGCCGTTTGTATGCGTTTTGTAAACCAAAAACAAGAAAAGGTAAAGCTTAGACATGTAATTGCAGGTGCTGCCGCAATCGTTGCTTTTTCTTTTGCTCTTGAAATGGAGTCTATGCTTATCAAGGTATTGTTCACTTTGGTGGTATTGTTTGGCTTAGGATTATTATTCAATAAGAGGTGGGCTTTTGGCATGATATTCACCTTACTGTTGCTGATCTCTTCACTGGGTGGGCTCTCGTATAATTTCAATACTGATATTATTTATCAAGAGCGCAATTTTTTCGGTGTTATACAGGTGGTGGAATACACAAAAAATAACCATAGAATATTATCTCATGGAACAACAATGCATGGTTTGCAATCTCTGGACAAAAAAAAGGAGCATACACCTTTATCATACTATTCAAGTTTAAGTCCCATTGCAGATATGTTTAAGTTCACTGATCAAGTAATAGGCGCGCAAAAAGTAGCAGTACTAGGTCTAGGAATAGGAGCAACAGCCTGTTATTATAAGAAGGATCGCAGCTTTGATTTCTTTGAGATTAACCCTGGAATAATCAGTATTGCAGAAAACCCCCAATATTTCACCTATTTATCGGGTTGCGGAAGTCCCTATAACATTATAACGGGTGATGCCCGTCTAACACTAGCCAATAAGGAAGACAAGCGTTACGATTTTATTCTAGCCGATACATACAGCTCAGACAACATCCCCATCCACCTAGTAACGCTTGAGGCAGTAAAACTTTACTTGCAAAAACTGAAGCCTGAGGGTCTACTAGGTTTTCATATTTCGAACAGATGTTTTGATATGGAACCTGTTTTTGCCGAAATATCAACATCACTAGGAATTACTGGATATGCCAAATTTACATTGGGACAGAAAGATTCTTTAGAAAAAGCATCCGTACATGCTTTCGTATTTGCCAGAAATGCGAAACAAGAAAAGTTTCTACAAGAGAATGGTTGGACCCCAGCAAGGAAAAGGATTGGTGTTGGTTTATGGACAGATCAGTTTTCGAATATTATGAGTGTTTTAAGTTTTTATCCAGGGAGAAAGCACATAAAGGAAAACGAGTCAAAAGAAAAGGACTACTAAGTATTTAAACCAAAGAAAGATCTGTTAGAGTGCTCAAACGGGTTCGAAGTCGAGATAGGTAATCTCCCAAAAAGGTGCGTACCTAACGTGATTATGGACTTTTAAACATCCAAAGAAAAAAACTCGAGCTTAGTGTACATATTTCTTAATGGCGATGCGGTGTTCAGGGATACTTTTATCGTAATTCTTCACAAGTAATTCTAGTATTTCTGGAGGCTTCTGCCCTATTTCATTTTTATGCTGGTATCTTGAAACATATAAATTATAGGTGTTTTTAACTTTCTCAAAAATCAAAAAATGGGTTTCATTTAATTCTGTAAATGAAATTTCATTTCCAGAAAAAGTAGCAGAAAGATCTTTTGTAAATGCAGAAAACTCGTAGTATTTAAAAATATTCTCCATCATTAAACCAATTCTGCAGATAAACCCAATTGCAATAATTTTGAACACCGAGGTTCTAATTCCTTATATTCTCCAGACTTTACGGTACATTTCCCTTTATAATGCACCAACATAGCACATTGCTCTGCTTGCTCTAAGGTATGATCGCAGACCTCAATTAAAGAATCTATGACATGATCAAACGTATTTACATCATCATTATGCAACACAATTTCATGCTGAAAAATCTCCTTTTCGAGTAGATCAACTTCTTCCTGTATTTTTTCTTTTGTGCTCATTTCTTAAAATTAAAAAAATGTTTAATTCTTGATATATTTTAACGCCACCCAATTATTTCTCTCAATAACTGTACCCTTTTTTAAATTAAATGCAGAAACTTCTGCATCGATCGTTGGAATATCTTCTTTATAAAATCCGCTTAAAAGTAAAATTCCATTCTCGTTTAAACAATTTGCGTAGATGTTAATGTCCATCAATAGAATATTTCTATTGATATTTGCAATAACAACATCATATTTTTTATTCTTTAAAAGTTCCGAATCTCCTTCAAAAACTGATATTTCACTGCAATTATTTCGTTCTACGTTTTCGATAGAATTCTCATAACACCAAGAATCAATATCGATTGCATCGATAGGTTTTGCACCTTTCATTTCAGCAAAAATGGCTAAAATTCCTGTTCCGCACCCCATATCTAATACTTTTTTATCTTCTAAATCGATTTCCAATAAATGCTGAATCATCATATGGGTAGTTTCATGATGCCCCGTGCCAAAACTCATTTTTGGTTCGATAACTATATCGTATTTTAAATTCGGATTCTCGTGAAAAGGTGCTCTTACACTTACCAAATTATCCACTTGAATCGGATTAAAATTTTTCTCCCATTCTTTGTTCCAGTTGGTTTGCGCTACTTCATTTTTTTGATACTCAATGGTAAACTCATTTGAGTTTAAAATATAAATATCCTCTAAAAGGGTAGCATTCCAGTCTTGTTCTTGTATATAGGCCAGCATCCCATCTTCCGACTCCACAAAACTTTCAAAACCCACATTTCCCAATTCTGCAATTAAAATTTCGATTCCTGGTTCTTTGGGAGCTACCTTAAAACTATATTCTATATAAATAGTATCCAATTAAATTGCTTTAATAATTCCTACAAAATCTGTTGCGTTTAACGCTGCTCCTCCAATTAAACCACCATCTACATCGGGCTTAGAAAAAATTTCTTCTGCATTTGCTGGTTTTACACTTCCTCCATATAAAATAGAAACGTTTTCAGCAATTTTTGAACCGTATTTTTCCTCTATAATCCCCCTAATAAAAGCATGCATTTCTTGAGCTTGCTCTGCACTTGCCGTTTCTCCGGTTCCAATTGCCCAAACAGGTTCGTAGGCTAAAATAATATTTCCCCATGCGGCTTGGTTAATATGGAATAAGCCCTTAGATAATTGACTTTCCACGATATTAAAATGATTTCCAGACTTTCTATCTTCTAATACTTCTCCAAAACAAAAAATAGTTTCTAATTCGTTTTCAATGGCAGCATCTACTTTTTCGGCTAATAAAACATCTGTTTCACCAAAATAAGAACGTCTTTCAGAATGACCTAAAATAACCGTTTCTATTCCTATACTTTTTAACATATCGGCAGAAATTTCTCCTGTAAACGCCCCACTTTTTGCTTGATGCATATTTTGAGCCGCCACTTGAATTTTAGATTTTTTTACTTTTTTTACTGCAGATGCCAAATTAACAAAACTTGGCGCAACCAGAACTCTTGTGTTGTCTAAAGCTAATTTCTTAATTGATTTGCTAATCTTTTTGATAAGCTTTTTAGTCTCATCTTTATCATTATTCATTTTCCAATTACCTGCTACAATCTTAGTTCTCATATAGTTGCTTGTTTGTTGTATTTGTTTATTCTTCTATGGCAAAAATACGCCTTTTTAATGCCTTTTCAATGTTTTTATCGCTTGCTTTTGTTGCTTTAAATAGAGAAATGAAGCCGGTCTCATCAATAACCATATAACGTGGAATCCAATTTAAATCTACAAAATCTACAAAATCTCCATCTTGCATTCCTTTTGGAAGATTATAATGTTGACCAATAATCTGAAATCTTTCGATTCCCTTTTTCCAAGACTCATTTTTTTCATCTACCGATAAAAATAAAAAGATTACTTCTGGAAATTCTTTCTGTAATGCTTTCACTTTAGGCAATCCTTTTACGCAATCTGCACACCAAGAAGCCCAAATGTCTATTAACACTTTTTTTCCTTTATATTGATGAATTACCTCTTTCAATGTAGTGGAAGTATTATCTAAAGAAACAAGGGTCTCATTAAACGCTTTTTCTGTAAATTGAGTGGGTGTATCACAACTTCCAAATAGTAAAATTGCAAATAAAAACACGCCTTTTATAATCATAAGTTTAATTTTATACATCTTCAACTTTTGTCTTTATACTAAATGAGTAGGTACAAAATTAAGTACATTTGCATGAATTATTTGCTTATTGATGCTTTTTTTTAAATTAATAAAATGACCACAGAAAACCTTGTAAAAGAAATCCGCAGAAAAAAATCATTTTTATGTATTGGTTTAGACCCCGATTTAACTAAGATTCCACAGCATTTATTGCAAGAAGAAGATCCTGTTTTTTCCTTTAACAAAGAAATTATTGATGCAACACATCACCTCTGTGTTGCTTATAAACCAAATACCGCTTTTTATGAAGCAAACGGAATAAAGGGATGGAAATCGCTAGAAAAAACAATTAGATATCTCAATAAAAAATATCCAGAAATTTTTACCATTGCCGATGCCAAACGTGGCGATATTGGAAATACTTCAGCCATGTATGCAAAGGCATTTTTTGAAAATTTAGACTTTGATGCGGTTACCGTTGCACCTTATATGGGAAAAGATTCTGTTGAACCTTTTTTAGCCATTCAAAATAAACACACCATTCTATTAGCGTTAACTTCTAATGAAGGTGCTTTTGATTTTCAGACCAAAAAAATAAACGAAAAAGAAATGTATAAACAAGTTTTAGAAACTTCTAAAACTTGGAAAAATGCTAAAAATCTAATGTATGTGGTTGGAGCAACCAAAGCGGAATACTTTAAAGAGATTAGAAAAATAATTCCTAATTCTTTCTTATTAGTTCCTGGTATTGGCGCTCAAGGAGGCAACTTGTCTGAAGTATGTAACTATGGATTAACAGAAAACATTGGACTTTTAATTAATTCTTCTCGTGGGATTATTTATGCGTCAAGCGGTAAAGATTTCGCAAAATTTGCGGGGATTAAAGCCAAAGAACTCCAAATAGAAATGGAATTCATTTTGAATTAAATAAAAAAGCCAAGGCAATGAATCCTTGGCTAATAATTAATTCAAATAAATTACACTATGAAGACAAATTCGTAATGTAACATATCTAAATTAATCTTTAATTGAACCGAATGGTTAAAGTTTGATTCAAACAACTATTTTTTTGATGTAAATAGCAAAAAATAAACAATAAACAACTAATTCGCTCTGTAAAAACATAAGGTGCAAGCAGATAAAAGTGATGATAACCCATATTTTACCCTACCATATTCCTATTTATTTACTTTTACTGAAATTGAGATACAAATTCGATACTTTATTCACCTGTTTTAAATAATTTATAATATGACTAAATAAACAAGAATATTAACAGTCTTAATTTCTATTAGGTTTAAAATTGGTTTAAATTAGTGCATGAAAATATCTGCATTAATTATAGATGAAGAAAGTAAGTCAAGACAAAGACTTTTATATTTAACCAAGGAAATTCCCGACCTTGAAGTGCTAGATGAGGTTAGCACAGGAAAAAAAGGAATAGAAAAGATAAATTCTTTAAAGCCTGATTTAATCTTTTTAAAGATTAAATTAAAGGATATGACTGGCTTTGAAATCTTAGAACAGATTCAACGCTCAAAAATACCGCTTACTATTTTTATAACTGACTCAGACAAATACGCTATAAAAGCTTTTGATTATGGAGCTTTTGACTATATACTAGAACCTTATAGAGACAATCGGCTTCAAGAATCAGTAAAAAGGGCTGTGGGATATTTAAAAAATAAAATTTTCATTGATTTAGAAAACAAATTAAGCAACCTTTTGGAGCTCATTAAAATAGTGGAAGAAAGAAAAAATACACTTCAAGAAACTAAAAATTTCAAAATTCCAATCAAACTGAAAAACAAAACAATTTTTGTTGATTTAAATGAAATAAAATATATAATCGCTTCTGGATACTACTCAGAAATTCACATAGAACACAAAATGTATTTGTTACGAGAATCTTTAACTAGCTTAATTGATCGATTGCAATCAAACAATTTTATTAGAATTCATCGCTCAACAATTATCAACTCCGACCAAATAGTAGAATTAATACAAACCAGCTATGGAGAGATTGATATTAGAACAAAAGATAATAAATACTTTAGAATTAGTAAAAGTTATAAAAAAGAATTTCAAAAAGTAATGGGTATCTAAACAGCTATGCGCTTTAATTTTCATTAAAAACACCTCTGTCTATAAAAAAAAATCCAAAAACTCACCATAGATATTAATAGGAAAAAATCACACTTCCCAAACTCCTATTTTTTTAGAATTGAATATTGTGCCGTTCCAAAATCTGATTCAAACCGAATAATATATAATCCTTTTGAATAGCTAGATAAATCTCTTTGAATTAAGACACCTTCTTGAACAAAGCTATCCATTTTCTGACCTAAAACAGAGTAGATTGTTGCTTTGGCGCCAATTAATTCTGCGGGTACTTTTATTTTCATAAAATCAATCACCGGGTTTGGAAATAATCTTACTTCATCCATCTTTTTAACTAGGCTGCTAGATGACAGGGTACTTTCTTGATAAATCCTCACATAATCAATCTCCATGGCATCTTGCGTAAAAGAAGCAGCAATCTCTGGTTGTATGGCAAAGTTTAACAAAATATATTGTTCCGCATCAAAAGGCCAAGTCGCTGAATTTTTAGTTGATGGATTATACGTATAATGAACCACCCCATCCACACTAAAAATCATTTCATCCTTTGTCCAAATTAATTCATATATATGAAAGGTAGTTGAAGCCGTTGAAATATTTTGTCCACCATAATTCACGGTACCCCCAAAACTAGAAGGTGTATGCATGGCACTAGAAATATAGTTTTGATTATTACCCCAGTGCTCCATAATATCAATTTCCCCACAAGCAGGCCAATTAGTAGTCCCGTAAGTACTAGACCAATAGCCTCCGGATTCATTAATATTCTTGCCTAAGGTCCATATTGCAGGCCAAGTACCAACGCCGGTTGGTAGTTTAGCACGCACGGATACGCGACCATAGGTAAAAGCAATTTTAGAATTCAACCTTGCAGAAGTATACTGTTTCGTATGTCCTTGGTCTGTAAAGGGTTCCTTTTTAGCTACTAAATGCAAAGAACCATTACTGGCGTATGAATTATCCTCTCTATTGGTATAGTGTTGTATTTCGCCATTATACCACCCTCCTCCTGCAGGCAGTTGTGTTTGATGGTGCCATTTATCAGAATCAATAGCGCCACTTCCATTAAACTCATCCGACCAAACTAAATTGTCATAGACAGTATTGTTTGAAGAACCTCCTCCTCCTCCTTCTTCTTCTTCAGCTACTACGGTACCATCATAAAGAAAGTCATCAATATAAGCAATTACTTCATCTATATTGTCTTCTCCATTAATCTGCAATACCACTCTGTTAAAATCTGTTCTTGTGATTGGAGCCTGAGAATTTCCATTCAAATTAATATAAGTATCCGTTGAAAAATTAAACTGAATGGTTTGCCAAGTATCTAAATTTAAAGACTTCACAATTTCAGATTGAGTTGACCAAGGTGACCCCACACTTCCATCTTGCAGTTTTAACGAAATTTGATTGCGTTGATTTCCTGTGATCCCAGAAGAAGGGATATAGATTTTTACCGTAAACGTGCTGTTTTCTGAGAGATCATAATTTCCATCAACATCAAAACGAACATTTGCATACTGTTTGCCCGTATCTGCGTATTTTAAAACGGTATTTGATGTATTCATTCCTGTTTTGTAGGAATTAGAAAAAGAAATATCCATATCACAGTCATCTGCAAACCATAAAGCGATTGTTCCATTCCCTTCAAAATCATCTTGAATTGTTTGTCCAATTGAAATAACAGAAAATAGACTAAAAAATGATAAAAAAAGGAAATAGCGCATTTGGAAAAATTTGTATATCTGTTAAATACAAATTTAATTTATTTTTATTTCTAGAGAATAAAAAACAACCATACAAAAACTATACAACAAAGATAAACATGTCAGGTTCTGTAGACAATTTCCTAAAAAAGAAACTTACCCACACCAAAAGTTATCTATTTAAGTAATTTATTTTATTTATCTTGATTAAAATTTTCATGGCTTTATAAGCGGCACTGTCACTTTTAATTTCATCGATATAATAATAATTACTCGACTTTTCCAACAAGCTTTTATACTTGTCCTCAAGGTGTTTTTTATATTTAAATAATGGATTAAAATAGGGCATCTTCTATATATTATAAAATAAAGATACAACTTATTTAAATATTATCTTGCACTGAAAATACTTGTTTTAATAAAGTAGTTCTTCTAAGATTTACTCGTTTTCTAATTTCTTTTTCCTCAAGTTCAATCATGGTAAAAACGCCTTTTAATGCTTGGGTCGTTACATAATCTGATAAATCTGGGTTTACTTTTGTTATTAAAGGAATCGCATTGTATCTGTCAATTAATTTAGACCAAATTCGGTCGGCTCCTACTTTAGTAAAAGAATTTTTAATAACAGGATTAAAGCTCTGATACAATTTACTCCTTGTTTTTTCTTGTAGATAAAAAGTTGCGGCATTTTTCTCTCCTAATAAAATCTTTTTAGCGTCTGTAAACGTAATTTCCTTTACCGCCTCTACAAAAATAGGAGTCCCTGTTTTTACCGCATCCTCTGCAGCGCTGTTTAAAGCCTTAATTCCTTCATCGGCCAACGAATTTAAACCCATTTTACGCAAAGCCTGATCTACAACTTGTAATTCCTTTGGCAATAAAATCTTAACCAAATCATTTCTATAAAAACCACCCGATGCCGCTAATTTTGAAACCTGATTCTCTATTCCCAGCGCTAGCGCTTGTCGCAAACCATGCCCAATTTGCTCCTGGGTTAACTCATTAACCGACCATTTATTAACGGCATTTTGTAGCTCTGCACAGCCCATAAAGCCAATAGCAACGACTAGAATAAAAACTCTTTGTACCATCTTATTTAGGTTTTAAAAATGAATCGGTTTTTTTATCATAACCATAAGGGCAATGTTTACAGCCACTTTTACAGCAATACCCTCTTTTTAAATGATACTTCTCTGTAAAAACCCTATATCCATCTTCATTTAAGTAAAAATCATCTTCTTCTAAAGGTATTCTTTTATTATACACTTGGTAGTTTTTTTTAAAAAAATTCATAAAAAAAACGTTCTATAGAACGCTTTTAAAGGTGTATTAATTTTAATTCGGTGGATAAGCTGCCAATATTTCTTTTACAACTAGATTAATTCTTTCTTCTCTTTTTTCTACACTTCTATTTTCTATTGTAGCCGTTCCAATTCCTTGCCAAATCAATTCTTTGCTATCTTTATCGATAAAATCGACAAACAATGTTCCTTCTGTATATTGGGAAACATTAATATTATTCATATTTCCATTTCCCCAGCCCCAAGGCGATAGGTTGTTATTCTGGTTAACATTTACTTTCTCCCTCGATTTGGTAAAAATACTCACTAACAACATTCGATCTTCTGGTTTCGGAAATCCTATCTGTACTAATTCTGTTGCTTTAGTAAATCCTTTAGCGATTAATTCTGATTCAATAGCACGTAAAATTCTTTTTTTATCTAAATCAGAAATATCAGCTTTGTCGATGCCTGGCTTATAAAACGCAAAGGTTTTATAGTTTGAAAAATCTACTTTCGCATCATAATCTGAGACTACTTTTACCGTATTACAAGATACAAACACCAACATAAAAACGAATAAAAAATATTTTAATAGTTTTAACATAAACAAGTTTTAAGTTATTAAATTTATTAAGGCAGGATCTACATCATTTGGAAGAGTCACTTGCAAATTTTTTTCTGCTTTCATTGCTCTTTTGATAGCAAAAACGGCTTCTTTATTCCTTGCCCAACTTCTTCTAGCAATTCCGTTATTCACATCCCAGAAAAGCATTGACTCTAAATGCTTAGACGCCAATTTAGAGCCATCAAGAAGCATGCCAAAGCCTCCATTAATAACCTCACCCCAGCCTACGCCTCCTCCATTATGAATAGAAACCCATGTAGCCCCTCTAAAACTATCTCCAATTACATTTTGAATCGCCATATCTGCTGTAAATTTAGAACCATCATAAATATTTGAAGTTTCTCGGTAGGGAGAGTCTGTGCCCGAAACATCATGGTGGTCCCTCCCCAAAATGATGGGACCAATAACTCCTTTCTTAATGGCCTTATTAAACGCCTTGGCAATTTTCATGCGCCCCTCTGCATCGGCATATAAAATTCTAGCTTGAGAGCCTACTACCAATTTATTTTCTTTAGCTCCTTGAATCCATTGGATATTATCGGCCATTTGTTGCTGAATTTCAACAGGCGAATTCTTTTTTATACTCTCTAAAACCTTACAAGCAATTTTATCTGTTTTCTCTAAATCTTCCGATTTTCCCGAAGCACACACCCATCTAAAAGGTCCAAAACCATAATCAAAACACATGGGGCCCATGATGTCTTGTACATAACTTGAATATCTAAAATCAATTCCATTGGCTGCCATTACCGCTGCTCCTGCTCTACTAGCCTCCAATAAAAAAGCATTTCCGTAATCAAAGAAATAGGTTCCTTTAGCGGTATGTTTGTTAATTGCTGCCGCATGGCGGCAAAGTGTTGCTTGAACTTTCTCTTTAAATAATCCGGGATTTTCTGACATCATTTTATTGGCATCCTCAAAAGAAATATCTACTGGGTAATACCCCCCAGCCCATGGATTATGTAAAGATGTTTGATCTGAGCCCAAATCAATATGAACATTGGCTTTATCAAATTGTTCCCACACGTCAACAATGTTTCCTAAATAAGCAATGGAAACTGTTTCTTTCTTTTGTTTGGCCTCTATAACTCTAGCTACCAATTCAGTTAGATTAGTCATCTTTTCATCAATCCAACCTTGATCCAACCGAATTTGAGTAATTTTTGGATTTACCTCTGCACAAACCGTGATACAGCCAGAAATATTTCCTGCCTTTGGTTGTGCGCCACTCATACCTCCCAAACCTGAAGTTACAAATAGGTTTCCTATCGGTGATTTTTTGATCTTTCTAAACCCGTTTAAAACGGTAATCGTAGTGCCATGAACAATTCCTTGTGGACCAATATACATATAGCTTCCAGCAGTCATTTGGCCGTATTGCGTAACTCCTAAAGCATTCATTTTTTCATAATCATCGGGTTTCGAATAATTAGGAATCATCATTCCGTTGGTTGCCACCACTCTTGGTGCATTCTTATTCGATGGAAATAAGCCCATCGGATGGCCAGAGTACATAGCTAATGTCTGCTTATTTGTCATTTGAGACAAATACTTCATCGTTAATAAATATTGTGCCCAGTTTTGAAAAACGGCGCCATTTCCTCCATAGGTAATTAATTCGTGTGGATGTTGAGCAACCACCGTGTCCAAGTTGTTTTGAATCATTAGCATAATTGATTTTGCTTGATCATTTTTCCCTGGATATTCATTTATCGGTCTTGCATACATTTTATAATTTGGACGAAAACGATGCATATAAATGCGACCGTATTTGCGCAATTCTTCAGCAAACTCTAGCAATAAAACTTTATGCTGATTTTCATCAAAATATCGCAGTGCATTTCTTAAAGCCAATTTTTTCTCATCAACAGATAAGATCTCCTTTCGCTTTGGCGCATGGTTAATAGACAAATCATATTCCTTTTTAGCAGGTAAGATAAGGGGAATTCCTTGTTTGATTTGTTCTTTAAAAGTCATTCGATACGGATTTTATATTGAGTAGATTACAAATATATTTCTTTTTTAAGAAAAGAACATTTTTAAACGACTAAAGAATTACGCTGTTTTTTAAGATTTTCGTAAATTGCACTCTGAAAATTAAACATTTATTACGAATGGAACAAATACAAATCTACAAACCGAAATATAAAGTAAGAATTGTAACAGCAGCATCACTATTTGACGGACATGACGCAGCAATCAATATTATGCGTAGAATTATCCAATCTACCGGTGTCGAAGTTATTCATTTAGGCCATGATAGAAGTGTTGAAGAGGTGGTTAATTGTGCCATTCAAGAAGATGCAAATGCCATTGCCATGACTTCTTACCAAGGAGGTCACATGGAATATTTTAAATACATGTATGATTTATTGCAAGAAAGAGGTGCAACCCATATTAAAATTTTTGGCGGCGGCGGCGGGGTCATTCTTCCGCAAGAAATTAAGGAGCTAATGGATTACGGAATTACACGTATTTATGCGCCAGATGATGGAAGAGAATTAGGCTTGCAAGGAATGATTAATGATTTGGTTCAAAAATCTGATTTTGCCATTGGAGATGTTTTAAATGTAGATCTAAAAAGCTTAGCAAAAAAAGATATTGGAAGCATTGCAAGGGTTATTTCTTCTGCAGAAAACTTTCCAGAAATCGCCAAAGAAACCTTGGCAAATATTCACCAAAAAAACAAAAATTCTAAAACTCCTGTTTTAGGGATTACCGGAACTGGTGGTGCAGGGAAATCTAGTTTGGTAGACGAACTCGTGCGTAGGTTTTTAATAGATTTCCCAGAAAAATCCATTGGAATTATTTCTGTAGACCCTTCAAAACGAAAAACGGGCGGGGCGCTATTAGGCGACAGAATTCGCATGAATGCCATTAACAATTCTAGCGTTTATATGCGTTCTTTAGCAACGCGCCAATCTAATTTGGCCTTGTCTAAATATGTGAATGAAGCCGTGCAAGTTTTAAAAGCAGCAGAATTTGATATCATTATTTTAGAAACTTCTGGAATTGGACAATCAGACACCGAAATTATAGAACACTCAGACACTTCTTTGTATGTAATGACACCCGAATTTGGAGCTGCTACCCAATTAGAAAAAATAGACATGCTTGATTTTGCCGATCTGGTGGCCATTAATAAATTTGATAAACGAGGTGCTTTAGACGCCGTTCGCGATGTAAAAAAACAATATATGCGCAACAATAATTTGTGGCATATTCACCAAGATGACTTACCTGTTTACGGAACAATTGCTTCCCAATTTAACGACCCAGGTATGAATACTTTGTATAAAAAAATCATGGATAAGTTGGTTGAAAAAACTGGAGCCGATTTAAAGTCTTCTTTTGAAATCACCTCTGAAATGTCTGAAAAAACCTATGTAATTCCGCCCAATAGAGTGCGGTATTTATCGGAAATTTCAGAAAGCAACAACGCTTATGATAAAAAAGCAATGGAGCAAGCCAATATCGCTCAAAAATTATTTGGCATTTATCAAACCATTTTATCTATTCTAAATATCACATCCAGCGGAGATGAAATGTCATACTTAGATAAAACAGGATTGGTTGAAGATGAAATCCTATCGTTAGAAACCGCTCAAGATGACAAGGTCTTATTACCCTTGCTTTTTGCACAGTTTGATAAAGTAAAATTAAACTTAGATCCTAAAAACTGGGAAGTTATTTTAAACTGGCAAGAAAAAATAAAGCGTTATAAAAATCCTGAGTACAGCTTTAAAGTTCGCGACAAGGAAATTAAGATTGCAACGCATGGCGAATCACTATCGCATTCTCAAATTCCAAAAGTAGCTTTGCCAAAATACCAAGCTTGGGGCGATTTATTAAAATGGAATTTACAAGAAAATGTTCCCGGAGAATTTCCGTATACCGCGGGATTATACCCCTTTAAAAGAACAGGAGAAGATCCTACGAGAATGTTTGCCGGAGAAGGTGGCCCAGAACGCACCAACCGCAGATTTCATTATGTAAGTTTAGGAATGGATGCAAAGCGTTTATCTACTGCTTTTGATTCGGTGACTCTCTATGGAAACGACCCTGGTCTTAGGCCAGATGTCTATGGTAAAATTGGAAACGCCGGCGTTTCTATTTGCTGCCTAGATGATGCTAAAAAATTATATTCAGGTTTCGATTTAAGCCACGCAATGACTTCGGTTTCTATGACTATTAACGGTCCGGCTCCCATGCTATTGGGATTCTTTATGAATGCCGCCATCGATCAAAATTGTGAGAAATACATCCTCGAAAACAAGCTTGAAAGAAACGTAGAAGAAAAATTTGTGGCCATCTATGATGCTAAAGGTTTAGAACGCCCTAAATACCAAGGAGCGCTTCCGCAAGGAAACAATGGTTTAGGTTTACTCCTTTTAGGTCTAACCGGTGATATGGTATTATCTCAAGAAGTGTATCAACAAATAAAAACAACCACACTACATCAAGTTAGAGGAACGGTGCAAGCCGATATTTTAAAAGAAGATCAGGCACAGAACACCTGTATTTTCTCTACAGAATTTGCTTTGCGTTTAATGGGGGATGTACAAGAATATTTTATCGAAAAACAAGTTCGAAATTTCTATTCGGTCTCTATTTCTGGCTATCATATTGCCGAAGCAGGGGCCAACCCAATTACCCAATTGGCCTTAACCCTATCAAATGGATTTACCTACGTGGAATATTATTTATCTCGCGGAATGGACATTAATAAATTTGGGCCTAACCTCTCTTTCTTTTTCTCGAACGGAATTGATCCAGAATATGCCGTTATTGGTCGGGTAGCTCGTAAAATATGGGCCAAAGCAATGAAACATAAATACGGCGCAAATTCGAGAGCCCAGATGTTGAAGTATCATATTCAAACTTCTGGACGTTCTTTACATGCTCAGGAGATCGATTTTAATGACATCCGAACTACGTTACAGGCTTTATATGCCATTTACGATAACTGTAACTCCCTACACACAAATGCTTATGACGAAGCGATTACAACCCCTACAGAAGAGTCTGTAAGAAGAGCCATGGCCATACAATTAATCATTAACAAAGAATTAGGCTTAACAAAAAATGAAAATCCCATTCAAGGTGCTTTTATTATTGAAGAATTAACCGATTTGGTTGAAAAGGCAGTGTTAGCCGAATTTGATAGAATTACAGAACGAGGCGGCGTTTTAGGCGCCATGGAAACCATGTACCAACGTTCTAAAATCCAGGAAGAAAGTTTGTATTATGAAACATTAAAACACAATGGGGAATTTCCTATTATTGGGGTAAATACCTTTTTGAGTTCTAAAGGTTCTCCAACAGTCCAACCGGCAGAAGTAATTCGGGCTACGGAAGAAGAAAAACAATTTCAAATTCAAACAAAAGATTTATTAAATAAAGCAAATCCAAACAAAGTGGTCAATGAGCTAGCCGCTTTACAAGATGCAGCCATACAAAATAAAAATCTTTTTGAAAACTTAATGGAAGCAACCAAAGTTTGTTCTCTTGGTCAAATTACCGAAGCTCTGTTTAAAGTGGGTGGACAGTATAGAAGAAATATGTAGCTTAAAAAAGGTAAGACCTGCTTATTAGATTCCTAGATTTCTTAAAATTTAGAACTTAAGCGAAATAAAATTTCTAATCACATAACAACCCTCGATTTTATCGAGGGTTATTTAATTAAAATTAAACCTTCGTCTTCGTTTAGTCCCCATTTCAAAAGCTTTCTTTAACGCTGGTAGATAATACAAAAAAAACAGCTAAGCAGCTTCTTTGTTTGAGGAGACAAAATTAGGTAAAACCCCTTAACTCTATTATGATTCTATCGCTTCAAGAAGCCTTTTTGCAAAGGTCTAATTCCTCTATTTCAAAAGCGATTTTAAACCTATAAAACAGAGATTTTTAGAAATTTTACAAATTTTTTGCATCTTTTTTGTAACTTATCTGTCTATTATATGAACTTAAAAACACCTATTATGAAAACTAAAGAATGTACCTGTACTTGTGAAGGCTGTAAAACTGGAAGCTGTGCAAATTGTACCTGTAAAAACTGTTCTTGCACGAATTGTAATTGTTAGTTAAACGATGACCACCCATCAAGTTTGGAAAAACTATTCGAATGATTTAAACCGATTTATTCTCAGCAAGGTAAAAGACACCACCGCTACAGATGATATTTTGCAAGATACTTTTCTCAAAATTCACACAAAACTGCACACCTTAAAAGAGATCAGCAAATTAAAATCTTGGTGTTTTTCCATTGCTCGAAATTCGATCTTAGACTATTGGAAATCGACCCATCACACTTTTGAAATTGCCAATTTTGAAGGAGAAAACGCCATGGAAAAAATAGAACATACAGAAGAAGATTGCTTGCACGGTCTCTTAAAAAACTTACCCAAAAAATACCGTGACCCACTATTTCTGTCGGACATACAGGGATTAAAACAAGCCCAAGTAGCCAAACAACTAAACTTGCCTTTACCCACAGTGAAATCTCAAATTCAGCGAGCAAGAAAACTTATTGCTCAGGGTTTTATGGATTGCTGCGGATATGTAATTAATAAACAAGGGAATTTAGTAGGAGAAATTCAGGAAAGGGGAGATTGCAAAGTATGTCGTTAATGATTTTTTTAA
>Ga0307488_10000216_pt1 | contig 44450 bp, 45 predicted proteins | sample SB02metaG_FD_202248 | JGI IMG/M metagenome (GOLD analysis project Ga0307488, IMG submission 202248) | Sea-ice brine microbial communities from Beaufort Sea near Barrow, Alaska, United States - SB 0.2 | ecosystem: Environmental > Aquatic > Marine > Coastal | place: USA: Alaska | collected... | reverse complement strand
TGCTTCTATGGCTCAGTTGGTAGAGCGATCGGCTGTTAACCGATAGGTCCTCGGTTCGAACCCGAGTGGAAGCGTTTTACAAACAATATTTTGTTTTAAAATAATATGTTTTGTTTTAAAAATAAATCTTTTAATAGTCCGAGATGACTAAAAACTAAAAATGCTTCTATGGCTCAGTTGGTAGAGCGATCGGCTGTTAACCGATAGGTCCTCGGTTCGAACCCGAGTGGAAGCGTTTTACAAACAATATTTTGTTTTAAAATAATATGTTTTGTTTTAAAAATAAATTTCTAATATTTATATATATATAATGTCTAATAATAAATTATTAGGTGATATTTTTAATAAAAATGAAGAAAAAAAATTAAAAATTAAAAATAGAGGATCTTTATGTTCTTTATCAACTAGTAATATTAATTCTAATAATAAAAGCAAAACTTGTATGAGATTAGATTCTTTGAGAAAAATAGCAAATGAATTAAATAAAGATGAAAGATTTAATAAATATAAAGATATTGATATCAAAAAATATAATAAAAAAAATAAAGAAAAATTAGTTAATCAAATAAAAAAAAAAATTACTTGTGATTCTAAATTAGATTTTTGTATTTTAAAAAAACATAAAAACTTTTTAAATATTATACAACGTGATTTTAAACCAAAAGGACCAATTAATAATGATGAATGGTTATCTTCTTTAGATTTAATTAATGTTATGGAACATTATGAAAATAAATACGATGATTTTGAATTTATTGGTCCATATCCAATTGATTTCAAATATATTTATAATGAATTTTTTAATTTAAATATGAAAAAATTAATGAAATCTAAAAAAAAATTAGGTATCATTTTCAATACGGATGTTTCTACTGGTCCAGGACAACATTGGATTTCTTTATTTCTTGATTTAGATAGTAAAACGATTTGTTATTTCGATTCTGCAGGTGAAAACCCACCGATTGAAATTATCAATTTATTAAAAGAATTAAAAGATCAATGTAAGAAACAAAAATTTAATATGTCTATTATTATTAATAAAACGCAGTTTCAATTTGATAATTCTTCATGTGGAATATGGTCTTTATTTCATATTATTAGTAGATTAAAAGGTAAATCTTGTAATTTTATTTATAATAGTAAAATGAATAATGATAAATTAATGTATAAAAAACGTAAAGAATACTTTCGTAAATAAAAAAATAAAATTTATTAATAAATTATTAAATATATAATTTCTGAAAATGAACTTTATTTTAACTGTTGTTTTAATGATTACTAATACTTATGCTAATAAAATTATTAAATCAAATATTACGAATTATATTGATGAAAAAAAGTTTATTCAAAAAAAATCTATAGATCAATCTTTTAATGATGGAAATATCACTCATATTAATGATAATGATACTATTGCGATCCCTATTATATGGCATATTCTTTATTATAATGATCAACAAAAAATATCAGATAATCAATTAGAATCACAAATTGATGCATTAAATAAAGATTATAATCTTAAAAATTCGGATCGTTTTAATACCCCGAATGATTGGAAAGATTTAATGGGTAATTTCAATATTCATTTTCATACTTTTAAAACTATTCGTAAAAAAGTTAATATTAATGAATGGGATATTGATACGATGTATGATTTTATGAAATTTGATAGTTATGGTGGTAGTGATGCGATTGATACTTATCATAAATTAAATATTTGGATTGTAAATTTCGCTCCTTATAATGGTTATACATTATTAGGTTATGCACAATTCCCAGAAGATTATAATAAATCACCTAATACAGATGGTATTGTTTTAAATTTTTATGCAACTGGTACAATTGGTACATTATATAATTCTGCATCAAGGGGGAGAACAGCAACTCATGAAATTGGACATTGGTTAGGTTTAAGACATATTTGGGGTGATGGCGATTGTTCTTCCGATGATCATATTGGTGACACTCCCATATCAGAAGGACCTCATTATACAAATATTGGATATCCTTATACCCAATCTTGTGGTACACCAGATATGTTTATGAATTATATGGATTATGGTAATGATTCTACAAGTATTATGTTTACAAAAGGACAAGTTTCAATAGGTAGATTAGTATTTAAAGAAAATGGATATCGAAATGGTTTTGTTGTAGCAGGAAAAAATAATAATAAAAACTATTTATTAGAGAATATATTATTTATTATTATTATAGTATTGATATTATTATTAATTGGTGCTTGTATATTATTATTAATAGTTCCATGTGTATATTTTTTATGGAATTATCTATTTGAATCATCAGTAGTTCCATCAATTAATTTAGTTTAAATAAAATTTTTTAAAATTGTTTATATTTTACAATTATAAATAATATGAAATTTGATATTAATAGAATAAGCAAATTTGAAAAAGAAGGTTTGCCAGATGAAGAACAATTTGAATTAGAAATAGAAGGTTTACAAAATGAAGAACCAATTCAAATCCCAAGTGCTCCACCAATTATAGAGTTAGAAAATCAACAACAAGTTTCTATTAACATTTTAGAAAATCAACAACAAATGAATTATTATCATATTAAGTTTATTATTTATTTTTTAAGTATTATATTGGGTTTATCATATATTCCTGGATTTTTAAGTATTACTGTAGAAAGATGGCAACCAAGTTTAGCGACAATTGATATGTATTTTACTGATGGTATGTCAGCAATGACTTTTTATTGTGGTTGGTATAAAATATATCATTTTCAAGAAGATAATAGTGCTTTATTGAATTCGATTAACATATATTTTAATAGTAGTGAAAACTTTGAAACCGCTGGAAAATTATATATTATATTTTCTATTATTTCTTTTTTTTTACTATTTACTATTTTTGATTTACGTAAAAGACATAATGTAAGATTTATTATAATGTTGATATCTTGGGTTATGTTATTAGTAGTAACAATAACATATATTGTAAATGTGAATCAATATATAAATGAGATTGATTTATTTTTAAATAATTATACAGAATATGATATTTTATATAAAATTATATTAGGTTATGGTTTAATATGTAATTTTCTTGGATTATTATTAATACCTGTAATTCATATGTTAATGTATTTATCTTAAAGTTTAAGATTTTTACATTAAAAATAAAATTGATTTTATTAAATCATATTAATTTATTTATAAATTTAACAATGACACTTTCTAGATTATTTGCAAAGACTATTATGAAAACTATTGATTGTCAAATTAGACAATGTTATTATAAAAATAAAGATATTGTTTTATCAAAAAATAGAATTTGTATTACATTACCGAGAACGAATAGAATTAAAAATAAAAATAAAAATTTTAAACAATTTTAAATCATTCATTTATAATTAAGAAATCAATAGATCTTTTTTTTTTAAAATTTATTATTATATAAGTTTTAAAAAATGATAGAAATTATAATATTTACGTGTACAGTTGGAACATTCGGTGGTTATTATTTTATAAAGAAAATTATAGAAAAAAAAAAACTAAAAAAGATGTTTTTAAAAAAAAGATTTAAGTTAAATAAAAAAAATATAAAAGAATTTAAATTAAATAATGAAATATGTGTAATTTGTCAAGATGATTATGATATAAATTCTAATAAAAAATGTTATCAACTATATTGTAATCATGTTTTTCACAAAGAATGTTTAAAAGAATGGTTAAAAAATGAAATGAAATGTCCATTATGTAATTCATCAATTATGACGAAACATAATAAAACTATTGAAATGCTTATAAACGAGAAATATGAAAGAAGATTACGAGAAGAAATTGAAATAAATCGGATGAGAAGATATTAATTAAAATAAAATTAATTAAATATAATATAATAATATTTATTATATTATAATGGAAAACGGATTTTTATTAACTAAACAACAGAAAGATCAAAAAAAGAAAGAAAATCTTGAAAAAATACAACATAAAATTAAAAGTAAAAAAATACAAAGAGTATCTAGAAAAATGAGAGATCAATCAATTAGATATAAAACAGATAATACTCATACAAGTCAAAATATAATGAATTGTGTTGTAAATTTACAAAAAGATTGTGTACAATATATTAGTGAAAAAAATAAAGTAACTGTATGTAAAAAAATGGAAAAATATCATCCATTTTTACAAAAAAATTACTTTCATATTTATCGTCAATTATGTTATGATGATTTAAAAGATTTAAAATTATTAGAACAAATGTTAAAAGAAAGAGATAATTTTATTAATCCAAATAATAATATAACTGTAGAAGATAGTTCGAGAAATATCGGGAAAATGTTAACTGAAAAATATTGTCCTGATTTAGAACAAAAAATTTTAGAAAATCAAAAAAAAGAATAAATGATATTTAAAAAATAAAAAAAACTTTTATTTTTTAAGAAAAAATTAAACTAGAATTGGTGCAGAATCAAATAAATTTTTAAAAATAACAGACGGAACCTCTTGTGTATCTTTTTGCGCTTCTTCAATAGTTTTATCAATGAATTTATATTCTATTTTAATAGGGATATTTATATGTTTATTTTCATAATAACCAATAATTGCCATTATTATACCTATAAAGAATAAAGTAATTATATATTTTTCCATAATGATATATAATTAAAAAATAAATTTTTTTTTATAAAATTATCAAATCTTCTAAATCCCATCTTTCAACATTACCATTTGGTAATGTTCGTTTAATTTTAAATGGAATTTTCTTTTCTATCAATTCTTGATAAGCAATATTAGTTGGATTTACTATATCTAATTTAGTAGTATCAATAAAAATAGGAGAACCATTCATAATTTGTTGTATTCTAGTACCTAATAAAAAACATTGTTCGTATTTTGTTAAATATTGAAATGTTTTTTTATTATCAATATATTTGAGTTCTATAATTTCATCTTCATCTTCATCTTCATCTTCATCTATATCTATATCTAATTCATCTTCATCATCATCTATATCTAATTCATCAATTTCACATAAATCATCATTTTGTTCTTCTTCTTCTTCTTCATCATCAATTTCACATAAATCATCATTTTCTTTTTTAACAATATCAACAATATCATAAATATGTTTTTTAATGATTTTAACCATATTCGAATTATATATTATACCTTTTTACTATTCAATTTTAATATTATTATAATAACTACTAAAACTAAAATAAATAATAAAATAACCATTATAAATAAGAAAAGAAAAAATGGATATAATTCTTTATAAAAATAATCATTAATATTTTCTATAATAATAGATGAAAAATGATCATTATGTAAATCATTATCATTTATTTTATTAAAATATTTTTGTATAATTTCATTTTTCAAATGTTGGATAATTGGTAAAATAAGTATATTTAATATATTTTCTTTTGTATTTTCATTATCTAATTGTAAACTAATATCTTTAAATATTTTTTTTTTAATTTCGTTAATGAGTTTCATTATAATAATTATTATGATTAAAATATAAAATGATTTTAATCATAATATTATATAAAATCACAATTAATATTTAAAATTGAAAAAATATATTATATAAATGAATACTGGAAATGGAGATTTAGAGTTAATATTTAAAAATATTATCCAAATGTTAAAATGTAGAAATGTAAATGTAGATCGTTTTTTAAATAAAAATAAGAAAATAAAAAAATTAGATAAAGAAGTAATTATAGAAATATTTAATAATTTTTTAAAATTTGATGATATTTTAATTATTTTTTTTAAAAAGAAAATTAGTATTAAAGAAATGAAAAATAGTTTGAAAATAATTGAAAAAGAAGAATATAAACATTTAATTTTAATAACAAAAATTAAATTTAATTCATATATTAATAATGAATTAAAAAAGATTGAAGAATATTTAGAAGTATTCTTATTTAAGAATTTTCATATTAATATTATAACTCATGTATTAGTTCCGAAACATGAGTTATTAAATAAAGAAGATAATGCAAAAATGATTGAAAAATTTGGTAGACATAAATTACCACAAATTAAATTCGATGATCCAATATCACGTTATTTTAATTGTCAAGTGGGTGATATTTTCAAAATATATCGAAAGGAAGAGATCTATTTCAGGATAGTATCTAATTAAAATTGATATAATAATTATATAAAACCATCAAAATGTTAAACAATCAATATTATACTATATATAATGAATCATTGAATACTATTTATGATTCATTAAGCGAATTAATTATTACAGAAAAAACAACATTTGTACAAAATTATACATTATATAATAATAAAAAAATAACAGATTATATGTTATTTGTAAGAAATTTTTATAAAAAACAAGATCTTACTAAAATGGAAGATATAAATATTAAAAACAAATCAAAATATATATCTTTATTATGGAATAATTTAGATCAAACTGAAAAGGAAAAATATGGTATTAAAGCAAAAGAAATGTTAGAATATTTTAAAAAAAATTTTAAAAAAGAAAAACCAATTCCAGTTCCCAAAAAGAAAAAAATAAAATTAAACAATAAAATATTATATGTAAATAAAATAAATTCAAATAATATTTTGGAAAAAATAGAAATAAATAATATAGAATATTATATTGATTGTAATAAAAATTTAATAGATATCGAAAATGAAGTTTATCTTGGATATTTAGACGGTGAGACTATTAACTTTTTTAATTAACTCATCGATTATCAATTGTTGATGTTGTATATTTTGATTTAATATATTAATATTATTTTTATTAAATTTATTTTCTTCTTTTATTTTTTCCATATTATTATTATTTAAAATATTTTGTGCATTAAAATTATCATTTAATAAAACAATATTACTTTTATCAATTATATTTTCATTTTTTAAATTATTATTATCTATTAATAATTTATTAATAATTTCACCAGATTTATTAAGAATTTCTTTTACATTCATATGATCTACAACTAAAGAATTAAATTTCTCTACTAAAATAATATAGTTTTCACTATTAGATTTAATATCAGTATTTTGTGTAATATTTATATCTGTTAATTCTAATATTTTTTCATCAATTAATTCTAATGTTTTTTCATCATTTGATATAACTGTTTGATTTAATTCTTTAATACCACCTAATGCTAATGAAGATATACTATATAAAAATTTATCATTTAAAAATTTTACCTCTTTTTCTCTACAACCATAAATAAATACATCTCTATTATTAATTTGTTTAAAATATTTTAGTAATCTTCTATTATCAATTGATATATGAGTAGAATCAATAATTTTAGTAACTAATATTTCTTCTTCATATTTAACTCTATCAATTGTAAATTGTACTAATATAATATCGTTTTTTTTCAAACGATGACCATATATTTCAATTTCATCATTTATCAATTTTCCTTTTTTATATACTGATGGTACAAATCTATCAATATCTGTATCAAAAATATTAATGTATTTTTTCAATGATTTTGTTGAAATTCCATAATATAAAGGGGTTGATTCTTCAGAATATTGTTTTATATTATTATTTTTATCCATATATTGAATAACAGTAATATCATTAATAATGTCAATTGATTGAGATATTTTAGATATTTTAGACGAGGTGGATTCATTAAAACATTTTTTTTTCATTTTATTTTTAATGATATTTGTAACATACATTGTATTTTTGTCATTTTTGATTATTACATTTTGTAATGCAGATGTTAAAAACGGTGTTAATTTACCATAATCAATTCCATAATATATTGGATTATTATCTTTATCAACTGGATTTTCTATATCAATATGATTACATATATCAGTTTCTTTACAATTACATGATGTATATGAATTAATATTACTTCTTAAATGAGGAAATACATTATAATATTCTTGTGCGATAAAACCATAATCTTTACTATTATCAGCAATCCAATTAAATTGAACTGGTTTTAGTTTTTTTATAATATCAGTTGCATTATTCATCATGTTAATGTTTTTTTTCAACCTTCTATCAGATGAAGTATCAAAAGATATAGATGAACTATTTAAACCATCTATTTTTCCTCTTTGTATACCACTAGAATTCATAAAACTAATAATATAATTACTATCATTATATGCTTGGAAAGCTGCTCCATCAACATTTTTTCCTCCTGCAACTGATATAACTTGTAATGCACCACTTGCACTTGTATAACCATTTAATGCCAATGTTGTAGTAGAAGGATCATTAGTACCAATACCAACATTTCCATTAGATGTAATTCGAATTCTTTCAGAAGGAATATTTCCACCAGTTGGATAAGTTCCAAGGATCATATCTCCTATATTAGTTGAAGAATTATTTATTTTTGTTCCAATATATCCAATTCCATTTGTAGTTTGTATATCTTTATCATAATTTGAAAACATTAAATTACTTGTAAATTCTGTCAATGTTCCATTTCTTGCTCCACGAATTTCAACAAATCCACTTTCTGAATTATCACTAATTGGATTAATAAGAATATGTGGATTTAATACATCTGAATTACTCTCAATATGTAATTTGGCTTCGGGTATTTTAGTTCCAATCCCAATATTACCAGAACCCAAAATTCTTATTTTTTCTTCTAGAACAATTCCCTGATGAAGAGATATGATAAAATCAGATGTTGGATCAGCTTCAATTGAATTTGATTTTACAACTGCTATATTAGCTGCTTCAATATTACCTGGAGAATTATTAACATTCGATGTATTAAATGTCATTTTAATACCATCTCCTTGAACAGTATCATAATTTCCATCATCCCAAGAGAGACATAATAATTCTTTAACTCCATCAGTTGTAGCAGTATGATGAAGTTCTAATGGTGCAGATGGGGTATCAGTTCCAATACCTACATTATTATTAGAAGCATTAACGAATAAAGCATCTATATTAACTACTAAATCACCACCAACATCAATATTATTAGGATAAGTTATAGTTGTCCCACTTTCAGTCCATAAATTTGATAAGTTTTTAATTATACCATTCTGATAAAAATCACCTGAAATTTCAAGATTATTTAAATTTAAATTAGCTAATGTAAAACCAGTTCCTAAAGTATTAACAATAGTAGTTGGTTCATCTTCTAGTTCTGTAAATAGTTTATAATCACCATTTGATGCATCTCTAAATAATCCAGAAAATTTTGTAGTTACACCATCATTATATTTAGAATAAAACCCTGAATCTATTATATCACTAGTATTATTTGTCGCAAGTGATATAAGAGGGTCTTCAATTGTCATGATTTCAGAATTCATTGTAATTGTAGAACCATTAACAATTAAATTTGCATCAACTATTAAATCTGAACTAAAACGACCAGTACCATTGACATCTAATTTATAAGATGGTGTAATATTACCAATACCAACATTACCATTTAAATCTAATGAAATAACATCAATATTATTATTAAGAAAATTTAGATTATTATCAATTGTATTTTTATATATTTGCGTGGAACTTACTCCTAAAATTATTCTTGGATAATCAGTCATTTATAATATATTTATATATAAATATATAATAATTTTTAAATTATTTTTTCTTTTATTAATATCTATATTACTATTTTTTTAATTTTATTCATATTTATTAATATCCAATGTTACTTTATTTTTTCGTTGATAATCTTCTATATCTGTCGTTTCTCTCTTCTTTTTAATTTTATTATAATTTTTATTATGATAATCCCAATATTGTTGACCACCCATTTTAAATTCATCTCTTTGATCTGCTTTATACCAAAAAACTTGATCTTTTAATTTATTAGAATCTGCATTATTATTTAAAATCAAACATTCATATTGTTTTAATGAATCCATTACTTGACAAAACATACTAAAATCTGGAAACATACCTGCATAATTTTCATAAATTTTTTTTCTATTTGAAATATATGGTTCTCTCATAATAATTGTATAATCAATATTTGATCTTAATGCTGGTGGAACTCCTAATGGATATTGCATTGTTAAACAGAATAATATTTTATAATGTCTTCCATTCATAAAAATATTACGTATAGCTTTTGTTCTTGACCAAGAATCATCATATAAACAATCATCTAATACGATAAAAACTCTTGGATCTACATTTGTTAATTTTTGTGTTTGTACTGTTTTTAAGATTTTTTTTTGTCTATTAATAATATCTTTTACAATTTCTTCTTTAAATTCTGTAAAAATATAAGATTTGGGGACAAAATCTTCGAAAAATGGAGATGCATCTTCTGTTGCAGAAATAACAGTTCCAAAAGGAATATCACGATTTCGATATAATAGATCTTTCAAACAATAACTTTTTCCAGTTCTTCTTCTTCCAATAAATACACATACTGCATCATCTTTAATCATATTTAAATCGAATTTTTTTAAATTTAATTTATATGACATAATTTCAATATATAAATATAATATTTAATTATCATTAATATATTTATTAATCGTGATAAAATATAAATTAAGATTTAAATATTTAATTATTATATATTATAATGAATTTATTAAATTTAATAAAACAAAAAATTAGTAATCATTCTACTTTTAATAAAGGTGTTTCTTTTGATTTTGGTATTAATGATGATAAAGATATTTATGAAAAAAAATTTATACAAATTATTAAAAAATCATTGAAAAAACTTGAAAATAAAAAATTAAATTTGAAAAAAATTGAAAGAAAAAATATTAAAAATTTAATATTAAAAAATAATGAGATTGAATATATAATTAATGATTTTATACAATTATATAATCAAAATAATAAAAATAGAATGAATTTTCAGAGAAAATCTTTAGGTGTTAAATTAAATTTAAATGATAAAGATAATATTTTTTTTATATCTTTTTTTTCTGAATTTGAAAATTATATACATATTAAATATTTTAATATTTTTTTTATTTGTATTACAAATGATTATAATATAAAAGATAAAATTCTTTTTGTTGATATTTTAGGTTCTCTTGCTCAATCTGATGTTTTAAATGCGAATTCTTTTAAAGATATAAAAGGTGACTTTATTAATATTTTTAAAGATAAACCTTTGGAATTTATTTTAAAACAAAATGAAATTAATAAATTACTTGAACTTCGATTAAATCCTACATTAGATAAATATCAAAGAGGGATTCTTCCGAATTATGTATATAAAACAAATAAAATAATAAATATAGATACTGGATCTAAAAAAATAAAAATAAAAATGAATGGAAAATGTTTAAATCAAAAAAATGGCAATATTATTTTAGATAATTGTGAAGAATCTAAAAAATATATTTATGATGGCAAACATATAATTGATGATGGATATTGTTTAACTTATCATAATAAAAAAAATTTATCTTTTACACCTTGTAAAACTGAAGAAATATGTTCTATGAGTAATAAAATTAATAATTGTAAAACAATTAATTTAAGAAAATATGGTTCGTTAGAATTTAAAGAAATAAATAAATGTTTGAATTCTAAATTAGAATTAGATGATTGTTATAAAACTGATAAAATATCTATATTATGAATTAATAATATCAAATAATATTAAAATTTATAATTATAATATTATTAAATGAATAATATTGACGAAAAAACATTAAATACTTATTATGATATACCAGAATTTAAAAAAGCAAACTCTTTATTCGATGATTTTTTAAATAAATGTCGTTTCGATATTGAAAATGAGGAATCATTCACTCATTTTAATATATCTACTATCACTTCTATTATTAAAATAGCTACTTTTTTAAATTTAAAAGTTTTATTTGAAAGTATTGATATTAATTCGGATATCGCATATATTGAATTTAAAAATCAAATTAAAGGTATAAAAGAACAAAAAATAAAAAAAGAAAAACATACTATAAATGATGATAAAAGAAAAAGAAATAAGGGAAAAACTTTTGCAAATCAATTGAGTATTGGATTTTTATGTACTGAACATATTCATAAAAAACCAATTTGTGTTAAAATATTTAGTAAGGGTAGTTTAACTATAACTGGTACAAAAAGTTCAGCAGAAATACGGAAAATATGTAATATATTATTAAATATTTTTCTAAAAACAAATAAAATTTTTAAATTTCAAGATAAAGAAATCACATTAATACCATATCAAAATTTAGTTAAAAATGAAGATATAAGTATTAGTGTAGAGACAGTAAATGGATCATTTAAAACTAATTTTAAAATAAATCTTATACATTTTAAAAAAAAAATATCAGAAATTTATAAAACTGATAAAATTTATATTAAAAGTAATAGATCTGCTTTATTAGAATTAGATTTGAAAATTTATCAATTTTTTGATGAAAGAAAGAAAAAATTAAAAACTCCTAAAATTTCTATTTATGGTACCGGTTCAATTGTAATTAATTCTATTAATGAAGAATTATTATATAAAACATATGAATTTATTAAAGAATTCTTAATAGAAAATAAAAAATATATTATTGATAGAAACTACGTTTTTAATTTATAAAATATCCCAATGATTGATTTAATCTTATAATTTTTAGAACTATTGAATGTTCTAAACCTCCAAAATCATATTCTCCACCTTCATAATTTAAAAAACGAATATTTAATTGCCCTAATTTTGCTAATGCTGGGGAAAATTCTTTAATTACATGATAATCCTGTGTGTTTTTAAAATATTTATATTCACTTTGTGTTGCATCTAACGGAATCTTTGCAAAACCTTTTTTTATTGATGATTTTTTTCCAAATAAATTTTCAAATTCATTAATATGTAGTATTACATATGTTGGTCCATTTAAATTATATTGATTTGGTGCAATATATGGTGTTGATAATGGAACTGTTACATTATTTGTAATAGGAAATCCTAATATTTGCCCTATATTATTTGTTTTTTCAGTATATATTGGTGATAGATGACTGGGATCATTTATTTCATCATATGAAATTGTTGAAAATATTAAATCAAATGAAACTCCACTCAATAATGTTATTTTATTTGTCAATTCACTATATGTAATTGTAAAAATCTCACCTGATACAGTATCCATTGTTAATTTCAAAGCAATTAATAACTCACTTATTGTATAATTTCCAATTGGTACTGTTGCAATTAATGTACTTCCGCCATTTATATTAAAATATAATACATTATTCGTATTATTTATTAAATATTGAGTTTTTGGTATATCTATTGATAATAATTCTACCGATAATATGTTTTTATATTCTTCATCTAAATCTATTTGATAATTACTATTTGATGGATATGCTATTCTATCTCTATCTCTTGAATCAATTACGATTATATCTGTTTTAAGATATTCATTCTTATTTTTAAAATCTTTTTCTAATAAATTTTTAAATTCAGTTGGTTGTTCTATTAATAATGCTTGTCCAGATGTTTCAATTCCTTTTAATTCTGAATATTCATCATTTTTTAATTGACTTTCTAGTACTTTTTGTTCCTTTTCTCTATCTAAATTCAATCTATTAAAATTATCATTGATTTTACTATTATCTTCTTTTAAATCTTCTGTTATTTGTTTTTGAATTTCTTGTTCTTTAGGTTTTGCAAGTATTTGATTTCTTTCTTTCATTGTTTCTTCATAGATTTGACCCATATCTTTTTTATCTATATTCATTTTTCTGTCTTCATTTTCTTTTTTCATATTATTTTCTATTATATTTATCATTTTACCCAATACTAATTTATTTAATCTTTGTAAATATTTTTTCAAAGATTCTTTATTTAATTGATTTGTATTTTTTAAATAAAATTCCATTACAGAATAACATAATTCTGATTCTTGTTCTCCAATTTCATATTTCTTTTTTATAAAAAAATCATATAATACACTCATTATTAATTTATAATTATTATCTGTCATAAAATATTGATTAATCATTTTATTATATATATAATATATAATATTTCATTATTTTTAATTTATTTTTAAATTAAAAATAATCTTTTTTATAATATTCTATAGATTCATTTGAGGTAATTCTTTCCATCTTTTACAGATTCCATAACTTTTCCGATGATATTTTGTTATACCATTCTTTTCTACCATTTCAATATGATCTTTTGTACAATAACCATAATTCTTATTCCAATTATATATTGGATATTCTTTATGTAATTCTATCATATCATTATCTCTTTGTACTTTTGCTAATATACTTGCAGCAGCTATACTTCTATATTTACTATCACCTTCTATTATACATTTATGTTCTTGTTTTTCTCCATTTTTATAATAATTATTAAATATATCTCCATCTACTAATATTAAATCATATTTCTTTTCCATTTTATCTAATGTTCTATGAAATCCAACTAATCGTGAATTTCTTATATTTATTTTATCTATTTCTATATTATCTATGATTTCTATATTATATTCAATAGATATTTCTTTTATATATTCAAATAATACTTGTCTTTTTTTATATGCTATTTTTTTTGAATCATTAATACTATTCCATAAACTTGTTTTATATACATCTTCTTTATATGGATTAGTTTTGGGCAATATTACAGATCCTATATAACAACCACTTATCATACTTCCGGCCCCAGCTTCATCTATCCCAACTATTATTCTATTATCATCATATGTTTCAGTAATTGATTCTTTTATTAATCTTCCATGATCTATCAATAATGGTTTATTTTCACTCCCATCTAGATATTTTTTATTATATAATATACATTCTATATAATCGTTCTTTTTTTTCAATGATTTTATTTTTATCAAATTATTTTCTTTTATAAATTTTTTTAATATATTATTTTTAAACATTTTTAAATATTCAAACGATAATTTTGTTATATCAATCATTTTTTATTATTATTTTTTAAACAATTTTAATATTGATAATTTTAAATATTTTATAACATTCGATATATTCTCGCATGGAATTTCGTATTTTCATTACTATTTTTTGAAATAAATCCAATTCCTGATAAATTTGTATTAATTGTTGCAAAAGATGTTAATGATGATGAAATTTTATTATTTTGTGAAGTAATTCCATCTATTGAATAACATTTGGATTCTCCTATTATAGATGTATCATAAGGTCTTAATGATGTTCCAACCCATATATTTAATATAGATGTGAATATTCTTATTTCGTTCGTAGATCCTTCACTCCATATTAAATCACCATATGTATTTCTACTTGATGATATTATACTACTTCCTGTATTAGTTACAATTTCATTATGATATGAATTTTCATCATTTATTTCACCAATTATATCTATCGCTCTCCAACTTATATTTGGTTGATTTCCATCCCCAGTTATTTCTCCACGTATATGTATCATATAATGTTGTAAATCATTTTCCATTGATGATATTGTATTAAATGTTAATTTATTTGTTATATAATTTATTGTTGATAATCCAGTTGTTGATATAGAATCAACTAATATATGTCCAACTCCTCCTATTGTATTACATATTGTAGCTTTTATTTCTCCTGTTACATCTAATGTATTTTTTAATGTTAAACCTCCCGTAATTGTCAATACACCACCAATATTAGAATTACCAGTTATATTTAATGATTCACTTGATATTTCAGATATATTATTTATATTCATACTATTTAAATCTTTTATATTCAAATCTGCACTTGAATATCCAATTCCGGATTTATTTAATATAGTAGTTGGTTCTTCTTGAAGATTTGTGAATAAATTATAAGTTCCATCACTTGCATCTCTCATTAAACCACTATATTTTATAATACTACTTTCTGAAAATTGAGTATAAAACCCAGAATCTATTACATCTGCTATATTATTCGATGCTAATTGTATTAAACCATCTTCTACTTTTATTGTTTCAATATCAAATGTAATTGCATTTCCAAATACATTTAAATCTCCTTCTATATCTAAATTACCATTTATTCTTGTAGAATTATTTATATTTATTTTATTGTTTAATTTTGTAATTTCTATATCTTCTATATTTATTTGTTTTATATATATATTATTGAATTTAGATGATGATTCCCCAATATCATATAATTCATCTGAAAATGATATCATATTTCCAGATATTCCAATACTTCCATTTATATCTATTTTGTTTTGAGGATTTGTAATTCCTATTCCTATATTTATTTCATTTGATGAATATATATTTCCTACATTAGATTCTTTCCATAAATTATCTGTTATTTCTTCAAATGATGAAGTTATTCCTTTTATTATTAGATTTCCCTGAACAAAACAATTCTCTTTGATATTTGCAGATCCATTTACTTCAAATTTATAATTTGGATTTGTTACCCCGATTCCAATATTTCCATTATCATCTATTGTTAAATATTCATTATTATTTTTCATTATATGAAATTTATATTCTTCATCTGTTTTATCTTGTAAACCACCGGATATTTTCCATTTATCTCCAGAATTTATTCCCATACTCATTTCTGCATATGAATTACCTTCAGTTGTTGTATTAAAAACTTCGAATTTGGCTTCTGTACTTTTAACTTGTAATGTAGCTTCAGTTGTTACTCCACTTATCGCTATTACATCAATATCATTGTTTTTAATAATTAATTTATCATTATCTAAATCTTCTATATATATAGAATTACTTGTCGTTCCAAATTTAATTCGTGGTTTTCGATAACTCATTATAAATAAAATATATAATAATCATAGATAATAAAAATTAATATAATTTATTATTTTTTATATTTAAAAAAAGTTAATCAATTACTACAAAACCATCATCTTCATATTCTTCATCTGCATAATTTTCTCCAGAATCTTCAGAATCAATATCTTCAAAACCTCCAAATATCATTTCATAAAATTCTTCGAATTCTTCTTCTATTATAGATGTATATTCATCTTTATCATTTAATGTAAAAAATACTAATTCATTATAATATAATATATTATCTATTGGATATGGTAATTCTAATTTATTAATATCTTCTTCTTTTCCTGTTTTATATCCATAACATACAACCTTATCCTCATCAAAATCCCAACTATAAATTTTTTTTAATTCTGTTTTTTTATTATTATTTTTTAATAATATATGTATATTTTTTATTGATACTTTATCTAAATCTGCTTCTAAAACTCTTTCTGATTGCTTGATGATTATAAACTTAACCATTTAATATATATATTTATTTTTTTATATTTATTAAATTTTATTTTTTAATTTAACCAATTTGTAAAACAATTTTTACATATTATATTTTTATAATATGAATTATTCATATAATGTAATTCATATTTATTTTCATTTATTTTTTTACATTTTTTACATCGTATTTTTATATCTGGTAATGTTTTATCATTTATTTTTATTTTATTTAATTTTTCATTATTATTTATATTATTATCTTTTTTATAGATTTTTGAATATACTTTATAATTATCACAGGATTTTTGATAATCGCAGTTTTTACAATAATAATATAATTTCTTTTCATTATCTTCTTTTAATATCTCTTTTTTAAAGAGATAACTTCCACATTCACAGAATTCCATATTTAATTATAAATTAATTTTTCAATTTTAAATATATTTATAATATATAAATAATAATATAAATATGAAAGTCGCTCATACATATTGTATACCATATTATATTAATAAAATAACAAATGAAACTTTTGTTTTAATGGGTATTAAAAAAAAATATAATAAGAAACAAGGTTTTATTCATTCTAATCCAGGACAATTAGTTCTAATCGGTGGTAACTTAAAAAAACATATTTCTTTTGAACAAAATATTCAAATTGAATTCGAAGAAGAAACTGGTCATAAATTAGATATGAAGAAAATTTATATTGATCCAGATTATACTGTTAATTATGCTACTGCATATTATAATTGTAATTCTTATGAATTTGAAAATTTCGATAAATTAATGAATAAAGAAGAACGATTTCCAGAAATGGATAAACTTACATGGATATCTCTTGATAAAGTTATTCCAATTATGATTAATTTTAATAAAAACGTTATTGATAATATTGATAAATTTAGTTTAGAATATACTAATCAATTTAAAAATCAAAAATGGAATTTAAGTGTTGAAATTAATGAATTAATTTGGTCTATTCGATCAGAAAAAAATTTAAATAAATCTGTTAAAAATAAATTCATTGTAGAACATTATATCCATAATAATCTTAAAAATAGATTTTTTTTTAATAAAGTTAATGATGTTGTTTTTAAATATATTACTAAAAATAGTAAATATGATTGGTTTGAAGAATCTTTATATTATTTTAAACAGTATCATTATAATCTTATTAATAATCAAAGAAAAACAAAATCTCCTCCTAAAAAAATGAAATCTCCTCCTAAAAAAATGAAATCTCCTCCTAAAAAAATGAAATCTCCTCCTAAAAAAACAATCGGTAAATATATTCCTCCTCATTTACGTAAATAATTATTTTAAATTCCCATAATATTTATTTATTAATTCAAATTTTTTCGTTATATCATTTAGATATATACCTTTAGATATTTGTATTCGCGATATTCCTTTGTTAGCTTTAATTGGTCTTTCAAAATCTATTATTAATATATATCTATCTTTTTCAGAATTATTAAAACCAGTATGTTCAATTGAATCATCAAATAATATATACTTTTTTGGATCATGATATTGTAATTTATCCCCTACTATCAAACCGGATTTATTAGATTCTACTATTATTGGTAAATGACATCTTAATATATAATTTGAAATACATTCCCATCCTTGATGGACATGTAATTTAACATTCTTTCCCATTCTACTTATTACTGCACTCCGTACTCCTTTTAATGATCTTACATATTTATAAATTTGTGGTATGATTTTTTCAGAATTTGTTATCCATACCATATTTTCTATTTTATTTGATGGTAAACATGCACATATCGGTAAGATTCTCCATTTCATATTTTTTGGATCAAAGATTAAATTCTTATAATATTCCCAACTTATCCAATAAATACTCTTGTTTTCTATTGATAGAATCTCAGCTTGATATTTTTCTATTTCTTTTCCAAAATTTAATAAATTATTCCCTATTATCTTTTGATCATAAAACTTTATTTGTTTTATCATTTCTTTCGAATTTCTTTCTTCAATTTCTAATCTTTTTTTATTTATGATTTTTTTTATTTCTTCCATTTAATAATATTTTTTATAAAATTATTATTAAATCATTTTATTCTGAATCTGAAAATAAACACTCATCTTTTTTTAATATCATTTTTTTATCATCTTCATTATCAGAAAATAAACAATCTTCTATGATTTCATCTTGTTCATCTTCTGATATTTCTGGTAAATTTTTATAAAAATCTGTATCTGGTAATTCTATTTTTAATTTTGTAAAATCTTCTTCTAATCCATTTCCATCTTTTAAATCTTCTCTTTGTTGTAAGATTTCTTCCCATACTTCATATAATTTTTCTTCTACATCTGTTTTTATCCACCAGTCATCATCTCTCTTTATTCTTACTACTGAACTAAATTCTAATTTCCAATAAATTTCAGTTATATATTTTTTTATTTCTGTTGATTTTTTATCTAACCATTCCAATTGTTCTTCACTATCTAAATCAAATGGGGGATAAAAATATTTCGATTTCCATTCATCATTCTCATATACTCTTATCTCTCCTATTATCCCTTTCTCTAATCCATAATAATTTTTTCTATTATATGGAACTTTTATATGATCTTTATCAAATGTTTTAGGTATTATATCTAAATATTCATAATCATCCATCTCAAACACATCTTCATTATAATCTTCTTCACTTCCATATTCTGTTATTTTACATTCTACAAAATCACAGATATCTAATTGACATACTTGTAATTGTGTTTGAACTTGTACCCAATAATGATCTGGTACTATACCTGTTATTTTTCTCATTGATGGACATTTTATTTCTAACATTATTCCAGTTGTTGAAATTCCATCCGGTGATGCTCCTAATATATCAATATTTGGATGTTGAATTAATCCAAATTCATCCACTTTTAAATCATATCTCATTTCATAGATTTGTTTCGCTATCTCTTCATATTTTTGCCCATGAAATGTATATTTATTTCCACGAAATGGTTTTCCTAAACCACATTTCTTTTTTATTATTTTATTTTTACTATCATATTTAGAATATCCCAATATTGCTCCTATATCTGATGCTGTTAACATATGTTTTCTCATTTCAAACCATTCTTTACTTAATTGTTCCGGTTGATTTAATTTACTTAAAAATATAACTTTATCTTTCATTATTTTTTCATAATCTTCTTTTAATTTTTTCATATTTATTTCATAAGTTTGTATTGTTTCTTTTATTTCTTTTATTCTATTATTATAAACATTATAATTTTCTAATACATTCTTTCTATCATGTATATTTATTTCTTTTTTTATTTTTTCTTCATATATTAAATCTTCCATATTTAATTATTATTTTATTTTAATAAATTTTATTATTTTCTATTATAGATAATGATTTTTATATTATAAAGTAAAACTATAATGTTATATATATTTCGATATTTATTTAAATATATCATTAATATATTATTTCAATCATCTTATTTTATATATAAAATGTAGTTTTACTTTCCAACATATTCATTTTTTAATAATTATAAAATCTTAAAAATAATAAAAACAATAGAAAATGAACCAAGAACTATATATTTCAATCATCTTATTTTATATATGAATTAGAAATTTAATAAAGAATTATAAATTCTTTATTAAATATGTATAAATAATTTATCTAGTATATACTTCTTATTTTTTTCTTATTCTTAAATTATATAATTCAAGTTGATATCTTTTATATAATTCTTTTATATCATCATCCTCATCGTCTATCTTTTCAATATTATCTTCAAATTTTGACATTGGTAAATACATGATTTGTAATTGTTTCATTTTTGGATCTATTATAATATGATCATTTTTAATCCCTTCTTCTTCTATTATTCTTTCTAATTCTTTTTCTAATTCATTCTTTACTACTATTCCTCTTTCATTCATTACTTCTAATAATCTTTTTAATTTCCAATCATTATCTTTTGATAATATTTGACAATATTCACTTTGTATGTTTGTGTATTTAATATTATTATTTTTCTTATTTTTTAAATACAATTCATTATTTAATAATAGATATGTTTTTGATAAATCTCCTTCGCATAATTTTAATTTTTCTAATAATTCATTTGTTAAAAAATTATTAGGGATAGTTTCTTGTCCATATACATTTAAATTGATATTTTGATTTAATATATTAGTATTTTGATTTAATGTATTATTATTAGTATTATTAGTATTATTAGTATTATTAGTATTATTAGTATTACTATTATTATTTGTATTATTATTAGTAGTATTATTATTATTAATCACTTGTACTTGAGTTTCTTTTGTTTTTGAATTACATCTATATAATTCATGACGTGATTTCCCTTGTTGATACTTAAATCCTTTATTACAATATTTACATTGTAATATGTCAATACTATTATCTAGTCGGGTGTGGTCGGGTGTTATTTCGGGTGTGGTCGGGTGTGGTCGGGTGTTATTTCGGGTGTGGTCGGGTGTTATTTCGGGTGTTATTTCAGTCTCTACTAAAATTCGCAAATGTTTCTTTGTTTTACAATGTCTTTTCCAATAACTCCCATATTTTATAACTTTATCACAAATATCACATCGTTTGTTAATAATTTGACTCATTCTATATTCTACTATAATATTTTGTTCTTAATATAATTTCAAAAAGTGTAAGAAAAGTGTAAGTACTTATACTTTTTAAAATAAAAGTGTAAAAAAAGTGTAAGTCGTATGATATTTATCATCCTTAATGTGGTAAATATTATCAAAAAAAGTGTAAAAAGTGTAAAAAGTGTAAGTAAAAGTGTAAGATAAATATATATATATATATTGAGATTGAGATTTTCAAAATAGTTCAAAATATGGTGAAAAATGATGATAAGAAAAATTAAATACTAAATTAAATGTTTTAAATCCTAATTATACTTAATTCTCTTAAACTGTAAATTGGTATAAGAATTGAAATAATAGAGACTACATCTAGATGATTTTTTAATATCTTCTATAATTTTATATAAAATAAATTAATATTTAAAATACATATACATATATAAAATGGAATTAGATCCATATAAAATATTAGGAATATCTTATAATGCAAGTTTAAAAGATATTAGGGATAATTTTAAAAAATTAGTATTAATAAATCATCCAGATCGAGGAGGAAATTCGCAATCATTTGAAATAATAAAGAATGCATATTCATATTTATATAAATATAAAATGTTACAAAATAAACAATTAGAAAAAGAGGAAAGAACTTTTGATAAATATACGAGTTCTCGAAATTTTCAAAGTGAATCATTAGATAGAGAATTTGGAAAAATGAAAATTAATCCAAATGATAAATCATTAGATTCTAAAAAATTTAATAAATTATTTAATTTACATAAAATAACAGATGCAGATGATAGAGGATATCAATCATTGCGAAGTAATGAAAGATTAGATTATGATGAAATCCAAAAAAGAAATACTAAAAAACAAGAGGTATTACAAATGCAAATCTATGCTGAACCAGAACCATTAGAATTAACAACTGATAACTATAAACAATTAGGATTAAAACATGTAGATGATTTTTCACAAAATATAGGAAAACAAGGTACATCATATAGTGATTTTGAAAAGGCATATACTGAATATGATACAACAAAAATGCCAAATCATCGTCAAGAAAATTATAAATCTGTAGATGAATATAAACGAAATCGTGATAATCAAAATTTCACAATGACAGAAGAAGAAAAAATGAAAAATGAAGTGAAACAAAATCAGGAATTAGCAATGGAAGAACGAAGACGTTATTATGTAACAAGAACTGATAAAAAAATAGAAAAAAAATTTAAGTCTTTCCAAAATTATATTCAATAGTGAATCTTCCATATTTTTTGATATTACAATCTAATTGATTAGTTTGTAATAATTTGAGTTGATCTATATTTGGAATAATAAAAATCTGGTTAAATTTAGAGAAAGTTACTTTTTTTTCATTTATTTTTCTTTGATCAAACATTTTCATAATATTATCCATATTAAAATAAATAAAATTGATAATATAAATAATTATAAGATAATAAAATTTATTTATTTTTTTAATTAAACTTTTTAAAATATGAGTAATAAAATCATGATTTCATCACAAAAAAATAATACAGTAAAAACATATGATATTGATTATTTTTATAACCAACGAAATTCTGGGAGAAAAACATTTCTTCCAGAAAAAACATTAAAAGTATTAAATATTCGAACAAAAATTAATATGAAAGTTGATAAAAAACGATTAGAAAATTTACAAAAAGATACATTTAATAAAGAAGAATTAGAGAGAAAAATCAATGGATATTTAAATAAATTATCAAAAGATAATATTAAACCAATATCAATATTAATTAAAGCTATATTGGAAGTAAAAAAAGATATATTATTAGATTATACAATAAAAAATTTATTAAATAAAGCAATTTCTCAACCAATATTTTGTGATCTATATGCGGAAGTTTTTAAGAATTTTTATAGTAAAGAATCTAGGAAAATTTTTGATAAGATTTTCAAAGATTTGATAAATTTATTAGAAGATAAATTTGATAATACAATATCATCAGATAAAAATTATGATTTGTTTTGTAAAAATGTACAAGACAAAGGACGATTTATAGGATTGTTTAATTTCATCACATCATTATATCATATTAAAATCGTAGATAGAAAAACATTGGGATTTTATATTGATTATTTATTTAATAAATTGAAAATATCTACTGGAGATGATTCTGGGAAATATACAGAATGTTTATGTAAATTTTTGACAAAAATCAATGATAAAAAAATATTCGATGAGAAATATGAAGTATTAAAAGTATTGCAAAATGAGAAAATTAGAATTGGTACAAGATATAGATTTATGATAATGGATTTATTAGATTTATATAAAAATATGTAATTATATTTAAATTTAATTTTAAAAAATAAATTTAAATAAAGGACTTAAAACATTTTATTAATTTTTTTCTGAATATTTAATGGATCTTTTAATACTAATATATATATAACAATAATCGAAAAAACACTATATATTTTATTAAAATTATTATTAATTGAAGAGAATCCTTCTGTTTGACTAAATAAACTCATAAACCAATTAATAATACCTTCTATAAAACTAACATTTTGAGTTGTTTGATCTGGATCTATTTGATCTGGATCTGTACCGAGAGGTATTATAATTTGTTCTACTGCTAATTCATCTAGTTCCAATGGCTTTATTACATCTATTTCTTCTACAGGTTCGATTATTGGAATTGGAATAACTACTTCATTGACAGGTATAATTTCTTTATTACCACCACAATCATTATTCATACTAATATTATTAAACTCTGTCGTCGTTGCATTAATTTCACTAACATTTAAATTATTAGTACAAATATTAATTGTACTAACACAAGCACCTCTATCACCTTGTCTTCTATATGCATTTTTATTAATACATTGGCTAATACCACAATTTCTCTGTCCTAAAATTTGATTTAAAGCCATTGCATTATTGGGGTTTAATAATTCAGGAGAAATGAATTTTTTAGCTAAAACACATCCACATAATTGTTCAATTAATTCATTTTTCGGATCATATTTTTGTAAAAACAAACAATATTTATTCATTAAACTTTCGCAATTTGAATTATAACCTCCCGAAGAAGTATTATCATCATAAAAGTTAACACCTGAGAATTCACAAGTATCAGAAGTAACAGTATAAGTACGCGAATCTGTTTCCATTTTACCTGTTTCAGGATTAAAAATCAGTAGAGTTAAAGGCATACTTTTTTTTCCATCACCATTTTTATTACCAAGACAACAAATTAATTTACCATAAATATTTTCAAAAGAATGAAAAATTTCATCATTCCATTTTTGCCAAATAGTAGTTTGTAAATTTCGTACATCATTTTTTTTAAGACCGACTGTAGTTAATTCTTCAACCTCTTCATCATCTTCAGAAAAAAAAGTATTTTTAGTAATCATTTCTATATCATCTTTTGAAAAAAGATCATCATAAACATAACTTATTGATTTCACTATACTTCTAAAATATTCTTCTGACATATTTCCATTAATGATATCAGACATATTAATATATAATTTATAAATATATTATTTTTAATTTATTTATAAATAAACTAATTTACAATTGTTATTTTGTTGACTGTTTTATTGATCTGTTTTTTTTTTGATCTGTTTTTTTTGATCTGTTTTGTCTGTGATTTCTTTTGTAATAGATTCAATAGACAGTCTTTTATCATCTAATATGATATATTTGAATTTGAAAGCATCATCTTTATTTTTTACAAGTTTAAATTTTTTATTAAAATATTTTTTACCAACTCCTAGAACAATGTCACCTTGTTTATCATTTTTATCAAAAATATGATAATTTAAACTTTGTTTACCTGCGAATTTTTGAGAATATTTAATAATTTTTAACTTTTTGTTATGTTTCATTAAAAAACTCAAATCTCCTTTTTTATCAAGAAAACTTAATTGTAATTTTTCATTAGGTTTAATAATTTCTAATAAAAAAACCAAAGTATCTGTAGGTTTTTCTAAATCAAAAATCAATTTATCATCTTTAAGATTTAAAAATTTTTTATTATCATCATAAAATATAATTAATTTTTTATTATCTTTAATTGTAAATTTTTCAGTATTGAAATTTTTAATATAATTAAAAATTTTTGGAAGAAATTTATAACCAATAATTAAAGATAAACCGATAATTAAATTATCCATAGTTGCATATTTCATTAATTGTTTTTTAATTTGTTTAATATATGAATTATTTAATAATTTTTTGATAGAACCACCTTTAAATAAACCTGCACCAAAAGTCATTTTACCATCTTTACCTACTTTAGCTTTATCCATACCTTTTGATAATAAAGGTTTTGCAAGAAAGAATAATGCAATACCTACTACACCAATAATTAATAAAGGCATAATCAAAGCAGTCATACCGGCAGATATCAGACCAGAGGAAGAATCTATTAATTTAGAACCAGCTTCCCCTCCTTCTTTTATAACATTTCCAACTGCATCACCAGCAGCATCTAAAGTACCAACTGTTTCATCAGAAGCGGTTGTTTCAGAATCAGCTGCATTTTTAATATCAGCTTCATCAACATTCATCATTTTAGATAAAATTTTATTAGCTAAACCTGATTCAGCGACAGCTTCCATCATAGCATCGACAACATTTTCTTGTGATAAATTAGAAATGACAACACCATCATCTGCTTCAATCTCAGCGATTTCCAATTCATTACCTGCATTAATTTTCAAAGAAACATTAGTGACAGTATCATTAACCATTTCTTGAGTAACACTAGTTTTCACTTTATTAATTAATTCAGTGTCATTTTCAATATTCATAATATTTTTAATAGAAAGATTATCTTTACTAGAAGAAGAACCACCAGTAAGAGAATTACCAAGACCTTGTACAGTATCACTAACTGCACTAGCTATACCAGCTAAGATTTGTTCACCTTCTTTAGAAGAAGAATCTGCGGAAGCTTTTGCATCATTTGTTAATTGAGCTTGAATTTTATTAGTCATATCTGAGACCATATCACCTTTCATTTCAGATTTAGAAAGAACAGATAAATTCATTTTAACCATATTTTTTTGAGAGACACCATCAAGAATAAATGCTCCCTTTGTCTTTATACCTTTTATAGTTATTGTATTATTAACATCTGCGCCTGCTGCAGCATTAACCATAGTACTTTGCATCATTTTAACAGAAGATTCATTAATAGTTTCGTTGAATTTTTTAATACTATTTATTACTCTAGTATCATTTAAAATTTCTTTATTTGTTTCACTCGATTGTTGACCACCCATATTATTATTATTATTATATATTAAATGTTTATTTTAATTTTAAAATTTATTATAAAATAATTTATAAGAATAATCTTAAAATCTTAACTTAAATCTTATAAAATAATAAAATCATATACAATAATAAAATCATATACAATAATAAAATCATATACAATAATAAAATCATATACAATAATAAAATCATATACAATAATAAAATGACTAATATGAATCAAAATATAGCAGATAAATATCAAAAGAAATCACAATTGGAGCATATATTAGATATACCAGATACATATATTGGTAGTATAGAAAAACAAGATGAATTATTATATATTTTTAATGATGATGAAAATAAAATCACTAAAAAAAATATAACATATATTTCTGGATTACAAAGAATCTTTGAAGAAATATTATTAAATGCATTTGATCAAACGGTAAGATTAGAAGTAAATACAACACAAATCAAAGTAAAAATTGATAAAGAAAATAATGAAATAACAGTTTGGAATAATGGTAAAGGGATACCAGTAATCTATAAAGAAAGTGAGAAAGTATATATACCCGAAATGATATTTGGGATGTTATTAACATCTGGAAATTATGATAAAAATGAGAAAAGAATAACTGGTGGAAAGAATGGTTATGGTGCAAAATTAACAAATATCTTTTCAGAAGAATTTAAATTAGAAACAATAGATGAAGAAAGAAAGAAAAAATTTCAAATGACTTGGAAAAATAATATGGGAATAAAGAGTACTGAAAAAATTACAGATTCGAATAAATCTGGATATACGAAAATCACATTTAAACCAGATTTAAAACGTTTTAATATAACAGAATTATCAGATGATATGATATCATTAATGAAAAAGAGAGTGTATGATATAGCAGTAAATACAAATAATAATGTATCTGTATCATATAATGGAAAAAATATAAATATAAAAAAATTCGAAGATTATATCAAATTATATCAAAAAGAAGGGGATACTCGAAAGATCTTGGTTGATGAAGAAACGAATGAAAGATGGAGTATAGGATTATATATGAGTGAAGATAATTATGAACAAATATCATTTGTAAATGGAATTAATACAACATTAGGTGGAACGCATGTAGATTATATAACAAATAAAATTATCAAAGAATATATGGAAAAATTAAAAAAGAAAAAAGTAGATGTAAAAAAATCATATATAAAAGATAAAATGTGCATATTTATCAAATCATTTATTGAGAATCCATCATTTAATTCACAAACAAAAGAATCAATGACAACAAGATCATTAAAATTTGGTTCGTCATATGATTTAACAAAAAAATTTACAAATGGATTAAATAAGATGGGTATAATTGAAGAAGTGTTAAGTTTTGCGAAATTTAAAGAAGAAAAAAATTTAGAAAAAACAGATGGTAAAATTAAAAAACGAATAACAGGAATACCGAAATTAGAAGATGCAAATTGGGCAGGAACAAAAAAATCTGAAAATTGTAAATTAATTTTAACAGAAGGAGATTCTGCTAAGACATTTGCAATGTCTGGAATAAGTAAAATTGGTCGTGATGAATATGGAATTTTTCCATTAAAAGGAAAACTATTAAATGTAAAAGATCAATCTGCTGATAAAATATTAAATAATATTGAAATAAATAATTTAAAAAAAATCTTAGGATTAAAACAAAATCATAAATATACCTCGTTAAATGAATTAAGATATGGAGGAATTATTATCTTAACAGATCAAGATACAGATGGATCACATATTAAAGGTTTGGTAATGAATTTATTCCATACATTCTGGCCAGAATTATTAGAATTAGGATTTGTAAAATCATTAATTACACCAATTGTAAAAGCATTTGAAAAAAATGGGAAAAAAGAAGTAATATTATTTTATAATTTAACAGATTTTGAAACTTGGAAAAAAACAATTGATTTAAAAAAATGGACAACAAAATATTACAAAGGATTGGGGACATCAAATGCAAAAGAAGCGAAGGAATCATTGGAAAATATTGAGAAAAAAATAGTAACATATAATTGGGATAAATTATCAAATAAATCAATCGAATTGGGATTTAAGAAAGATCATGCAGATCAGAGAAAAGAATGGTTATTGGCATTTAATAAAGATTTAGTATTAGATCAAAAAATCAAAGAAGTATCGATATCAGATTTTATAAATAAAGAATTAATACATTTTTCGAATTATGATATTCATCGTTCAATTCCATCATTAGTAGATGGTTTAAAACCAACACAGAGAAAAATATTATTTACTGGTTTAAATTTTTTAACAAATAAAGAAATTAAGGTAGCACAATTTTCAGGATTAGTTGGTCAAAAAACAGATTATCATCATGGTGAAGCATCAATTGTATCAACTGTTATAAAAATGGCTCAGAATTTCGTTGGTTCAAATAATTGTAATTTATATTTACCAAATGGACAATTTGGAACAAGATTGTTAGGTGGTGATGATAGATCTAGCGAAAGATACATTTTTACAAATGTATCCAATATTGCAAATAAAATTTTTAATAAAGATGATAATATATTATTAAACTATCTAGATTCAGATGGTTTATCAATTGAACCAGAATGGTATATACCATCAATACCATTGATATTATTAAATGGAACAAATGGTATAGGAACTGGATTTTCAACTACAGTATTACAGCATAAATTAGAAGATATAGTTGAAAATATCAAAGATCTATTGAATGATAAAAAACCAAAAATTTTAAATCCTTGGTATAGATCATTTAAAGGAGATATTACAAAAATTAGTCCTAATAAATATCAAAGTGTTGGGGTATATGAATTAGATAGTCAAAATAACCGAATTATAATTAAAGAATTGCCAATTGGAACTTGGACAGAAAAATATAAAATATTTTTAGAAAAAATATTAATAGATAAATCAGTAACTATAAAAAGTGAATTAAAAGCACAATGTATAAAAAACTATAATAATTATTCAACAGAATCAAATGTAAACTTTGAATTAGAATTTTCTGGAATTGAATATACAAAAATAACATCAAAAGGTAAAGATCATATCTTAAAAACATTAAAACTTATATCAAATTTATCTGAAACAAATATGTATTTATTCGATAAGAATAATAATATCCGAAAATATAAAAATACAAGTGAAATAATGAAGAGTTATTATGATTTAAGATTAGAATATTATGATTTAAGAAAAAATAAAATGATAGAAATATTAGAAAATATAGTAGATGAATTAAGAAATAAAGTTAGATTTATAAGGATGGTGAAAAATAAAGATATAGATATTTTAGATACAACTGATAAAAAATTAAATATAGATTTGGAAAATAATAAATTTAAAAAGATATTAAACTCAACAAATGAATTATCATATAATTATTTAACAACTATGCATATTAGAAGTTTGACATTGGAAAGAGCAGATAAATTAGAAAACGAATGTGATATAAGAATGGAAGAATTAAAAGAATTAAAATTAAAAAATATTAAAAATATGTGGTTAGAAGATTTAGAAAAAATCTTAGTAGAAAATAAAAAATATAATACAATATTAAAAAATGAGATTACATCTGAAAAAAATGATATTAAAAGAAAGGGTGTTAAAAAAAGTAAAAAATAAATTGAATATTTAAATTTTTTTTAAATATTCAATAATGGACTTAAAATATATTAAATATTTATTAATATATTATATATATATAACATAATAAATAGATATGAGTTTTTTCAAATATAATGTTTTAAAAATGAAAAAACCACTAATTGATGAAAATTTTTTCTGTGAATATGTAAGAACAAATCAACAAGAAAAATTAGTTAAATTAATCAAACAATTTAGTGTAAAAGTAAGTAAATTGAAAATTAATTGGGATTATATGTCATTATATGATAAATTAGATGTAGAATTTTGTTTAACATTTAAAAAGTATATTAATTTTGCAAATTTATCACGGAATAAATATTTGACGATACATCATATTAAAGAATTTAAAGATTATTTAGATTGGACAAATTTATCAAAAAATTATAAATTTACGGTCCCAGAATTAAAAGATTTTGAAGAATATATCAGTTGGCAAAGTATTTTCTTTTACCAAAATTTACCAATTAATACATTAAAAGAATATTTTGCAAATAAAATGTGGTGGTTATTTTTAAATGAAGAACAAACTACATTTATTGATAAAGAATATGAATATACAAACGATTTAATTATTAATAAAAGTATTCAAGAAGTACCAATTGAATTTATTAATCAATATAATATAAAATTAGAAGAATATAAAACAAATCAATCAATATTAAAATTAAATTTCAAAAGAGAATTAATTGATTATGTCAAAGTTTATGATCAGGAAAAATCAATTAAAAAATTATTACCAGTTAAAATTATTGGATGTAATAAAGATGGAAATGATGTTAATTTATACGAATCAATTCAGAATGCAATTGAAGAACATAAAAATGAAGAAACTAGAAAATCTACTGAAAAAATGGAAAAAATGAAAAAAAGAAAAAATGAAGAAAAAGCACGAATTACAGAACAAGATAAGTTTAAAGATGTAAAATACGAAAGTGATATTGGAGATGATGAATCTATAGATCAAGAAATTAAGATAAATAGAAAATCACAAGATGTAGTAGATGTAATAAAAACAGAAGAAAAACTACATAAAAATTCATTCCGAAAACGCGATCCAATTAATGATTCTGATTCAGAAGAAGATTAAAATAATTTAAAATAAATATAATAAAATAATTTAAAATAAAAATCATAATATATTATATAATATATTATGGATTTCAAATCTTTCTTGGCACAGAATCCTGATTATAATACACGAGATGAAAAAAATAAGATTAAAAAACAAAAAAATATAGAGTTAGTTATTCCAACACCAATTCCATATAAAAATTTAAAACAAAAATTGAATAATGAATTGGAAATTTCAAATCCAAAATCTATTGAACCAATAGTAGAAACTGCTATAAGAACTATAAAAAAATGTTTATTATTTGATTCAAGAGATAGAAATAAATTTATATATCCAAATTCAAATGAATACGTAGTTAGTTTTAATCCAGATCCATCTGCAATTGGTGCTATTATAAGAAATGAAATAAAAAATGTTACAGAAATACATATTGATTTTGTTGTTTTACCATCAATAGCATTAAATTATCCATATATTAAATTAAGTATTGATGAAATCAATAGTAAAAGTACATCAACAACAAATGGTAGAACAATGGATATGTATTCGGTTTTAATTCCAATTAAAACAGTTAATTCATCAGAATTTATTAATTGTGTAGTACATAATGGTTGTCAGACATTACCATCTAAACTTGCTAATTTAAAAAAATTAACAATAAAATTCTACGACCCAGATGATATATTAGTTGATTTTGGTAATGATTTTCTTGATCCACTTAATATTAAAAATAGTGTACAAACTATGGTAATGTGTACAATAAGTCATACTGAGGTCGATCCAACAATAATATTTAATGAACAAGTATTTTAAAGTTCTTCAATCATTTGAAAACCATTATTTTTTAATTTATATCGACATAATGGACAAGAATTTTTTGTAAGTAACCATGTATCAATACATTCTTTATGAAAATAATGTTTACATAAAGTTTTTTCAAAATCATTTTCGTATATATTTTTTAAACAAATAGAACATTTCTCAATAATTAGTAATGTTTTATTATTAAGATGATTTTTAAATATACAATTATCACATAGATCATAATTATTTTCATTATCAATATATCTATCATTTGTCTGAATATCCCATAAAATTAAACAATCAATACAATATTTATAATCTTGGATTTTTTGTTCTAATTTTGTCATTAAAATATCAACTGAAAAATCTTCAAAATGAAATAATGTTTTTCTTTTTTTTGATGCCAAATGACTTTTACCATCGCAAAAATTTTCAGAACATTTTAAATTATTACAATTAGTTTCTTTATCTAAAATATTTATTTTACAAATAAATTTAATATTTGCTAAAATTTTTTTTACAGAAAAATCAATATTTAATAAAACATTAAATTTATTTGTAAATATTAAATTTAATTTACATAAATGATAATATGAAAATTTTTTATCATTAAATAAAACAATCTTTTGTTTTAATTCTGGTATTAAAATAGGATCAATATATTTTGGTCTAACTAAAAAATCGTTTTGATATTGATTCATTCTTCTATAATTATTATTATTATTATTATTATTATTATTATCACTAGTTTCATCATCTAATCTATTAATAGTATTTAATAAAAATAATATGTTTTCAAGTCTATTTCTGTGACTAATATCTATTATATTAGATTGATTTGACGAAACATCATTATTATCAGAAGTTATATTTAAATCGATGTTATTTTGATTAAATTGCATTATATATATAATAATTTAATTTATTTAAATTATTTAGTATTTATATAAATTAATATGAAAGATCAACAATTGGTAAAATTTCTTATATTTTTTTTTGTAATTTTTATAGTATTAAAATATATATATTTCAATGATACAAATTTAATATATATAAAATCAAAAAAAGATGAAGATTTTCATTTAGTACAAAATTTATCAAATAAACACAAAGCTGCAGATATGATGGCAATGATTAAGGATAGAATTGAATTATTAATTAATTATTTAAAAAAAACTTATCCGAATGAACCTCGTATATTAAGATTATTTAACAAATTTAATGAAAATAATATTCAAGAAACTAATTTAAATGATAAAGGAACTTCATATAGTATAGATAAAGGTAAGCAAATTAATTTATGTTTACGTAATAAATCAAATAGTGAAATACATAAAATCAATATATTAATGTTTGTTACTCTTCACGAATTAGCACATATTATGTCTAAATCATTCGGACATAATAATGAACATGATGTAAATTTCAAATTTATATTAAAAAACGCTATTAAGATTGGTATTTATAATAATGTAAATTATTCAGAAAATAAAACAGAATTTTGTGGTATGATTGTAGATAATTCTCCATTATTTTAAAAATATTAATTTTTTTTAATTAAAATTTAATTGTAAATAAAAATCAAGTATTAATTTATAAAAATGACGAATTTTTTAAAAAATTACAATGTGCCAAGTGGAACAAAAATTTATACTCATCAAGATTTAAAAGGTGGATTATTTAATGTTCCAAAAGATAAATATGATGATTTATATACATATTTATTAAAAATTAAAAAGAGTTCATTATGTGAAAAAATAACAGATGTATTTAAATTATATTTTGATATTGATAAATATACATTGGATATAGATATTCGTTTAACAGTAAAAGTATTAGCGGACCAATTATCTAGAATTTTAGTAAAAAACCAAGAAGAAATGAAAGAAGAATCTGATTTAGATTTTACATATCATATTTTAAAAAATCAATCAAAAGAAAATTATCATGTATATTTTCCAAATATTTTAGTAAATAAAGTATTTTGTAGAAAATTAATTAAATACTTAAATAAGAATGGTGATAAAGTATTGGATGATAATGCATATAATTCTTGTTTTAGAATGTTTCATGTATTAAAATTTGATCGAAAAGAAAATAAATATACTCCTAAAAGTGATTACGACTTTTTAGATACAATATGTTTAAATGATATTGAAAAATTCAAACTATTATGTATCCAAACTGATAAAACAGAATTAAATGTAAAATTTGAGAAAAATATAAATAATGAAATCAATAAATTTGAAGATGAAAATAATAAGAAAAAGAAAAGATTACAACAATTGAATGATTCTGATATCATTGATTTGGAAGAATTAGAAAATAATCAAGTTGATTTCGAAGATTATAAACGAGATGCTTACATTAAAAATAATGTAGTTAAAATAAAAGATTATGAATATATTAAATTTTTATTATTTGACGTAATAAAAAAAGAAAGAATTGATGATTATGGAGAATGGTCTAAAATCATAATGATTTTATCTAGTTTGAAAATTCCAAAAAGAATAATGATTAAATGGTCACAATTATCATCTAAATTTGATGAAGGGGCAATATCAATTATGAATGATTTGATAAATAAATCTATACAAAATCAATTCCAATATTATAATCAATATAAAGCATTAATAAATATCGCAAAACAAGATAATTTCGAGAAATTCAATGAATATATCATTGGTTTATCAAAATATGAATATAAAGTATTAAATTTCAATCAAATTAAATTCCATTTAAATAATGATGAGAGGGGGATGTGTGAAATGTTTTATAAATTATTTCATAAAAGAATTATGTGTTACGGACCAGAAGAAAATTTAGAAATATATTTTTGGAATGGAGATATTTGGCAAAAAGATGAAAATCAAATATGTCAATATTTATTCCAACATTATGTTAGTCAAAATCTTGATTATTTTAATAAACAAGTATTATATGAAATCAAACAATTAGATCCATCTGACCCGAATGTAGAAGAATTATATAATTTATTAAAAACATCAAGTACTATGAGAAAATCATGTAATAGATCTAAATTTTCAAAACAATGTTTTAAAAATACATTGGGTGCAAATTTATTAAATAATCCAGATTTCAAAGATATGATTAATGGTAATCCAGATTCCATTGCTGTTCGTAATGGTAATATCAATTTAAAAACTGGTAAAATAATGATTCGTAGATTTGATGATTATAATACATTCTTTTTAGATATAGAATATGAAGAAAATATGAAAACACCAAATATGGATAATTTTATGAATGATATTATGTTAGATCAGAAAGAAATTGTAGATTTTTTAAGTACATTTTTAGGTTATACGATTACTGGACATAATAAAGAACAAAAATTTTCAGTATGGTATGGAGATAAAGGTAGTAATGGAAAATCTGTATTAGCTAAATTATTAGATAAAACCTTTGGTGAATATTTTACAATTTTAGATTCGGAAATTTTTAGTGTTAAAAAAGGTAATGCTGGTACAGCTACAACACATTTAAATTATATCCAAGACAAAAGATTCGGAATTATGGATGAATCTAATAAAAATGAAGAAATGAATGAAGGTTTAATTAAAAGAATTACTGGTGGAACAAAATTAAGAATTCGAAAATTACATAAAGAAAGTGAATTAATTGAAGTTGCATTAGTTCCAATTATTCTTAGTAATTTCAAACCCAAAGTATCAACTGATCCAGCATTATTTAGAAGATTGATTTTAATTGAATTTGGTGCACAATTTTTAGATGATGAAACCGATATTAAATTTGATGCTTCAAATCCAAAACATAAATGGAAAGATGCAGATATAGATAATAAAATTTCAGAAAATGAAGTTTTATCATATTTTGTAAGATATTCTTCAAAATGGTATCAATCTGGACAAAAATTAAAAATACCCGAAATAATTAAACAATATAATAAGAAATTCCAATATAATTGTAATGTAGTAAATCAATTTTTAGATAATGAATGTATTATGGATATTGATGATAAATCTTTCACACAATCAATCGTATTATATAATAAATTTCTTGATTATTGTAAATTAAATAATGAGAATAATAGAATACCAAAGAATGAATTTGAAGGAATTTTATTAGAAAAAAATATATTAGAAATGAAAAATGATTATGAAGAAATTGGATTTAAAATAAAATTAAAAAATGAATTCTAATAAAATAGATATACACTATATAATAAATGGGATCTTATTATTCAAAATATAATTATATAAAATTAGACGAAAATAAACATTCGATAGATATTAATACACTTAATAAAAATAACTATCCAAATATAATAATTAAATCGGAAAAAGATAGTTATGAACAACAGATTATAAAATTAGAAGAAGAATTTAATAAAAAAATTATAAATATCGAAAAAAATAGTGATTTTAAAATAAACCGAACTTTTGATAGTATTAATCATTTATATGATCGTATTATTATTATAGAAAATAATATGGATGATTCAATTATATTAAAACCTCTAAACAATAGACCATTTATAGAACTAAAAAAATAAAATTAAAATTTATATAATAAAAATTATATATATATTATGATTTCTATTATAACTCGTAAAAATGATTTAATTAGTTTGGGTTTTTATAAAGCATTTAAAACTTTATATAAAGATGTTAATTTTATAACATATCCAAATGAATATTGTAAAATAAAAGATTCAAAAATAGTAATGATAAATAATTTTGATAATTTGAATTTAATATCATTAAATAAAAAAACGATTGTATTATTTTTAAGTAAAAATATAATTTATGAAAATAAATTAATAACGGAAAATATAAAATATTATAATATTGAAGAATATTCTAATGATAAATCATATGATGATTATATTAATACCGAAAAATTTATGTATATTAAAGGAAATAAAATAATTATGCCTTATTTATCAATATATACTAAGAGCGAGATTCTATATAATTTTAAAAATAATTTATTAAATAAAGAAATTAATGATTTTGATTATACTAAAATTTATATGATTAAAAATCATATAAAAGGTGTAATAAAAAATTTGAAAATTAAAAAATTAAAAATAATTAATCGTTTAAATAAGTATCAAGAAAAGAAATTAATAGAAGAGAATAATATATTTATGTCTTTCTCGGATATTGATAAATTTGACTCTAAATCATTAAGTTATATGTCATTAGGTAGTTTATCAATGACAAATAGTATTATTAACAAATTATATATTCATAATACTATTTTAAATGGTGATATTAATGATATTAAGGATTTTAATAATCAAATCAAATATAATTTGATTAAAAATGTACAGGATATATATAATAATTATACATTTGAAAAATATGTAATTATTTTAGATAAAATATTATAATTTACTTTTTATCAGATGTTTGGGATACATAAATTTTTATTTTTCCCAATGTACCAATCGAATATTCTAATAATAATGGACATTCGTTTTTTAAATATAATTTAATATGACTACATAAATTAGTAAATTTATTAAAAGATAATAGTGTTTTCGCTTTGAAATAAGATTGATATATTTCATTTTCTTCTTTATAAAATTTAAGATCTTCCGTTTTATCAGTTAGAATTGTTTCTTGTGATGCAAAATCACCTTTACAAGAAAAGATTAATTGTTTATTATAATATTTTATTTCAATGATTTTAGATAATAAATTCATTTCTTTGATTAATTTTTGAAAATTAATAGAATTAAATGTAATAATATTATTATAATCCATTTTTTTAGGAATTAAAGTTTCTTCATTCAATTCGATTAAATTTAAATTATATTTTGATACAAAATTTTTATTAGTATTTTGTATAATGATTTCTAAATAACCAGCATTATCATCATCTATAATTAATGATAATATATCATCATTAGATAGATTTTTTAATAATTTAAATAAATATAAGATATTAATACCTATTACTAATGGATTTTCATCAGTATATGGGATACGTTGATTATTAATAATTCTTTCACATTTATAAAACTCAAATTTAGAAGTATCTAAATCTAATAAAGCAACAATTGTATGAGAATGATCCATTTTCATGATTTTAATACTAGTTTCTGAAAATTGAATATTTATATCAAAGACGATATCTTTTAATGCTTCTATTAAAGTTTTGAAAATTATACATTGAATAGTTTTTAATTCTAAAATTCTCATTATAATATATATATATTTAAAATATAACCAGTTATATTTATATTATTTATGTTTTTTATCGATTATATTTTGAAAAATATAATAAACATTATATTATAATGATTATTATAATGAACATTTTAATTGATATAGATGGTACAGTATGCGAAGATATTCCCAATACCGAAGATTATCGATTTATTGATGCAAAAGTACTTAATAATGCAGTAGAATCAGTAAACAAATTATATGATAATGGTCATAATATAACGTTTTTTACAGCAAGATTAACTAAACATAGAGAAGTAACTGAAAAATGGTTAAAAAAACATAATTTTAAATATCATTCATTAATAGTAGATAAACCACGGGGTGGAAAATATTTCTGGATTGATAATTTAGATGTTACTGGAATTAAATATGATAATAATTGGAATAATATAGTCGAGAAATTCAATTAATATGGGAAAATCCATTTTTCTTTTCCCTTACAAAATAAACTATTATCACCATTTAATTTACAGTTAATTACATTATCCCACCATCCATTTTCAGTTATAACTTCAGATTCTATAATTTTATCTTCATTAGATTTTTCTTCATTAGATACTTCCATATTATCTTTACTATATGAATTTAATGATTTTAATAAATATGATACTATAATAATAATACAAAATAATATTGCGATAATAATTTTATTCATTTTATATATTATACATATATTAAATTAATTAAGTTTTTTATATTAATAATATATATATTATGAAGATCGAACGAACTCCAAAATTTAATTATTTAACTTGTGTCAAAACACAATATGAACGTCATTTAATTGATTTATTAAAAGAACCATTTTATATGAAATTTAAAGAAATGTGTGATTTGACAATTAAAAATACAAAAAGTAAAAATAAAATTTTAAAAAATTTCCAAGAACAATTAAGAAATACTAATGAATGGGATTATGAAACTTTGAAAAATCATTCGAAATTTATTGTACAAAAATCAAATTGTAAATATTTACCAAAATTAATTAAATCAACTATTATTAGTTCAACTAAAAATTTAATTGAAACATCATCTAGAAAAAAAATAAATATCGAATATGAAATTCCTGATACAATGACATTTTTAAAAAAATGTTTTAATTATATTTCTAAAGCTTTTTATTTAGAACCAACTTTGATTTGTGATTTGGATCAAACACCAGGTTTAAGATTGAAAAATATTAATAATTCATTAGAACTTATTCGTAGATCAATTATAAAAACTTTAAATTCATTTTTACCATATGATGAAATTTTAGATATTTATTTAAATAATGTTGATGATAATAGTGATGATGATAGTAGTGATAATAATGAAACTGATGATGAAAATGATGATGATGAAAATTTAGATAATCAAGTACAAGATGTTATAGATGATGAAAGTGATGATGAAAGTGATGATGATAAAATAAATGAAGATGATATGAAAAAAGAAATTATTGAAGAAATTACGGAAGATGATTTTAATAGTTTACCAAATGATGATTCTGATTCTATTATAGATGAATTTGAAACAATGAATTTAGAAGAACCAATGCAACAACCAATGCAACAACCAATGCAACAACCAATGCAACAACCAATGCAACAACCAATGCAACAACCAATGCAACAACCAATGCAACAACCAATGCAACAACCAATGCAACAACCAATGCAACAACCAAAACAACTACAAGTAAAACCACAAATAGTAAATAATGTTATTTCTAATGAAAATGATATCCCTGATGAATTTAATTTTCTTCCAATGAAAGTCGCTGCATTACCAGTTATCGAAACTCAAAATGCTAATCAAATTAAAGAAGTTCCATTAAAAGCAACTACACAAAATGAAGAAAATATTAATTTTTTACGTAATTTAAATTAATTAAATTAAAAACTTTAATTACTATATATACATTATGATTATAGCTTCAATTTATTCATTAATTGCATCATCTGTATTGACATTTTTATATTATATAGATAGTAATTTAATAGAAGATGATAATGATTTAAATAAATATTTTAAATATTTTTTTATTAATTTTTTTGTTATTTTCATTACATTATATATTTTCGGATTGAATAATTCAAATAGTATAGATAATTATACTGTTGATGTTGGTTTACCAAAATTTTAAATATTTTTATATATTTATATAATATATAAAAGAATTATGGATAATAAAAGAAGTTTTACTATTATGAGATTAGCAAAACGTAGTGAAAATAATAAAACAAAAACACATGGTAGATATATTGCTCGTGATCCAAAACGCGCCGCAATAAAAGCATTTAATAGAGAATGTAGACAATCTAAAATCAAAGGACAATGTACTTTAATTATTATTCTTAAAGAAACAACTAGTGGATCAAAACAGAAAACATATATTTATAAAATGAAAAGAGTTAAATTAAATAAAACAATTAAAATTGATTTAGATAATACTACAATCAATATTAATTATAAAACTAACGCACAACGTATTAAATCTTTAAATCATAAAGAATTTTTAAAAAGAGTTAGAGGTGAAGGAGAAAAAATGTCTGGTGGAGGTGGTAATGATGCATTAACTGGTTTTTATAACATCATTAATGATGATGTTATTTTACATACAGATTATTTTATGTATCCGGATATTAGATCAGAAGAAGGTGTATATAAAGATATTATGAAAAAACATAAAAATGAATTCCGAAAAATCGGTATTGATAAAATTTCTATTGAACTTCATGGCGTTATGCTTTATCCAAAAAGTGAAGGTCGTAAAGCTATACAAGAGGCAATGGAAGTACAATTACCACATGTTAAAGAATCAATGAATATGTTATCTAGAGATGATGTTATTGAAAGAAAAAATGATGCATTTGATTTTTCAGATTTATCTAAATTATTAGATGATTTATAAATTATTAAATAAATAAAAATTTATTATATTATTTGAAATAATATAATAAATATGGTATAAACTTTTATTTTATATAATAGAAACCTAAATGTAATAAGATTAATTATATAAAAATATATAATTAATCTTATAAATGTTAATATTATCTTTCGATGTTGGTATTAAAAATTTATCTTTTTCAATTATTAAATATAATCAAGAAGAAAATAGTATAAAACTTTTAGAATGGGGTCTAATTAATATTTTAAAAGATGTTTTTGATGAACAAAAAAAATGTGATAATTGTTCTAAAGTTGCTTTTTTTAAAAGTAAAAATGATGAATTTCATTTTTGTAAAAAACATAAACAAAATATTGATAAGGTAAAACCATTGGTAATAGAAAAATTTGATAAAAAATTAGATAAATGTTCAGTTGCATCTTGTAAAAAAAACGTTAAATATATTTGTAATGGAAAAAATATATGTGCTTCTCATAAAGTTATTCTATTAAAAGAATATAATCAAAATTATAAATTACAAAAAATTAAAGTAATGAATTGTAAAAATTTTCCAATTAATGATATTTTAATTAAAATTATCAATATTTTCAATGAAAAATATATTCATTTTACATTAGTTGATAAAGTTATAATTGAATTACAACCTGTACTAAAAGGACCTAAAATGAAAACTATTTCAAATCATATTTATTCATATTTTTTAATAAATGGTGTTTGTAATCCAGAATTAAAAATGACAAATGTACATTATATTAATGCTTCTAATAAATTAAAATTTTTCAAAGAAAATAATGAACTTGATATTACTAAATATAAAAATAGAAAAAAAATAGCTATTATAAATACTATTTCTGTTTTAGAATATTTGGAAAATTCTAGAATGACCGAACTATTTAATTTATCTAAGAAGAAAGATGATTTAGCGGATTGTTTATTACAATGTTTATATTTTTTAGAAAAAAATTATTCTTTTTCTTTAATAAAAAATTAATTTAAGTATTGAATAATATTTTATAGTATTATATTATAATATGGTTACACAGAATAAACTATTAACTATTTATTCAGAAAGTATGATTCCATTTTTATCTTTTTTATTAAAAGATATTGCTGTAAATTTTAATATTGATCATGAAACCTTATGTAATCATTATATTGGTAATATTAATGTTAAAAGAAAAAGAAAAACTAATAAAAAAGGAACTATGACTAGTTATGCTATCTTTTTAAAAGATAATAAAATTATTGATCAAATTAAAATCAGATATCCAGATCTTAATTTCGGTCAATATTCAAAAATAAAAGGTGAAATTTGGAAAACTATGAGTGTTATAGACAAAAATATTTATAAAAAAAAAGCAGTTGAATATAATCTGAAATTGAAAGAATCGAAAAATCAAACTATTCAAAATGAAAAAATTGAAAAAATTGAAAAAATTGAAGAAATATAAATTTTTATTAAAATTTATTATTATTATTTTAATATATTAATAATAATGCTTAAAATCTTATTACTTTCAACATTGATTAAATTATCAAGATCAAACAGATATATCATTAAACTTAAAAATACAGATGTACAAAAATGGTTTGATAATTCAATTATTAATGAAACAGAAGTATTATTAATGAAACGAGATTTCGCTATTGTCAACACAGATTTAAGTAAAGAATCTTTTGATGATGATAATATTTTAGATATTGAAGATGATGAAATTGTTTCAATTGCAGCTGATGATTCTTGTTATTCTCCTTGGAATCTCGATCGTATAAATCAAGAAGATTTACCGTTAGATTCAACTTATATTTTTGATGATATTTATACTGTACGAGGAGATGATATCGATGTTTATATTTTAGATACTGGTTTAAATCCTAATCATGAAAACTTTTTATATAATACTCCAACTCAATTATTTACTTTTGGAAACAATAATGCAAGTGATCCCGAAGATTGTCATGGACATGGTACACATGTCGCGGGTTCAGCAGTTGGTTTATCAACAGGTATTGCATCAAATGCCAATTTATTTTCAATTAAGATTAGTATTGATTGTAGTGGTAGTGCTTATGTATCTGATATGATTTTGGCAATTGATTATGTTCAAACATTAATGTTGATAAATGGTCGAAAATCAATTATTAATTTATCTTATGGAATTTCAACTAATATAAAAGATGAAATTAATGAATTCATTAGTAATGGTGGAATAGTTGTAATCGCAGCAGGTAATGATGGAATAGATAAATGTATGAATGAAAAATACTATGATATTGATCCAAATGGTGGTGTTATAGTTGGAGCATCTGATATATTTGATCAGGTTGCTTATTTTTCTAATTTCGGTGATTGTGTTGATATTTATGCACCGGGTCAAGATATTTTATCAAGTGCTTATTGGAATAATTATGAATGTTCTCAAATGTCAGGAACATCGATGGCTACACCATTAGTTGTAGGTGCATTAGCTTTATTATGGAGTGAAAATCCTACATTTACTAATACACAAGTTGTTGAATTATTATTAGATGATACATTATTAAATAAATTAGATTTTCAAACGAAAACTGGAAATAATAAATTATTATATCTACACTCATTATTAACACCGCCACCAACATTTAGTCCTACACCAATGCCAACATTTAGTCCTACACCAATGCCAACATTTAGTCCTACACCAATGCCAACATTTAGTCCTACACCAATGCCAACATTTAGTCCTACACCAATGCCAACAT
>Ga0307488_10000215_pt1 | contig 44450 bp, 44 predicted proteins | sample SB02metaG_FD_202248 | JGI IMG/M metagenome (GOLD analysis project Ga0307488, IMG submission 202248) | Sea-ice brine microbial communities from Beaufort Sea near Barrow, Alaska, United States - SB 0.2 | ecosystem: Environmental > Aquatic > Marine > Coastal | place: USA: Alaska | collected... | reverse complement strand
TAAAAGGCATTTCTAAGCGCCCAGTAGCCTCAATCACGATACGTTCTGGCTTGTGTTTTTTGATTTCTTTGATGGCTTCATTAATGCCTTTATCGTCATTGGTAACCGTGAAGTAAATATCCAGAGGACGAATGTAAATGTCGAGTTGGAATTTACCCGTATCAACACCGACGTTAATGCTTTGATTCATTTTAGTATTCATAATAAGCTAACTCTTGCTTGCATAATGCGGGTCGGTATCCGAGTTATCGAGACCCAGTAGACTATTCGAGTGTTGTGCTTGGAGTCTTTCGCAGTGTTCATTCTTGTTATCGGTCTCTCTATTGAGGAGCCATCAATCAATCGAACTACTGCAAAAGAAAGCTTTAGTTGCTGCTAAAGCCTGGGTCTCACTTTACCGTAAACTGGAAATAATCAGTAATTTAGGTGGGGTTATTATCCATACAAGCAAATTAACAGGGACAAAAAACAGTTGGTTTTTGCTCCTGGGTCGCTTATTTTAACCAACTATTTTTTGCTCTTTATTTGGGCGTTATATTTTCTACAAAGGATGATTTAAATGGAGATTTACAACTGAAAATTATACTAAGCGCTTTACTTACTTTGGTGTCAATTTCAGGATGTGTGGTAGTACCTATAAGTGATTTATCATCCGTAAATAAGTGTGAAATTTCTAGCGACCGTAAAACACTGAAGATTATAAATGGCTTTGAAGATACCAATACATATTATTCAATCAGTGGACTAATATTACTCCCAATCACAGGCGTAGTTTCTGGGGCATATGTAGCAATCAACAACATTTATCACATCGGCGAAGAGGCAGTTGTTTGTGGCACTGGTAACTAAAAACATAACAAATAAGGATAGGTCCCGAGCTTTTTCAGCGACTTAATCCTATTGTTGGACAAGCCCGGGGCTCGCATCCCAGTATCAAAGGTATCTGCTTATATAGTAGATATCCGTTGAAGGTTAAGGGCAAGTATGCCGTTGTTATGGCTTACTTTTTTAATGCCGAGTTTAACCAAGACTGCGTTTTTCTCCTTTATTTTACAGTCTATTTTTTCTCATTTTCATGTCTTTTTTTTGTTTTCCACTTCCTGAGTTGTTTTCAGTTATATTGGCGTGGGCGTATCCTGTGCCAAGTCACACTCCTTTGCTGTGTTAGTTCGCTTTAAGTTGAGCGGCGACGGCCTAATTGTGTGGTACTTGGAGCACGCTTAAGCCAGATAATATGCAGCTTTCTTGGCAATGAGGGCAACACTTTGGAGTCAATTGCCGCACGGACGGCGGTGATAATCTGACTTTTAGCATCAATTGAATACGTTTCAAGATGGGTTTGGCGTTGCCATGTAAAAAGCCATAATCACGCTACCGTCGAAAGCCTTTGGATAACACATGTTGTATGACTCGCCACAGGAATTCGACCGCAGACTCAGTGAGGGCTTGGTAGTGTTTAGTGTTGCTGTTTTTGTATTTAAAAGTGACCATACCGTTATACCAAGACGGGATATTGTACTCACTGATAACGCCGCGATATAGATAACGGACCAGATAGGTTAATGCCTTGTCATCTTTACCGACATGCTCACAATCCGCATTCCATTTTTTGGGTGTGTTGGGCGGTAAACGATAACCCGCTTGTGTCATGGTCTGAATACACTTACCCCGAAACACTCTGACCATATTGTCGGCTTTAAACAGACAGTGCCCTGTTTTCTGTCGCCACAAGCCCACGGCGTTTGTTGAAGCTGCCCGACGGCACAATCACATACACATATGGATAAAAGTCCAGATTACGGGCATGGGTGCGCAATACGACGGTGAGTCCAGTACTGCCCAGTAATTTTTTATCCCGCTTGAAAAAGGATTGTGAGGTATCTGATTCGAATTGAAGCTTCTATGTCTATAGATCTAGAGCTATATAGGGATGGTAATTCTAACAATCCTTGCTTCTATAATGTCAGTCATAAAAATATTGTTAAGTATAAAGACCCTGTTTCAGGCTTAACTATGGCTAGAGGGATGTCTGGTGGTATATCAACATTTACCTGTCCTAAGCCTGAAAAAATTGGCATTGGATTAAGTCTGGTAAAGTTGTTCCAGCTAAACTCACTATCACTCGTGATAGGTCTGACGCAAAAACTTAAATACGCATAATACTATTTGGCCTGCTCAAGATATGCTGTTAAGCGATTATATTGAACAAAATGCAAAAATTAACAGGTATTGAGAAGCTAACTTTAGAGCAAGCTTGATGAAGATAAATACTCTGACATTACTAATGACAAGTCATACGCAGAAATACTGTTAAGTAACTACCTGAAAAAGAAAAGTATTTTTTAGGCCCCTGTAAAGAAGAGCAGAGCAGAGAAGAGCATAACCAGACCATGCAAGCGGACGTCAAACCTGTCACTCAAATTGCAGCGCAATTTCATCTGCAGTCTCCTTATGAACATTAGTGGTAGCGCAGTTGAGCAATTGAGCAATTGAGCAATTGAGCAATTAAAATTGTATCATCTTGCTGTTTATATACGATGCGATGTTCGTCATTAATTCGACGAGACCAATACACTGATAACTCGTGCTTTAAAGGCTCAGGTTTTTCAATGTCTTCATTTGGTGTTTTTTGGGTGTTTAAGTTCATGCTAGTTAATGTTCTAAGTTAATAACCTTTTAAGGGTGGGTCGGAGTTTGCTGGAGTGATGAAAAAAGAAGTAAGCTAAGGTGTATGATTTCATGTACCTAAACAACATTTATATCCTGCAGATGACTCTTCAATCTCTGGTTAACACATCTAGCAATGCAATTTCAAATACTAAGTTAGAGTGAGGTGGGATCATCGTACCAATTTGCCTTTCTCCATATGCTAAATGTGCGGGTACGCGCAAACGCCGTTTGCCACCAACCCGCATACCTTTTAAGCCTAGTATCCAACCTTGAATAACGCGTTTATTACTCAGTACTGTTTCAAAAGGTGCATTCTTTTTATAGGACGAGTCGAACTCTGTGCCATCTTCTAACCAACCGACATAGTGAGCGGTGATCAAGGCGCCACGCTGGGCGACTTTACCTGTGCCTTTTACTAAATCTTCAATTTCTAATTCTTGTTGCATATTTACTTTTCAAAAACCAATGTGGTTGAAAGTATACCTTGTAAAGCATAGAGCAGGTAAACTGTTAGGAAATATCAGTTCATCCTAATTTGAGGAAACAAACATGGCAATGACCCCCTCCAATATGTTGCCACTCGGCCACAAAGCAGCGAGTTTTCGTTTACCCGATACAGATGGCAATACTGTCAGTTTGGCCGACTACGAGGGCAGTAAAGGTCTGGTAGTGGCTTTTATATGTAACCATTGCCCTTACGTTATCCACATTGCGCCACAGCTGGCCAAAATTGCGCAACAGTATCAAAAAAAGGGTATCGCTTTTGTCGCCATCAATAGCAACGACATCAAACAATATCCCGATGACGATATGGCACATATGATCCAGGAAAAACGGGCCCGTCAATACCCTTTTGCATACCTACTTGATGAAAAACAGGAGGTCGCTAAAGCTTACGCTGCAGCATGTACACCTGATTTATATCTATTTAATGGCGAACAAAAGTTGGTTTATCGCGGTCAATTCGATGTATCGCGACCAACCCGAATATCTTCTGGTAACTACGACTCATCTGAGCACCAGGCGACAGGTCGCGATTTAATTCAAGCTATGGATGCACTTCTTGATGGTCGCCATATTGATCCAACTCAGACCCCCTCAATGGGGTGTAATATCAAATGGAAAGCTGGTAATTGATTGGTATCATCACCTTAAAAGTTCAGTGTGGTTTACGACGATAATGTTGTCACAACATTCAAGCAATACGCACTGAAGTCATCCTTGAGGTTTGCCGCTACTGTTTGTGCCAGCAGTTCCAAAGGATTTTTGGTCATCCTTGCCATTTTTCTGTTTCCTTGGGAAGGCTTGCAGTTCGATTATAGAAGTACAGTTAGTGATATAAAATAATGCCTCGGTATTTCATGGGACAGGTCAGCGTTATGCCTAGGCCCTTTGTGGGTCATTTAATCCATAAAGCGATTTTGCAAAAATAGACCAAACGCAAACAAACGCCAGGACCCAGAAAAGCAGCTGTTCGTAGCCTTGTCCTGCGGTAACTCTTGCGAGAAAGGCGCCTAGAATAGTTCCGAGGTTGGTGATACTCATGTAAAGCACGAACTGTGTGGCGGCGAATGCCGGCAAACACAGGCGCATACAGATCGGGATCACCGCAATCAGCACCGTGATACTTAATAATTCGCCAACAATGACAAAACTCACCAGAAACCATTTTTCTGACCACACCACAGGCAGAGTAACAAACAAAGCGAAAAGAATGCAGACACTACCTGAATAAGGGCAATGACGGACTTCTCACCAAATTTTTCTACAATTTTTCCGCTGAAGAACAGTCCCCAAATACCAACCATAACATTGAAGGATCGGTCATGGGGACGTATTCCAGAGATAATTAAAAGTTTGAATATAGGGGATATAAACCTACCCTGTTTTATATAGCAGAATAGGTTTATTTAATTAGCAAATGCTAACACACATGCTCAGGATATTTTGCTGTATCTTTGCATATACCAATAGAGGTTGTTGTCGGGTCAATTGTTAAACGTGACTTCTGTTAACTCTTAACCAGTAAGTAATGTACATAAACCCTACTCCTATGAGTGTTGCAACTATACTTATTTTGGAGGACAAGGCCAAAAATAGCATGAACCTAGGTGGCTGAATATCGGCAGCGTTATTGGAGAACAAACCTTGGCCGAATGCAAAGTATTCATGTAATGTATTCAAGAAAAACCCCCCATCAAGATGCAGATATTCCACTACAAAAGATTCAATAAGTAATATGGCGACTATGGGTAATATGGCCCATAAAAAAGGAGCCTTACTGGCAAACATCGAGGCTAACATTAACCATGCAAAAACAGGAAACATCCACAGTGCATAGGGTATCAAGTTTAACCATATAGAAGTTAAGTTGCTAATAATATCAGCACTGCCCCATAATCCCCACAAAGATACGTCATATCCTATCGACAACACCGAGCAAGCAATGAGTGCAAATAGTAGAAAAACAAACACCACACAGGTGGCTGCCAGCATAAATATTGTTGGTACAACTAATGCACCAGTGATCAGCTTAACGCCAACGCTCAAAACATCTGATACAGGCAGTGAACGCCAAAAATAGATGGATAAATCACGTCTTTCGTCGAACAAACAGGTCGTGAAATAATAGAGCTGTATGATCAGCGACACCATAATAAAAGGCACAAACATTCCCATAATGGCAGTCAGGAATATCCGCGTGAAACCCTCAACATTCGCTAAGTTATCGACATTGGTAATCATATCCAACCACTTAGCCGATTGGTAATCTTCCATCAGTATCAACTTTAGCAAAGGCGCAACTATGATAAAAATCGCAATGATGAGAGGCACCCAAAATAACGTTTTTTTAAATTCCCATATTTCTTTTCTAAAACTGCTGATAATTTGTGATTTGTTCATGTGTTGCTCTCCTGTGTCATCACTCCGACAAAAATATCAGCCAATGTAGGTGAACTCACCTTACCTAAAGTGGCTATGATAGCTGGGTCGGCATTATCAAATAACATACTAGTAATACCCATCATGCTATTACTAAAGAGTGGCTTATGAGTTTTAGCTTGTTCGAGATGTTCGTTGTCAACTGCGACCAATTTAAAGCGACTGCGAATATCATCCACACTCTGATGTAATACAATCTTGCCATCACGAATAAATGCGGCGTCGGTAAGAATATGTTCTATTTCTTCAATTTGGTGAGTGGTGACTATGATGCATTTATCTTTGTCATAAAAATCTTCCAGTAAATGTACATAGAATTGACGACGGGTCAAAATATCTAAGCCAAGTGTGGGTTCATCCAAGATAAGTATTTTTGCATCTACGGCTAAAATCAATGCTAGGTGCAATTGCGTTACCATGCCTTTGGACAAGGTATTCACCTTAGCTGTTACTGGTATATTGGTTTTGGCTAAAAACGCTTCAGCCTTTTGTCGATTGAAGTTCGGATGTACACCTTGCATATAAGTCAGAGCCTGGTCGACTTTTATCCACTTTGGTAAAACGGCTACGTCTGCAATATAGGCTACATCTTCCAGCATTTTCTCCCTGTTTTTGCTAGGGTTATATCCTAAAACATCAATGTCGCCTGTATAACTAGTTAAACCTAATAACGCCTGCAAGCAGGTAGTTTTACCCGCACCATTTGGGCCCACTAAACCTAAGATTTGTCCAGCACCTAGGGTTAAATTTACATCATTCAATACCTGCTTATTTTTATAAGACTTATGTAGTCCTGAAATCGAGATCATAGCTGACATTATTTATTCCCCTTGATAGTGCGTGGCAACTCTTCTATTGAAAGCTTTAATCGTGAGATTTTCTGCAATATCAGTGGCCACTCGTTAGCCAGAAAAGACATTCGCTCATTTTCCAATATGCGGTGAGGTGCACCAGGCTTAACAAACAAACCTTTTCCTCTTTGTTTTTCAACATATTGCTCATCCTGTAACATTTGATAAGCTTTAGAAATAGTAACGGGATTGAGTTGATATTCAGCCGCGACTTTTCTAACCGAAGGTAAAGCTTCACCTTCTTGAATGTTACCATCCAGAATGCGCTGTATTACTTGTTGGTATAACTGAATATAAATAGGGGCATCCCCATTCCAATGAATTGTCATTTATTACCCCAAAGAACAATGTGTGATTAGCTACATAGTGTTATACACCACCAACACACCATCAGCAATTATTTTGACGTTGCCATTTGTAAGTAATCATTACTTTTATTAGCTTTAGGCATAAATACATTGCTTTAGGGCGTCGCAGCTTATGTGGAACTGGTCTTAAAAAGCTTAGGGAGCAGCATTTTTTGGAGCTGATACACAATCAGTCCAGCTAACACTAAGGCACATGCTTGATAAAATACTCCCATCATATTTGAATGTTCGCCATGGGATAATTGCATTTTCCAATCAAATTTCTCAAACAGAAAATCTAACATCAGCCCAGAGACCAATGCACTACTTATGATAGCCAGTAAATACAGACCGAGCTCACGTTTGCCCAATTCGTTTTTAATCACCATCAAAGTGGCGATGTTAGTAGCAGGCCCCGTCAACATAAATACTAAAGCCGCACCGGGTGTGATGCCCGATAACAACAAACCCACAGCAAGCGGAGTTGAAGCGGTAGCACACACATACATAGGAATTGATATCACCACTACCACTAACATAGCCAAGATACCCTGAGCATATTGAGTTAAGAACCCCGCAGGCACTAAAGTAGTCACCAAAGCCGCAAAGAAAATACCAACCAGAAACCAGAGCATAAAGTCTCGTAATAACTGACCATAACCAAACACCAAGGCAGTTTTTATTTTCTCGCTAATGGTAGATGCAACTGCACTGGATTTATGGCAGCAACTGCTTTGTGATTTGTCTTGCGGTTCAGGTTCTGGCTCAAGCGCACTCTCTTTTTTGCCAAACCAAAGTACTAATAATCCTGCGACTATGGCGGAGAATATTGCTGCAATGGGTCGAGCCACTGCCATTATGGGGCCCATTAATGCATATGTAATACCAATCGAGTCAACACCCGTTTCAGGAGTGGCAACCAAAAAACTAGCGGTGCTTGCTTTACTCGCACCGCTGCGTCTTATTCCCATTGCAACAGGAATAACAGAACATGAACACAACGGAAGCGGAGCACCAATCAGCGCTGCAGTTAGGATTGAACTTTTACTGCCTAATGTTTTTTCTACCCATGTGCGCGGGATCCATTGATTTATCATCCCAGCGATAAACATACCTAATAATAAAAAAGGTGCAGACTCGGTAAAAAGCAACACAAAATTTGAGAGAAGATCCATATTGTTACTCTTGTTCCAAGGCAGCGATGATTGAACAAAATTCTGCACTTTCTTGACCACCACAGCAATATTGCTCTAGCTGTTGTAATGTTTTTTGCATCTGTTTTAGCTGCGCAATTTGCTGCGTGATATCGGTTATTTTGGAACTGGTAATCGACTTAGCTTCAGCACACACATGCTGGCTCTTGTCATGCTTAATTGCCAATAGTGTAGCTGTTTCAGCCAAACTAAAACCGCACTCTTTACTACGTTTAATAAACTTAGCCGTGGTTAGATCATCTTGTGAATAGATACGGTAGTTACTTTCGTTGCGTTGTGAAGCACTAAACAAGCCTGTTTTTTCGTAATAACGTAATGTATGCGCACTGATACCAGAACGCTCTGCTAAATCACTTATTTTCATTCTGCCTCCATAATTTTTAATTCAAATAGTAATCCTTAGAGTAACATCTAAGGTCAAGCGATTATTTAACCTAAACGCGTAATAAAGTATTTTTTACTGCACGCTATCGTTCGGCTTATCTTCTTTGAACCTTTGCCCGTAGCTCACTTTAATATGCGCAACACATCTAACATTGAATTAAAACACACACTTAATAAATACAAATGACGCCTAAGCTGCGGTATTTAAAATAAGCAGATGTTAACAATTTGTCGATAGACTCGCTAAATACAAATACTAAATTACACTTAGTAAGAATTTATAAGAGGCAAAAAAACTATGAAAATTAGCAATCTATTTTTACTAATACTTTTATCTTTTCTTGTTAACGCATGTAAACCTGAATCGACAAGTGACCAAGCCTTACCAACACCCATTGTTGTAACTGATACACAAGCAATAAAATCGATAGAGAACAAGGCACCCACTAAAAACTGCCAATTTGTGCTTGGATTTGACGCATGGGAACCGTATCAATATGTAGATGTTGGAGAACGGGTTGCGGGCTTAGATATTGAATTAGTTGCAGCAGTAATTAAAGGCATAGGATGCCAACTCACATTTCAACAAGGCACCTGGGTTGATTTGTTAAAGGCGCTGAAAGAGGGGGAAGTGGACATACTATTAGGGGCATCTAAGACCGAAGCCAGAGAACAGTTTGCATTTTTTAGTGATGCATACCGAATGGAAGAGTTTTCTCTTTACATTCGCAATGGCGATAATATTCGAGCGGATTATAAAACCCTGTCTGATTTCACTCAAAACGGCAGTAAAATTGGGATAGTAGGGGACTACGTTTATGGCCAAGAGGTAACAGATTATTTAGATAACCCTGAGACATCTCAGTATTTTGTCAATGCCATTATGGGTGAGCTCAATGTGGCTAGACTACTAGATGGTGATATAGACGGATATCTTGAGGATAGCTTTGTTGGGGCTTCATTACTTAGGCGCAAAGCATTATCTAATTACATTGTTGCCCAAGGTATCACCATAAAAACTGGAAATGCTTATGTGATGTTCAGTCAAAAAAGTGTGACACCAGAACTACTTAATGAATTTAATGCACAACTAGAGAAAGTAAAAAACAATAATACTTACCAAGATATTTTAAACAAATATTCTTATTAACGGCTCATAAAGGGGGTATTTTCGTCTAATAATGTGAATGCCCCGCATGACTGAAAATGGGTGCCTAGCTGGTTGTTTGCCAGAAATAGGTACCTAATTTCAATTACAGTGGCTAAATTTTTATATACTTGGAGATTAAAAAGACAAGGAAAGTTGTAGCCCGTAAAACATTTGTTTGTCGCTATCCCAAGTTTCACTATCAATCTGACGAGCTTTGACAAAACCTTCTATGCGGATATTTTTTGCGTTGATCCCTGCCCCTAAACCAGCATAGCCATCTATCGCATTATCTTCTTGGTCATCATTAAAGTAATCATCATCTCGATTATCATCTACGACAAGTTCAAATGCATCAAAACCAGCCTCAATGTAGAAAAAAGCCTGACCGTAAAATCCTAACCTTACACCTGTATCCAGTGAGAGGAAATTTTGCATGCCCCCCCTGTCATCTAAAACTTCAGCATAGTTGAGTGATGAGACAAGCTCGCCTTTGACTAAACTATGTGTTGGACCTAAAGACATCGTTGCCCCGACTCCAGTGATAGAATCCGTTGCATTAAACTCATGCTTTACGAAAATAGCAAATGGTTGGTTGGCATAACTCGATGAGCTGAAAAAAATAAGACTTAAAAAAATGACTCTAAACATGTTCATGTAACCATTGGATATACAAGAATGACGAGTATCCTATTAAAAGAAACATTAATCAAAGGTGAATTAGGCTATTTCGACACGTGAAGTCCCACAAAATGATAGCTTTAAGTTAGTGTCTTCAACTTATCCTGCTATGATCTGGCCCTAACTATATTAGGATCAAATAATGCATAATGTTTTCTTCAAAGGTCGCATTGAGGTGCGAGAAAAATATCAACGTTTTGGCTATAACACTAACAGAAAAGTGAAATTAGGCACTGAAAATTCGCCTCTAACACTAGTGGTCAATTCTGAGCTGCGGAAAAAAGAGATCGAGTCAATATTGTTAGACAAGTCACTTATTGCAAATATCGAAATTGATGCAAATCAACAAGAAAATATTATGGAGTTAGACGCAATCTTAAATAAGCCTGCAACACAAACTACTACGCCTAAATTGAATCGCAACGAACTCTGTAATTGTGGAACTGGCAAAAAATTCAAAAAGTGTTGTGGTGTGTAAAATAGCCTTACGATTGATTTTTTAAATAGTGTTTATGCACGGATTTTGTAAAGGTGCTGAGGATAAAAACACACACCGCAAAATAACAAACAAAATTACCTAAGCCTGAGAACCATGGTTTAATCCACTCTGTGCGTTTCAAAACAATATAAACCACGAAAAAAACCAATAAGAATAAATAACAACATAACTGCAACTACTTTTTGCTAGATTAAAATCAAAAAAGTAATTGACAGATATACATGCTTATAATCTGCTTATACAAAGCTAATTTAAAGCCAAAGTTTTTAAGCTGATGATTTTGAAGTATAAAATATGAAAATATAGGTGGGATTTTAAATATTTAGCGGTTAAAGTTTACTTTTTAACTACATAATTATGATTAACTGAGAGGCTTGAACAACGTGCATGGGCAAAGTAAACAAATTCTAAACTTAAGCGCATTGCTCCCAATCTCCCCAAGGATAATATCTAATTGAAGTAAACGATTGCCTCTTAAATCTTTTCAATAGTTAAATTCAACCATTTATATTTAATTATGTATAAAACAGAGGTATAAAATATTCGAATACTACTCGTCACTATAATCGGACTTCTAATATTTCCAGTTTTTGCTAAGCAACAGCTAAAAATTGCAGCATCTATATCAGATAGTGCTCAGCGCCCGGCCTATTATAATTTAATCCGAGCGTTTAAAGACCAGAACCCAGATACACAAATCACTGTTACCTCGATTACCAGCGATGTGTATAAGAAAAATTTCCGCAGATGTTGTTATCAAATCAAGATGATATTTTGAACTGGTAAACTGGTGAGCGTATATTTGAATACATTGAACAAGGCAAGGTTGCCTCAATAAGCGATATATTTACTGCAAAAGAAATGACCGGCATGTTTGACAAAGCAGTTATTGACGCCATTTCACTTGAAGAAAAAATCTATGCATTACCTATATCTTGTTACCATAAACTTTTATTTTCAAAACGTGGACTAACAGAGTCAAGTAATTGGGACGAATTTATCGAAGTTTGTGACAATATCAAACAAAATAACGTATCTCCCATCTATATTGGCAGTAACAGTAATTGGTCTGCTACAGCATGGTTTGATCATTTAAACCTTCAGTTGAACGGTATACAGTTTCATAAATACCTTATGCGAGGTGAGGCATCCTATTTAGATGGGAGGGTACAAAACGTCCTACAGAAACTCCGATATATCAGCGAAGTAAAATACTTTATTCAAGACCATCAGAATTTGGAATGGAAACAGGGACTCCCGCTATTATTTAGAGGTCTCACTGGGATGTCTATGTTAGGTGATTATGCGGTTCAAGATTTTCCAGAAAAAATAATAGACATCGAAAATACTCAAAAACCACGGATCACAATTTTTACAACACAAGCTATACACTAAAACTGAACTCATATTTAAGGAGTATTCATGGACAAATTCATGCAAGCAGCAATCGAAGAGGCGCAAAAAGGATTAGCCGAAGGGGGGATCCCGATCGGTTCAGTTATCGTGCATAACAACAAAATTATCGGCCGTGGTCACAACCGAAGAGTGCAAAGCGGTAGCCCAATTTTACATGGCGAAATGGACGCATTTGAAAATGCAGGTCGCCAATCTGCTCAGACTTATCAAGAATCGGTTATTTATACTACCTTATCACCCTGCTCAATGTGTTCAGGAGCTATTATTTTATACGGCATCGGTAAGGTAATCGTAGGAGAAAATCACACATTCTTGGGCGAAGAAGCTCTTTTAATCGCTCGAGGGGTGTCCGTAGAGGTGTTACAAAATCAACAATGCATACACCTTATGCAAAGTTTTATAGATACACATCCTCAACTGTGGAATGAAGACATCGGGGTTTAAAGACAACTAAAACATCCTTAATGAATGAAATTATTAACTTAATGTTAAATATAATATACATTGAGTTAATTCTAACATACCCTCTTTACTTATTAATAAAGAGGGTGTTTGATGAATATGCCTTTTAGGGAAAAAAGTATTTGGATTTCATTGATCTCTACTATGCTGATTTTTGGTGACTATTTTTTAAATGTAATAGCATTAGGTGAGCTGCCTGGAGCTGTTGCTAAAACAACAGCACTAGAACTAGCAGTTCACGCTTTTGTTCTCATCATTATTGTTGAAATGATATTTCAAACAATACTTGCGTTGAGTAATCACCAAGCAGCTAAACTTGGTGCTGACGAAAGAGATAAATCGTTCGACTATAGGGGTAACAACTTTGGCTACACTGTATTGGTTATTTGTGTGTTATTGACATTGGGAAGAATGGTTTCTCTGGAAATAAGCCCTGAATTTATTGAACAATTTAAGGTGCTAAACATCCCATTTTTAACCGCACATATTTTGCTTTTCAGTTTCATTCTTTCTGAAGTGGTTCGATTTTCTGCGCCACTTTATTATTACAGAAGGTGTGACTAACTTGTCTACCCTCCCCATCAAAAATAAAATCCGAGAGCTGCGTTTTTTTGCTGAGGAAATGACTCAACAAGAGCTCGCAGAATTAATCGGCGTAACACGGCAAACGATCATGGCAATTGAAAAACGTAAGTACTCACCAACACTTGAGATTGCCTTCAAAATTGCCGAAGTATTTGGCCAGTCCATTGATGAAGTTTTTCAATATCATTCAGGTTAAAACATTAAGCCGCAGACTTTAAAGCTAGTGAAGAGGGACCATTTAAATATCTATTTTTTGTCATAAAAAAAGCCGCATAAATGCAGGTTTTTTTTAAAACATGACAACAGAGTGAGCGCCTACTTACTGCCCAGTCCACTTAACCTTATACAGGTCACGTCTTCTATCCAGATAATTTCTGACTGAGCCTTCATTTCGAAGTTGTGTCAATCTATCCAAATCCAAATCTACAATTAACGTCATTTCTGTGTTGGGTGTCGTCTCTGATACGATCGCATCATGTGGGAAAGCAAAATCAGAGGGTGAGAAAACAGCTGATTGACCATACTGAATATCAACATTATCTACCTTAGGAAGGTTACCCACACTACCCGCGATAGCCACATAACATTCGTTTTCAATTGCCCTTGCTTGGGCACATATTCGCACTCTAAGATACCCATTTTTCGTGTCTGTCCAGAAAGGTATAAAGAGTATCTGAATCTCTTGATCTGCTAAAATTCTGCCTAGTTCGGGGAATTCCACATCGTAACAAATAAGAATACCTATCTTACCAAAGTCAGTATCGAAGGCTTGAAGTTTGTCGCCACCTTGCATGATCCAATCCTTCTTTTCATGAGGTGTTGGATGCAATTTATATTGGCAGTCTATTTGCCCATCACGGTGACATAGGTAACTGATGTTATATAATTCGTCATCCTTAACAACCGGCATTGAACCCACAATTACATTGATATTATAAGACACCGCCAAACGAGACATCTCGGTTAGTATTTCGTCGCTGTACGTTGCTAAGTTCCATATTGCATCGATTGATGTTTCGGCAGGTTTGATGCCCATAAGCGGCGCATTAAAAAACTCAGGGAAAAGTGCCACATCGCATTTGTAATCAGAAAGAGCATCAATAAAATATTCAGCTTGTTGCAGTAATTCTGCGACATCGTGAAAGTACCGCATCTGCCATTGTATGCAACCCACTCGTGCAGTATTCCTGTGGCCACCAAAAAGTTTGGGTGATTCAGCATTATAATAAATGTTATGCCATTGCAGAAGAGTGGCATAACCCATAGACGCTTTGTCTTCTGGTAGATAAGCCTTAAGTATTTGTTTCACCTCAAAACCGTTTGAAATCTGAAACGTTAAAATAGGATCGAACAAGTCTTTGGATTTCACTGCCTCGATATATTCATAGGGTGTCATGGTAGCAGCATGTTTTGCATAGTTGGGTATGCGCCCACCAGCCATAATCGATTTTAGATTAAGGTTTTTACATAATTCTTTTCTGGCTTCATACAAGCGACGTCCCAACCTAAGACCTCTATATTCTGGCGAAACAAAAATATCTACGCCATATAAAACATCACCTTTTGGATCATGCGTGCCTAAGTAAGCATCTCCAGTAATTTCATCATAGGTGTGTTTGTCACCAAATTTTTCATAATCCACAATGACCGAAATCGCAGCGGCTACTACCTTGCCTTTGTCCTCAATACAAATCTGACCTTCTGGAAAAGTATTAAGCTGTGCCTGATAATTTTTTAGTGGCCACGCACCTCCCACTTGTAAATAGACGACGTCCATTAACTCCTTCACATCAACATAATCCTCAAGCGTAAGATATCTAAGTTCTAATTTATGTGCCGTGTCTTCAATACTCGGAGTTGGTTTGGTTTCTCTGTCTTGCATAGCTATTTCTCTAGTTATTTATTTTAAAAGCACTTTCTTGAGTGGAATTAAGGCTACAAGTGATGGGTATTTGCTTTAGCGTTGTATGCTGCATATAAGATACACCAAAATTATAATAAATCACTATGGCGAACTTAACTTTTATCGATACCATATGGGTTGGTATTTAAGGGGATAGAGATGGTCAGTCAAGAACAGCGGGAAAGTGCATTTTTATGGTTACTCGATCGACTTAAAGATGGTCAAGTCGCAGTGCCTATTATTGCCCGAGATTTCTCCTCTGAAGATTGGGCTTTTGTATTCGAGGGGCTACCCAAAGACCTGCGATTTGAGTTGTGGCAAACACTCAATGAGGATAAAAAGTCACCCATTTTGGCTGCGATGCGAGGTGACTCTCGTGAGCAACTTATGTCGTTGTTGTCTAATCAGAACATTGAAGACCTTGCGCTTGCCAGCAGCACCGAACACTTAGTCGAAATACTCGATGCTTTACCCCACCGAGTAGCAAAAGATTTGATCAAAAAACTTAGCGCCCAAGAGTCTGGCCTAATCGAAGAGGCGTTAAACTATTCCGACGAACAACTGGGTCGGTACGTTAACCATGATGTATACACCGTCAATAAAAGAGTGTCGGTAGGCGTATTATTAGAAGCGCTGAAGATTGAGGCCCTACCCGCCTATACCGATAGTATTTTAGTAGTCGACGATACGGGGCACTACTTAGGCCAAGTTGATATAAATCAATTATTTTCGTGTGAAGCAAGTACTCCACTTATTCATGTGGCTGAATTTTCAGATCACGTATTACCAGCGGACTTAGACCTGTTTGAAGCGTCTGAAGCAGTAAAAAGTAGTGGTCGCTCGATGTTACCTGTTATCACTAAAGAAGGGCGTTTACTCGGACGTTTTTCTGTTAAAGATGCCATTGACGTTTATCAAGAATATTATGAAGCTCAGTTGTCACATATGGGCCGCGTTAGCGACGAAGACTTATTTGCGCCTGTTTTTACGAGCTCAAGACGCAGGGCAGTATGGTTGGGGATCAATCTATTAACTGCTTTTGCCGCTTCAATTGTGATTGGTATTTTCGATGAAGTAGTGGCACAAGTGGTCGCATTGGCTGTACTGATGCCCATTGTGGCAAGTATGGGCGGCATTACTGGTAGCCAAACATTAACCTTAACCATTAGGGGATTGGCCACAGGCCAGTTAGCCACATCTAACCTGAGGGCTCTTGGGAATAAAGAAGTCTTAGTGGCCTTCTTTAATGGCTTACTTTGGGCTTTAGTTGTGTCGGCTATTACTTCTTTTTGGTTTGACAACCCATGGCTGTCAGCCATTATTGCAGTGGCGCTAATTATCAATATGCTTATTGCTGCTATTGCAGGCATAGTGATCCCAGTATTACTCGACAAAATGGGGATTGATCCTGCTCTTGCTGGCTCCGTAATACTAACTACAGTGACTGATGTGGTAGGTTTTTTTGTGTTTTTAGGATCAGCATCATTACTTTTGGTTTAATAACGATTAATCGTGCTAGTCAGCACAATTAATCGTTATTATAATCCGCGCGTTTCAACCCTTTTGAAAGACAGAAAAATATTATGCCAAGAACTATAAAGTGGACCGTTGATGACTCGGAAAATATCTACCGAGTAAAACGTTGGGGTGCGGGCTATTTTGAAATTGGTCAAAATGGAAATTTGCATGTGACCCCCGATCCATCTAATACCAACATGCGAATTGATTTCAAAGCAGTAATAGATGAAATCAAACAAGAAGGCATTCAATTTCCTGTGGTGGTTAGATTTCACGACATTCTTCGCTCACAAGTTGCATTGCTGAACCAAACGTTTCAACAAACACTTAAAGACGCTGAATATCAGGGCGAATATATGGGTGTATACCCTATAAAAGTGAACCAAATGCGTGAAGTTGTGGAAGAAATAGTCGACGCAGGCGCACCTTTTAATTATGGTTTGGAAGCAGGCTCAAAGGCTGAACTTCTGACGGTAATGGCGCTGAACACCAACACAGAGTCACTCACAATACTTAATGGATACAAAGACCAAGAGTTTATGCAGTTGGCACTGCTAAGTCTTAAACTTGGACGAAAAACGATTGTTGTCATCGAGAAGTTTTCAGAACTCATTTTACTAGTAAAGATTGCTAAAGAACTGGATATCATGCCAATTGTTGGCGTTCGCTCCAAGATGACAGTAAAGGGTCGTGGCAAATGGGAGAGCTCTGGTGGTGATAGGGCTAAGTTTGGTTTAACCATCAGTGAAATAATCAATGCGGCGCGTTACCTTGAAGAAAATGGCATGGCGGATTGCTTAAAACTTTTGCATTTTCATATTGGCAGCCAGCTGACCGACATTCGTGCGGTAAAAGAATCCATCACTGAAGGCGCGATGATTTACTCTGAGCTTCACCGAATGGGTTTCAAATTAGATTACGTTGACGTTGGGGGCGGTTTAGGAATTGATTATGATGGCAGCCAGTCAACCAATGACTCGTCGCGAAACTACAATATGCAAGAATATGTGGCTGACATTGTATATGGCATGAAACAAGTGTGTGATTTAGAAAATGTTCCCCACCCAACTTTAGTTAGCGAAAGTGGCAGAGCCATTACAGCACATCACAGTTGTGTAGTTACCGAAGTGGTGGGTGAGATAAAAGCTCACGGAACCGGCGTAGCTACTCTGGCTGTGGATGGTGAACATTTCCTCGTCAGTGATATGCGAGAATTAGCAGAAATCATTAATAAACAAAATAACCTCCAAGAAATATTTAATGATGCATCACAGTTTAAAGAGCAAGCATTAAGTGCATTTAAACTGCGTGTAATATCCCTAGAAGAATTAGCTAAAATTGAAACCTTGTATTGGCAAATTATGAAAATAGTTCAGTTGCGCCTCAAGGATGCCGAGTTTGTACCTGAAGAAATGCAAGAGTTAGACTTTGCGTTATCTTCACAGTATCTATGTAACTTTTCAGTATTTCAATCAGCTGCCGACACTTGGGCAATAGACCAATTATTACCTGTGGTACCACTGACCAGAATGAATGAAAAACCAACAATCAACTGTTCTTTGGTAGATATAACTTGTGACAGCGATGGGAAGTTAGATCAATTTATTAGCGAAAATGGTATATCAAATATTGTGCCGATGCATAAACTAGAGCCAGATGAAGACTATTATTTGGGCTTGTTTTTAACCGGTGCTTATCAAGATGTGATGGGCGACATGCATAACTTGTTTGGTCGTTTGAACGAAGTACATATATTTAGTCATGACGAAGATCCACAGGGCTTTTACATTGAAGAGATGGTAAAGGGGTCTTCGGTTGAAGATGTATTATCGATCATGCAATATCATCCAAGTTCAATGGCTAAAAGCCTGAAGAAAATGATCGATGTGCACGTTTCACAGGGGAAAATGAAACCCAGAGAGGGCGTTAAATGGACTGACTTCTATGAAGATTGTCTTAAGGGTTATACCTATTTAAAAACCTAGCTTCTAGCTCTTAATACCCAGCACCCAGCGCCTAACCATTATTTATTCTGAATAGTATTAGGTGCTGTTTGGATTGAGCCTGCTAGTAATCTGACTTGTTCTAGATGTTTAAAACAGCGGGCCCAAAAATCAGGAGTAAACTCATTAATCAGGTTGGATTCTGCATTCATCAACATCACATAGCCCACGCCATATTCCGGTGAAAATGCGATATCTGCGCGGTAACCCTGTACCCAACCACCATGATAATTAAGGGTATGCCCTGCAAAATCATAGATCCGCCATCCTAGTCCATAGTGGGCATCTGACAAAAACTTACGCCATTGGCGACGATACACTTCTTTGGTACTTTTAGTTAGCGGAGTGGTTACCTGAGAAATCAACTCAGGAGAAACAACTTCTGGTGACTCACCTAGAAGTGCTCGCATCCAAATAACCATGTCCCGCATACTCGCGTTGACTCCAGCGGCGGGCGAGTATTTGTAATAATCATCTCGTACTGTAGTAGAACTCCAGCGATTTCTTGAAATAGCTACATGCGGCCTTGCCCAATTAGCAGATGACTCTAAACCCGCTTTTCCAACACTCGCATTAGGCATGTTTAATGGTTCAATCAGAGTGTGCGTTAAGGCCTGGCCATAAGAAGAATGATGTTGCTCAAAATACCCCTCTACCACTGCAAACAAGGTATTTTGATAAGTATAACATTGCCCTGGCTGACACAAAGGTTTTAGGTCTGAAAGCATAGTAAGCACTCGCTTAACAGCATAATTTGCTTCAATTAAATTATCATAAGCATTAGGCGTATAACCACTCGACTGGCCAATAACATGTTGTAATACCAACTCGCCGCTGTTCCCTTTTGCATGAGAGAACTCGGGTACCAATTGCGCTACCGGGATTTGCCAGTCTAATTGATTTTGTGCAACAAATTTGGCCATCAACATAGATGTAAATGTTTTCGATACAGAAGCCAACCTGAATACAGTATCTATAGCGATAGGTTTACCTGATTTGCTTTCTTTACCATATACAACCACCGTAGCAGGTTTACCTTTTTCAATATAAGCAAAGGTATATCCAGGCAAATTCTTTTTTTGCGCTTTGCGTTGAATATCTTGAGAAAATTTAGTCAACCATTTATCTGCAGCAACACTTTGTTGGCTAAACAAGCTTAAAAACAACAGAGGTCCTAGAACGGACTTAAACATGAAAGAGTGAAAGTTGTACAGGTTTGCTTAGTATTTCCAATAAACCCATCATTATATAAACAAAAGAAGTCACATTATTCCTATATTAGATTGCACCGGCTAAGTTATGTTTAGCCTAATACTGGCCATTATCCTCCTTGATGGTACTTGGGATCAACAATCATTATGAATTGTTAGTATTAACCATTATTGAGTGCCGTTTTTGTCGCACTAAATCGATAGAAGTCTTTAGAATAAACATAACGATGGCATCAAGGCACACAATGATGAATACAGATTATCAACAAGCTCGACTGACTAGAGATCCTCGTTTTGATGGTACATTTTTTATTGCGGTTAAAACTACAAATATATTTTGTCGGCCAATTTGCCCTGCTAATGCCCCACTTGAAAAAAATGTAGAGTACTTTCAGTTAGCTCAACAGGCAATGTTAGCAGGCTATAGACCCTGTTTACGCTGCCGACCTGACAGCGCACCCCACTCCTGCGCATGGCAAGGAGTGAATACCACGGTGCATCGAGGGATGCGTTTACTCAGACAAAATAGAGAACTCAGCATTCAAGCCATCGCCACTAAGTTAGGAATAACCGACCGCTATTTTCGGCAGCTGTTTCAGCAACACTTAGGCTTAAGTCCAAAACAGTATCAATTATTTGATAAGGTTTTATTTGCAAAGCAACTACTTCACGAATGCCACTTGCCGATTGAACATATTGCACATGCTAGTGGTTTTGCAAGTGCTCGGCGATTACAACATAATTTCAAAAAGGTGACCGGCTTAACACCCCAACAAATAAAGTATGGTAAAAACAAGCAAGACGAGCTTATTAGCCTTAGGCTAGCTTTTCGGCCACCTTTCAATTGGCAGCAGATACAATCCTTTATGGCTTTGAGAGCAATTAAAGGAGTCGAGAGTATCACTGAAAATTGTTATTCGAGAACGTTTATTATTGGAAAAGATAAAGGTTGGTTTAGAGTTACAAGTATTCAGGACAAACATTATTTGAAGGTAGAGATAAGTCTACCTAATATAGAAAAGTTGGCGGCTATATTGAGTAATATTGAGCGAATGTTTGATCTCAACGCAGATACCATAATTATCCAAACCCAATTATTAAGATGCGGAGTACCAGAAAACAAGATAGTCACAGGGTTAAGAATACCCGGTGTATGGGATACATTTGAAGCTGGCTGTCGTGCCATTCTCGGCCAGCAGATATCAGTCAAAGCGGCCATTGCCTTATTATCCCAATTAACCAAAGAGTTAGGCGAGACACAAGGTGAGAAACTTTATTTTCCGACAGCTGCAGCGATTGCAAATAGTCAGCTTTGTTTTCTAAAGATCCCACAGAGCCGCAAACAAACCTTAAGGCTGCTTGCGCAACATCACCTAAACTTATTAGACTCATCAGATTCACCAGACACACAAGATTCATCTGTAGATACTTGGTTAAATATAAAAGGCATAGGGCCTTGGACTATAGCCTATGCAAAAATGCGGGGGCAATCATGCCCAGACATTTGGCTTAACACTGACTTAATTGTAAAAAAACAGCTGGCAAAAATAAAAATAGAAGCTGAATTAGCTCGTCCATGGCGAAGCTATCTAACATTGCAACTTTGGAGTATGACGTGACTAAACCTAATCATTTTTTCGAATATTTAAATACAAGGTTTGGCACACTAGAAATTTGTGCCGACCTAGATGGCGTTACGTCAATCCGCTTTGTCAAAGATAAGTGTAAAACCAGCAATAGGTGTTTTAATACCCAACAAGCAGTTGCGCAATTAGGAGAATATTTTGCAGGTGAAAGAACTCAATTTAGTTTGAACTTAAGCACAAAAGGTACTGATTTCCAGCATCAAGTTTGGCGACAACTGACCACTATCGAATATGGAAAAACTTGTAGTTATGCGGATATTGCCAAAGGTATAGACAACCCAAAAGCAGTCAGGGCTGTTGGCGCAGCGAATGGGCGCAACCCCTTTACAATTGTTGTTCCTTGTCATCGTGTTATCGGCAGTAATGGAAAATTGACGGGGTATGCGTGGGGTACTTCAATTAAAGCAGGTCTATTAGAGTTGGAGCAGAGTGTTGTTTTGTCTAATCCAACACTCTGAATGCTTTAATCAGAATCAATTAACTGCATCCTAACCATGTTTCTACCATCACGTTTGGCAGAAAATAAGGCATCATCTGCCGCAGAAATAACTTCAGACATACTGCGAGGCGTCGCAGTAAAAGACACCCCAAAACTACCTGTTACTTGGATAGATGTTGTACCCGTAGTGATGGTCATAGCCGCCATTTTTTTGCATAACTCCTGACATAATTCAACCGCTTCGTGAGGACCAGTATCAGGCATCAATAAAATAAATTCAGCTCCACTCCAGCGACCTAAAATATCTTTTTCACGAGAATCATGTTGCAACATTTTTGCAACTTGACGCAGCACTATATCGCCAGCTTTCCTGCCGTGAGTTTCATTAATAGGCATAAAATTATCTAAATCAATTAACACTACGCTAATCGATTGCTTTACATACATCAGTTCTTCAAACTTTAAGGTGATGTTACTGCGATTAGCCAGCTCGGTCAGGATATCTATTTGTTTGATTTTTTGGATGTCTTTTTTGAAGTAATATAGCAAGTTGTATATCAATAAAAATAATCCAAATATCACGGCCAGTAAGGTCACTATACTAATGATAAAGCCTCGACTTATTTTAGTTTGTCGAGATTGCAGTGGGGTAATGATGTACAAAGTCCAGTCAAAGGGCTGAATATTAAGTTCTGCTATCAGTGCTTCTTGGCCATTAATTTGTAATAATAAATTGTTTAATGATCCTTGTTGTTGCTCTGGTTTTAATGTTTGAAACCATGGTAAATCTTTTAGGTTTTTGAACGTCACACCTTTAATTAGTAACTCGGGATCAGATGTCAGGGTAATATCTTGATTCTGGTCAACGAAAATAAAGTCATATCCATAGGTCTTTTTATACTCATTAAACACTTGAGTAAATGCATTCAAACTTTTACCTACACCAAATACCCCCAGAAAATTGTCTTCATCATCGTAAATTTTTAAATCAATGTAAAACTGAGGATTTTGCCATTGTCCAATATCGGCCATTGCATCTTCGGGCTGAGCTTTGTATCTAAAATACCAATCAACTTTCTCTTCAGTCAGTTCTATTTTTCTACCTTCTGAATTATATTGGGTACGGCTAATCTCACTAGCAATAAAGAAGTTTAAAGAAAATTCTTTATTCAGGCGCTTTAAGGTCTCAAATATTTGGTCTTCATTGTCTTTCGGACTGCGCATTAAGTCTTTGAGCTCTTTTGCTTTAGCCAATGTCTGTGAAATATGCAGAGGCTGCATAAGCTGTTCTACAATCAATTGTAACGCGGGGGAATGTGACTTTTGTTGGGCTCTACTTTGTTCGGCAACTATTTTAGATACACTGATATGGACTAAGGTGACGATAGATACCACAACCACGGCAAACAGCATTAAGATACTTCGATGTAATGTACGAAAAATATTCACGGGCAGCCTTGCTCTTAATTTTGTCTAATCTGTTGTCCAACAACACATGCCAAAAGGCAATGGTCACCATCATAACGGAGAATTGTCTATAGCGTAATCAGCCTGATACTTTTTTTATTAATATTAATTAAAATCTATCTGAAGCCCTTATCTTTGAATAACTATTATGATGATTCAGCTGCGCTTTTTTCAGCATTTTTGAAATATAAATAAACCAATTTTTTTTACACTCATTCAGCTACTGACAGTACATTAGCAAATAAGTAGAATGTGTTAACGTTTAGGATGTCGGTCCAGTGGGCAACAGGTATCTCTCTTTTAAAGGAAATTGAATGACTTTTTCGGTAGTAGTTTTAGCAGCAGGCAAAGGCACTAGGATGAAATCTTCTTTGCCTAAGGTATTGCACCCCATTGGCGGCAAACCCATGGTTCAGCACATCATTAATACAGTCAAAAAATTAGGTGCCACGAATATACACTTAGTATATGGACACGGACGAGAGCAGTTGCAAGATAAGCTGAGCCACAATGATTTGACATGGTGTTTACAGGACCAACAATTAGGCACTGGCCACGCAGTTCAACAAGCAGCGCCTCAGATACAAGATAATGAAGATGTTCTGATATTAGTGGGGGATGCGCCGCTAATTAAAGAGTCCACATTGCAGCAGTTAATAGCCGTAAAAAAACATGCTGACCTGGCTTTGCTTACGGTAGAACTAAAAGACCCGACTGGTATGGGCCGCATAATCAGACAAGGTGAACAAGTCACCGCCATTGTTGAACACAAAGATGCTTCTGAATCACAACGTCAAATCAAAGAAACTAACACCGGTATGATGATTATGGGGGGCAAAGATCTAAAACGTTGGTTGTCTGCCCTAAACAACAATAATGCTCAGGGCGAATTCTATTTAACTGATGTGATTGAAATGGCCGCCAAAGAAGGTAAATCTATCCATGCTTCACAGCCCAGCTCTGCAATTGAAGTAGAAGGGATCAACAATAGAGTGCAACTTGCTTCAATCGAACGAGCTTACCAAGCGGAACAAGCGCAAGCATTAATGATGCAAGGTGTATCATTATTAGATCCAGCACGCTTCGACTTAAGAGGTGAATTAGAAGTTGGACAAGATATAAGCATAGACGTGAACGTCATCGTTGAAGGTAAGGTAAAAATTGGTTCAAACGTCACTATCGGTGCTAATTGTATTTTAATAGATAGCATCATCGAAGATAACGCGACTATCCACGCCAACTCAATATTAGAACAAGCCACTGTAGGCCAGCACTGTAGTGTTGGCCCCTATGCTCGACTTCGCCAAGGCTCGGTTATGAAGGAGCAGTCTCGTGTGGGTAACTTTGTGGAAATGAAAAAAACCATCTTAGGCAAAGGCTCTAAAGCCAATCATCTCACTTATCTTGGCGATACCGTGGTTGGTGAGGGTGCCAACATTGGTGCTGGTACCATTACCTGTAATTACGATGGTGTTAATAAATTCAAAACCATTATTGGTGATGGTGCTTTTATTGGCTCAAACAGTGCGCTGGTGGCACCAGCAATTATAGGTGTCAATGCTACCGTTGGGGCTGGCTCTGTTGTGACTAAAGAAGTAAGCGATAATGAATTAGCCATTGCCAGAGCGAAGCAAAGAAATGTAAGCAATTGGCAGCGACCACAGAAAAAGTAAGCTACATGTTGTGCTCTGTGTGTGCACATTTTGATGCCTAACGAATACCTAAAGTGGATTCAGTTTAATGTTTCACAAAAACATAACTTGCAATTCGTAAGATTAAATTTAGAATAAGTTTCGATTTGAAACTTATTCTAAATACATGCAAAAACGAAATACCCAACAAAGAAGACGCGCAATCGTTGAGCTACTCAACCGCACTGGTGAAGTAGCAGTTGATGAATTAGCTACGTTGTTCTCCACTTCAGAAGTGACTATTCGCAAGGATTTTGTTGAACTTGAAAGCAATGGGCTACTGCTCAGAAAGTTTGGTGGTGCTATTTTGCTACCAACCAGTTCCTCTGAAATGTCAGACGAAAAGGTATCCCCGTACAAAAAAGCGATTGCCGCCGCCGCCGCCGCTATTATTAAAGATCATAACCGCATCATCATAGACAGTGGCAGTACTACCGCCGCGTTGTTGCCTGAATTAAAGTACAAGACGGGTTTACTGGTGATGACTAACTCATTACAAGTAGCCAATTATTTATTAGAGCGAGAAAACGAACCTAAAGTCTTAATGACTGGAGGGACATGGGACACCCAATCCCATTCTTTCCAAGGAAAAATGGCTGAGCTGGTGCTTAATGAATATAACTTTGATCAAGCCTTTATTGGCGCGGCTGGCTTGGACCCGCAAAAAGGCACCACCACGTTTAACGAATTAACACAATTAAGCCAAACAATGGCCAAGGTATGCAATCAAGTGATTGTTATGGCCGAGTCTGAAAAATTCCAAAGAAAAATACCGAATGTAGAGTTGCCATGGAGTGCAATATCAGTTCTAGTAACTGACGATAAAATATCAGCAGATGTAAAACAACAAATTGAACAATACGGCGTGGATGTTATCTGTGCCGATACAACAAAGATTGGAGCTTAATATGTGTGGGATTGTAGGGGCGATTGCCGAACGTAATGTAGTTGAAATATTATTAGAAGGTTTACGACGCCTAGAATACCGAGGATACGACTCGGCCGGCATTGCTCTATTAGATAGTCAAGGCAATCTCACCCGTACCAGACGAATAGGTAAAGTAAAAGAGCTGGCACAAGCGTTAAAAGAGCAACCTGTTAAAGGTGCGACAGGCATTGCACATACACGCTGGGCAACCCACGGTGGCGTAACAGAAGCCAACGCCCATCCACACTTTTCATCTGAACGTATTGCAGTGGTCCACAATGGTATTATCGAAAACTACCAAACATTACGCCAAGAACTGACCCAAGCCGGTTACGGTTTTAGTTCAGACACTGACACCGAAACCATTGCCCATCAGGTTCATTTAGAACTGGATCAATGCGGTGATTTACTTAAAGCAGTACAAAATGCGGTGACCAAGTTTCATGGTGCATACGGTACGGTAATAATGGATAGAGAGGATCCAGAACGCATGATTGTGGCTCGCTCTGGTAGCCCACTAGTGATTGGTTTAGGCATAGGCGAAAACTTTATCGCCTCAGACCAAATGGCATTACTACCTGTTACTCGTCGTTTTATGTTTTTAGAAGAAGGCGATGTGGCCGAAATTTCTCGTACTAGCATTAAAGTATACGACCAAAGTGGCGCTATCGTTGAACGAGAGGTTGTAGAATCAGATGTGGAACACGATGCCGGTGATAAAGGCGGTTATCGCCATTATATGCTAAAAGAAATCCACGAACAGCCAAGTGTTATTCGTAACACATTACAAGGCCGTTTAAGTGATACCGGTATCAGCCCAAACATATTTGGCCAAGGTGCCGACAAAATATTAGCCGGCATTCAACATGTGCAAATTATCGCATGTGGTACCAGTTATCATTCAGGCATGACAGCACGATACTGGTTAGAACAATATGCGAATGTATCCTGTAATGTTGAAATTGCCTCAGAGTTTCGCTACCGAAAATCCTTTGTGCATCCCAATAGTTTAATCGTCACTATTTCACAATCTGGTGAAACGGCTGACACACTTGCTGCACTTAGGCTTGCCAAACAACAAGGTTACTCAGCAAGTTTAGCTATCTGTAACGTACCCGGTTCATCCTTGGTTAGAGAATCAGACTTAGCCTTTATGACCCTCGCAGGGGCAGAAATTGGTGTTGCCTCCACCAAGGCATTTACAACTCAGCTTACTGGTTTTTTAATGTTGACCTTAGCGATTGGCCAACACAACAACATGCGTCAAACAGACCATGACGATATTGTGAAAGCATTACATAGCCTACCCGCTAAGTTAGAAGAAACCCTGACTTTAACCGATGGGATCAAAGAACTGGCTAAAGAATTTGCCGATAAACAACACAGCTTGTTTTTAGGCAGAGGCGATCAATACCCCATAGCGATGGAAGGGGCACTTAAACTCAAAGAGATTTCTTACATCCATGCAGAAGCTTATGCCTCTGGTGAACTTAAACATGGGCCATTAGCGTTAATCGACGACGAAATGCCGGTCATAGTAGTCGCACCTAATAATGAACTACTCGAAAAACTAAAATCAAACGTTGAAGAAGTCCGCGCTCGTGGCGGCATTATGTATGTTTTTGCAGACAAAGAAGCCAACTTCAAAAGTGACGATACTATGCGCGTAATTAATGTCCCTCACTGCGAAGCAGCAGTCGCACCCATAGTGTATACCCTGCCTCTACAATTGCTGTCATATTATGTAGCGGTGATTAAAGGTACTGATGTGGACCAACCCAGAAACCTAGCAAAAAGCGTCACTGTGGAATAGAGAGACACTATTTAAATATGTTGTTGTACGAGTATATTAATGTTCGAAACTGGATATTAAAGTTTGAAACTGACACAAGTTTTTTGGAACCCGCTTTTAAAGCGGGTTTTGTTTTATGGTTTGTTTAGTTTTCTAAATCGAGTCCTAAAACCTAAATTGAATTGCTTTTAAACGTAATATATTGTGCCATTAATCAAGAGGGTTTGTGCCAATAGCCAAAGCATAAAACGTGTAACTCAGGCCATGATACAGCTATTCAAGCTTTGATGATAACTTTCAAATTTTAGCGAATTCAGGCCAAAGAGCCTGTTAACAAGAACATAAACTGAGATGAAATCGAACCAACTAGGACATTTTACGCACAAACTTTGACTAGTGTCACAAAATTAAAACTTAAAATATTCAATACTCTAGTTGCTGGAATGTAACGCGCTTGTATTCAACTTTCTGGACACCACAATAGTCAGCCATACACACAGTTTTATTTGCTTCCACTCACTCACTGAAAAACACTTAAGAGAAGCTTTATAGGCAAGCGCGACTAAAACGTATTTTCAGGATGAACTATTTTAAACCTGCTTCTAACCTTAGTTTTAGCATAAACAATAATGAGGATGTTTAATATGAGCCGTATTGGTATCAAGGTTTTACAAATTTCAATAAGGGATGCCATTAAAAGGCAACGGGTGATTACTGATGAGCTGCAAAAATTACCAGAGCAAGGGCAATTACATAAATTAGTTGCGGAGCAAACAAGGCTAATGAAAGAGACATTAAGCCTATTTGACAGAATGATCTGATCAGAATAGACACCCTATTTTATCTATACACTGGCAAAATGTTTGTGACCGTAAATCAATAAATACTTAATCTTATTTGAGTTCCCCCCCCGTAGCACGTCATAATACGTTTTCACTCCATCTGAGTCCTCATATTGCAACCTATCACCGACTTCAAACAACTGTTTTTATCCGATACACCGATGATAGACGTGCGTGCGCCCATCGAGTTTATTAAAGGGGCTTTTCCTTCTAGTATCAATGCACCATTGATGAACGATGACGAGCGCGAAGCAGTAGGTACCTGCTATAAAGAGCACGGTTCTGATGCGGCGCTTGAACTCGGCCACCAATTAGTTTTTGGGGATATAAAAGCGCAACGTTTACAACAATGGAAAAACTTCATTAATGAGCACCCTGACGGAATTTTTTATTGCTTTAGAGGCGGTTTACGCTCTCACATTACGCAGCAATGGCTAAATGAGGTAGGCATAGACCGACCTTATGTGGAAGGTGGCTATAAAGCGATGCGCACTTATCTGCTCGAGCAATTACAACAACGAGCTAGTGAGGGTCGGTTTCTTGTTCTCTCTGGTAAAACCGGCAGCGGTAAAACAGAAGTGATCAACGATTGGCCTCATTCTATTGACCTAGAGGGTTTAGCAAACCACAGGGGCAGCGCCTTTGGTAAAACCTTTGTCCCACAGCCTACACAAATTAATTTTGAAAACGCTTGGTCAGTGGCATGGTTAAAACGCATTCATGTGAACAATTCACCGGTACTGATTGAAGATGAGTCACGCCTAATTGGTCGCATTGTAATATTGCCAGAGTATTTAGAGGCAACTAAGTTAGCGAGTAACATTTTGCTCGAAGCCCCTTATGAAGATCGTATTGCCCGCATCCGCCGAGACTACTTTATGGATGCATTCGCACATTATCAAAAAAGTCACCCCGATATGTCTTACGACTTACTAGATGAGTTTATTCGAGATGCAATTTTACGTATTAAAAAACGCTTAGGGGGGGATCGCTTCACATTAATTAACTCAATACTCGACTCAGCTATTATTGCACTGAAAAGTCAAAACCAGTGGTCTGGGTTTGACGATATTATTAACATATTACTCAGTGAATATTACGATCCAATATACGAATATCAGTATCAGCAAAAGAATGAAAAGACTATTTTTAAAGGATCTCATCAGGAGATCATTCAATGGCTGGCCACACAATAATGTTGTTTGGAAGTATTATCATGAACACTGTTTGCGCGAACTATAAAGCGATTGCCAATACATTGATAAGAAACCAACATCATGCATGAACGTGACTTAGTTTTTATCGGCGGTGGGCATACACATTCACTGGTATTAAGAATGTTGGCGATGCAACCCATAGACAATGTTCGCCTAACACTGATTACCGATACCTTGTTAACGCCTTATTCAGGCATGTTACCTGGTTACATTGCTGGGCATTACAGTGAAGAAGAAACACACTTAGACTTAAATAAACTGTGCAAAGCGGCTCAGGTTCGGTTAATTCACGGTCGAGTTAACGGCATTGATGTCGCTAATAAAACGATTCAATTAGAAAACCAAGCCAGCATCGGCTATGACAAAGTATCGATCAATACCGGTTCAACACCCAACGTCAATGTTGAAGGTGCCCGTGAATTTGCTGTTGGAGTAAAACCCGTCAGTCAACTCACTGCTACGTGGCGAAAACTACTTGCCGAAAAAACCAAAGATACTAACAATAAGAGTTCTGCACCAATAACCGCCCACTGGGCGGTGATTGGTGGCGGTGCGGCAGGTATCGAAATGGTACTGGCCATTGCTTATCGGTTTAAGCAGGCAGGCGAGGCTTTAAAGCTGTCGTTGGTTCAGTCTGGCGCTACATTATTACCGGGCTCTCATAAAAACGTTCAAAAACAGGTGGCTATTGCACTCAAGCAGTACGACATCGATTTAATTACTGGATTTCGAGTTTCCCGCGTCACTAAAAATGAAATTGAGTCAGACACAGGCAACTTACTGAGTATTCAACAGTCTATTTGGTGCACGCCAGCCACTGCGCCTATATGGCCAAAACTTGCTGGGCTGGATACTGACGAAAGCGGTTTTATTGCTGTGAATGAGTTCTTACAAAGCACATCCCACAAGGATGTTTTTGCCTGCGGTGATGTGGCGACAATGATTAAATCACCTCGCCCAAAAGCGGGTGTCTTCGCGGTGCGTTCGGCACCTTTTTTAACCAAAAATTTGCATGCTGTATTTAGCCAACAAGCGATGACGCCGCTGTCGTTGCAAACCGATTTTTTATCACTGATTTCACTTGGTGGCAAAGTTGCTGTGGGCCAACGGGGCTGGTTAAGCTTAAATGGCGAGTGGGTTTGGCGATGGAAAGATCATATCGACCAAAAGTTTATGGCTTTGTTTTCTAAAAACCTACCTGCGATGCCTAAAATGAACAATGAACCCATGCATTGCGCTGGGTGTGGCAGCAAAATTGGCCCCGAATTATTAAGCGAGACGCTGAAAGAACTCAGTGTTTTTCCGAACAAAAACTTTGATACTGATTTAACACAGGCAGAAGATGCGCCTGTTGCTGCGGTTATTAACAACACCTCGTTATTGCAAAGCATGGATGGTTTTCGCGCTTTTAGTGACGACTATTATAAATTGGGGGTCGCCACGACCCATCACGCCATCAATGATTTATACGCCATGGGCTTGCAACCAACCAGCGCCCAGGTTTGGGTAAATTTAAAGTTTCAACATCCGCGGTTGACCAAACGGGACTTTAAACGCTTGATGCAAGGTGTCACAGAAACGTTGCTACACCATGAAACTACCTTAGTAGGTGGCCATAGCACTGAAGGGGTTGAGACGCACTTAGCGTTAGTAGTTAATGCAGCAGGTAATTCGTATTGGCAAAAAAATACTCTTCAAGAGGGTGATTGGTTACTTTTAAATAAACCATTAGGCTCTGGCATTATACTCGCGGCAGATACCCAAGGTGCGGCAACAACACAAAGTATTACAGCCTTGTGGAGAAGTTTGTTGCAATCAAATCGTCCGTTTTTTTTGACCCTAAAAGATAAAGAGGTACATGCCGCAACCGACATAACTGGATTTGGTCTTATTGGGCACCTTTTAGAAATGCTTAAAGGAACAGAATATTGTATAAAAATTTCAACTGACAATGTGCCATTCATGAGTGGCGCACTTGATTTGAGCCACCTAGGATTTGAATCCACATTAATGCCACAGCTTATGCCGATGCTAAATCAATGTGATACCAATGATATAGACATAGCGGTGCTTAAGTGTTTCCTAGATCCTCAAACAAACGGAGGCTTAGTTATTTCTGTGTCAGCAGATGTGGGTCGTGAAATGATGACTAAAACGGGTGCGCTTAAGATTGGCGAAGTGTGTCGTGCTCAAAGTGCTAAAAAAATATTACTCCTAAGCTGATCCACCTTTAACAATCTCACACTCGCTAGATCATATATTCTATCGAACCTTCAAGATGTTCAGTTGAAGCTACTTCACTGCTACCTTTAACCCTAAAAGTGAGCATCTTAAGATGCAACTCCGATATCGATTTGCTGCCAGTTTTTATGCACAAACCTGGCACTAAGGCATGGATAAAGCAGGCGATTGCTGCCTTAAAAAGCTTCATTGAAAAACTCATTGCGGTAAAAAAATGTTGTATGTATGTTTCGTTGACAGACTTTGGGTGGTCAATAAATAATTGCTTAAACATGTCTATTTCCTATTTTTGAGTATTGCTAACGCAATAAACTTAATTGTTCAGTATTGATTAAAAGATAACTCACCATAAGTATGGGCAAATTTTTCATACAAAGTCAAAGCTATTTACAATACCTATGAGCTTGCAGCAGACAACATAGTATTACTGAAAATAACCGAGCGAATTTCAATTCGTGTTAATACTGATAAAGACCCATGCAATCGCTGCAGGGGCGAAGATTTTCATTATTTAAACATCGCCAAAAAAGGCGCGCGGCCAGACTCTGAATATTTAATGTCGCTAGCAAATGGCAAACTCTTATCATGCAAGTTCTCATTAAAATATCGGCTTTGACAAACAAGTGCTAAATAGACTGTGAATCAACATATGATCTAACACGTTACCTTTACCGTGATGCAGATGACTAAATTTAATTAACTCAGCAATGGCAGAACTACATGGAAGCAAAACACTGCCACGTAAATCTAAATAACCTGTATTTTCAACTCTGCCGCATATCGCTTCTACCGGCACTTCTCCTGAATCAGCATTGAAATCAACACAAACTGCAATCTTCGCATTCGGTGAATGCTTAAAGATTGCATCCACCAACATTCTGGTTTCGAGTGCTTGGCCCACTCGCTTGATAGAAGAAATAAAATATCCCTCAGCCCAACCAACTGAACTTTCCATGTGTAATTATTGGATTTTTGGCCGTTTACATTTGATGCTTTACGCGACTTTAGATGTAAATTCATCACATGCACTAAACCGATATCAGGTACTTGCACTTAAGCATATAAAATAGGCCTGTCCCAACTGATATATTTTGACGTTTCAACCGGAAAAGCTGTGGCTTTTCGATATTTTAGTTTGTCTAAATAATGGTGTTTATATTGCTCAGACACACAGATTGGCCAACGGGATAGTATGACTAAATTACGTTTATCGTAGGGTTGTTCTTCTGAAGTAGGCACGGCGAGGATGGGACGTGATCCAAAACACTCTGTGCTAAATAGCTTTAATCAATGTCATGACGTGGACAATTTGTTTGTAACCGATGGCGCTAGCTTTTGTTCAACTGCGGTACAAAACCCCTCTCTTACATTTATGGCAATAACGGTCAGAGCGGTAGATTATTGTGTTAAAAAAATGAAAGCAGTGAGGATATAAATCCACTCTGACTCTTTATAAACACTGCGCTTTGGAGTCACTACTATTTACAATGAGATGATCCACAAAGAAGGTTAACTATTTTAGCCTTCTTTTCTGAGTAATAAACGCTTTAATTTGTTTTTAGCTGGTGTCCAGACCGTGAAGGGTTTCCTGGGTGCCACAGTTAACACGTGTGCAAAGTCTCGCTCGGCTAATTGTACTTCGCCACCATGTGCCAACATGATAGAAGCAGGTTGTAAGGCCTGTACTTTTAAAATTGAAGCCCGATATTGTTGAGGATAATTCACTGGGATTGGCGGTATAAAACGGTCTTTCACCTTGACTAATAAATCTGCCACATAAATTCTCTTTGAAGCTAGGTGCAAAACAGATAAGTCCCGATCTGTATGACCTGTAGTCAGCAGCACACACCAGTCATCAAAACCAGGTAATGTATCTTGATCAGTCAATGCATAATCAATTTTCAAATGAGGCGAATACCATAGGTTTTTTCTGGTTTTGCCGATTCTACTCGCCACCCATGTGGTTAGAGCAATATCTACTAGGTGCGAAAACCTGCCGCTTAGGCCCGTATACCATTGCTTCGGCATATTGGCGCTAGCAATCTTACAACCCGTTATTTTACGTAATTTATGGGCTGCGCCAGCATGGTCTGGGTGCATATGAGTGACTACAATCAGTTTTAAGTCAGAGAAAGGTCTACTTAAGTCGCCAGTAATAAACTGCTGCAGCATACTGATATCTGCACGACTACAGCCATCAAGCAGCAACAATTGTTGTGGATACTCGACCAGATAAATCGATTGAATGTAGCCTTTTAACTGATGAATTTTCAAGACAAATAAGCTTTAATTCTCTTCACTAGAATCAACTTGTTGTTCAATATACTCAATCGCTTTTTGTAAACTACCAAAGGCGTTAATCAGGTTTTTTCGGCCTTTATTCATCAGTTCTGGATCGTTATTTTCGGACATCATCCACACCCAAGTGCGGATCAAAGACTCTGGAGGTACATTATTCATGGCGATGCACGTATCTCTTATTATTATGGTTTAAAAAACTGCGAACATCATATCGTGCTAAATCAAGGTAATCGAGCAGTGTTTTAATATTAATAAAGCGCTTAGTGCTACAATTTTGTAGCTATTCGCTTAGATAATTTACCGGAGTGATATTTTATGAGACATCGGGGATCAGAATGATAAAAATTGTAGTCGGGTCGAAAAACCCAGTAAAAATTAGTGCGGCTCGAACCGCAATATGTGACGTTTTGAGTTTAAAAGAAGTGGAATGTGTGGGCATAAACGCTCCATCAAACGTACCTGAGCAGCCTATGAATACTGAGGAAACAAAACTTGGAGCCATCAATAGGGTGCAATATTGCCAACAACACTCTCAAGCTGACTTTTATATTGCGCTTGAAGGCGGGGTCGACCAATTCGAATACGGCCCAGCTACTTTTGCATTTGTAGCTATCGCAAATCAAAAGCAAATGTCTATAGGACGCAGTTGTAATCTGCCTTTGCCCTCCGTCATCTATCAAGCACTGAAAAACGGTGAAGAATTAGGTCATGTTATGGACAGATTATTTAATACTGACAACGTCAAACAAAAGCAGGGTGCTATCGGCCTTTTAACCAATGGCTTAGCCACAAGAGAAAGTGTATACCGACAAGCCATCATTCTTGCTATGGCCCCATTTATTCATCCTGAATTATATACGCAATAAACGCCCATCATTTATTCAGTAAGTTAAACTCTGAGTTTATGAAAGCGAAACCATGCTTAGACTGAAAACCTTGGTTTTTTTGATTTAGCTGGTATCGTATTGTCAAATACGACCCATTGTATATTAAGTATCAAAACCACTGAGGCAAGGCATGCAAAAGAAACCCAAAGAATCGAGCTTTTTTCTCTCCAAATATTTAAGTAAAATCGAAATTTTTGGTTGGGGACTGTGTATTTTTTCGATGATGACAGTCGTCTTTGCCAAACAGCTTTCACCCGACACAGAACCTTATGCTTGGATTGGCGCGATAATTGGTGCGGGTATCATAGGTTGGGGAATGGCACGTAAACACAAACGAGGCTAGGCAGCTTTAGGCTATAGTAAGGTAAGCCACACATGCCTTTTAATCCTTAAACACTAAGGTCACCACTACACCTGATTTATCTTTAAGATTATCTATTCTGATATCACCTTGGTGATATTGGGCAATGATTTTAGCGATATACAAACCTAAGCCTAAGTGTGGTTGCTCGGTGTTTTGTTGTTTGCGCACTGAGACCATAGAATCAAGTAATTGGTGTTGCATATTCTCTGGTAGCAAACTGCCTTGGTTAGCAATGGTCAGCACATAACCTTGATTACTATTCACCATTTGCAGGTTAATTGCAGAATTTTCTTGACTGAATTCAACCGCATTGGCAATGATCTTATCTAACATCTGAGCGAATAACTCAGGGGCACCATGAAATGTCGAATTAGACACCGACACTTGCACATCAAACTTTCTAGCGGCGTAAGCTAAACGATAGCCCGCCACACAACCTCTTAATAATTCATCTAAATCAAAGGGTTCCCGATCGTTGCTTTGGATCGCCTGCTCTAATCGTGTTGCTTCACTCATATTTGAGAGTATTTTGCTTAATCGGGTAATACCTTGTTTCGCACGATCCACGTATTGTCTTTTCTCTGGGTTTTGTTCTTCCAATAGCAGAATGTCTAAAGAAGAATTAACAATCGCCACAGGGGTTCGTAACTCATGAGACAAACGAGAAGCCATATTTTCTAAATAAGTATTGTACTGGCTGAGCCTGCTTAGCACATGGGTAAAGGTCCGCGATAAATCGCCTATTTCGTCACGGGTAGTAGAAGGCACAATATCTCCAATAATTTTGCCTTGTTGGTCAATCGCACTTTCGGTTTCATTTCTAAGTTTACGAATACGCCAAGAAATACGTGAAGCAATTAAAAATAACGCCAGTGTACTGATTAAAATAACCAACAATATATAATGAAATTGCTGTTCCAAAGCTTTATTTCTAAGGGTACGAATACCATTGGTAGTTTGTTCTACTACCACGGCCCCCATTACCGTTTCATCAATATAAATAGGATGAGCAGCCGACATAATCACCGCTTTATTGTCTGAACTTAAGCGCCACAAAGAACTTGGTGTACCATTTAATGCTTGGCTTATATCTTGGCCTTGTAAGGCAAATGCGTCACGCAGGTCATCTACAAAATCAGCAGGTGGTTTAGTCAATATTTGATAATAAAGCGGTAATAACCAGTTGTTTTCAATATATTTCCACCAGCTGTGTTGACCCAGTGACTTAGTCCCACTTTCAAAGCCAATATGTGAATTATTTTGTGATTCACTCTGCACTCCAGATGATCTTTGAATATTGCCCGAACGAGCGAGTACTCGCATATGTTTATCTACCACCCAAACCCTAGCATTTGAGTATTTAAGCCCTTTAAGAATTTGCTCTATTTCCGGCGAAGGCACTAGTACAGTGCCCAATGAATCAACTTGCGACGGATTAGCCGTTCCTATTATGTGTTCCACCGTTCTAGTACTTGGGTCATCAACATCAACAATAGCAAACGCAATTTTGCTTGAAATCATAGCCAAGGGGAAACGTAACTCGAGTTGATAACCGTTTGAAGTATTCCTCCATTGCCCTTGAATCTTAGTTTCTAACCTTTCTGGCTGTAACGAGTTTAAGTCATCTTTTAGAAGATATGCATTCACCCAACCGGGCTTTGACGGTGCAATAATATAACGTTGAAACAAACCATTTTTATCCGTCATGGCTATTTGTAAGTGATCATTCTTATCAATACGTAAACTATTGGTTGGCCTGAGTAATACTTTGTCATCAGTGACATCAAACATTGCATATAAAAATCTATCGAACTGCCCCACCATATGTTTAAAGTGCAGGCTGTCCAATTCGTAGTCTTGAATAGGGTCAATCAGGTTTTGTTGCCCATAGGCAATGGCCAAATGCCGATAGTCTTGCCAATCGTCTAACTTGCCATCTAATTGAATAGGATAGGCAATTTTGTGGGCGTATAAATCAGTGCCAGGTTTGACGTCAGTTAAATAGGCTGATTGACTATCAAATAACGCTGGGCGCTCATGTAAAGCAGTAGCCACAGCACGAGCAGTACCTACCATGGTTTGTTCTTGGCCTATGCGCAGATAGGTTTCCATTTCCCATACGTATTGATATCCCAACCAAGGAATGGTCAGTAAAAAAGAAGAGAAAAAAAGTAATTTAAGACGCAGTCCAAAGCGTAATCGGCTCATATACTTGCCACCCACAAACTGACATTAAGCGGTGCCAACATGTTTACACACTTTTCCATCTATATCCCATACCATAAACGGTCTCGACACAGTCAAAATCTGGGTCTAGCTGCATAAATTTCTTACGAATACGTTTGATATGGGATGTAATGGTGCTGTCATCCACGACCATTTTTGATTCATCCATCAGTTGTTGGCGGCTTTTGACATGTCCCGAAAATTTAGCAACCGCGTGTAACATCCAAAATTCGGTAACTGTTAGTTCAATGCCCTGCCCTTTCCAGCTGACAGTCATACGTTTGCTGTCCATCAGCAAATCACCCGTTTGAATCAGGTCAGTTTGTGCTTGTGGCCTATCTAATAGTTCCGTCCGTCTGAACAGTGCAGCTATTCTGGCCAATAAATGCGGTAAACTGATGTCTTTGGTCAGATAATCATCAGCACCCATACGCAAACCACAAATAGTGTCGTAATCATTATCTCGCGCAGTAAAAAAAATAATAGGTAAGGTTTTGGATAAACTTCTTAATTGCTGACAAACAGCAAAACCACCGTCTATTTCATCTTCTAGACCAATATCAATGATCGCCAAATCCGGTAGTCGCTCAGAAAATGCCTGTTCTGCACTACTTCGATTAGGATAGGGTTGTACCTCATAACCTTGCTTGCTAAGAGCAGCAATATAGTTTTCTCTGAGTGCTTGGTCATCTTCAACCAAGGCGATACGTTTTGACATAGACTGTGCCTGTTTACTTTATTGCGGCTTTACTTTATAGCTGCTTTACTTATAGCTGAACTATATCGCAAAACATCTTTAGGTTAAGTCGATAAATAGCCAAAAATTACAATTTCCATTTTTCCGCCACAATTGACCTCTAGATTGCCATTTTTCCTCCCTGAATTAGCCACACAATATTTGTTTACTAGAGATGAATCAAACAACCACTCTCTTGGAGATAACAATGAAACACATGAAAACAACCAGTATTAAAATGACTACCGCGATCGCCTTCACTTGCTTATTGTCTGGCAGCGCAATTGCTGAACAACGCAGTGATCAAGAAAAAACCAACGAAGTCATTGGCCTTAGCTCAGGCGTAATAATCGGCACCGCCATCGCTGGACCACTAGGCGGAATAATCGCAGGCATTTTTGGTGTGATGATAGCTGATGACGTGAACTCTGATAAAAAGCTAGAAACAGCTAACACTGCACTTGAACAAAAAGACCAAAAATTGTTTGTAATGCAACAGAATTTTGAGCAAGCAAAAGAACGTGCAATGGTACAAATAGCTTCAATGGATAGTGCGTTGGAACAAGCTATGTTTAATCACAGCGTTCCGGAAATTGAAAGTAATATTCAATTTAAAACGGCTTCTTATGTTTTAGAGACCCACTATAAGTCACAGTTAGACTTGATAGCCAAAACCTTACAAAAAAATCCCGCATTAAGTATTACCTTATCAGGTTTTGCTGATAAACGTGGCGACAGCACTTTTAATCAAGCTCTTTCCGAGCAACGTGCGTTAACAGTAAAAAACTACCTGATTAATAATAACGTTAGAGAAGAGCAAGTAATCACTAACTCATTTGGTGAATCTTCATTAGTTAGCGCAGGCGTGCATTTCGAAGATGATTTTTTTGATCGCCGAGTAATGTTAAAGGTATCTGATGACCAGACAGAAATGACAGCAGCTAATCAATAAAAAAGGAAACCTTGCTATGTCATCACTACCTAAACTTGCCGTTGTTAGTTTGGTGGTTATTGCGATAGGGGCCCTGCAATATGCAGTGCCCACTTTTACCAGCAAACAAACCACACCTTCCATTTCAGATACATTAGGATCACCAGCCAAACAAGCAAATAACGCTCTCATCAATCTACCTATAAGTGATTATCAAAATGCCCAAAGTGGCACATTAATTTTTATTCCTCAACAATTAGTGCAGGGCGAAACAGTTTCACAACATTTGCTAAGTCCAGTTCTTAGAACCAGGGTTGATATCAAGGTAACAGGTATCGTCGCTCGAACTAAACTGACCCAAACCTTTAAGAATGCTGGTGAAAATTGGGTCGATGCGCTATACGTATTTCCCTTGCCCGAAAATGCCGCAGTCGATCATTTGTTGATGACAGTAGGTGAGCGTAAAATAGAAGGGAAAATTAAGGAAAAATCTGAAGCAAAGCAGATTTATCTTCAGGCTAAAGCGCAGGGCAAAAAAGCCAGTTTAGTGGCACAACAACGGCCCAATATGTTTTCTAATTCCATCGCGAATATCGGCCCTGGTGAGACGATTGAAGTGACAATTGAATATCAGCAAACGCTAAATTTTGACCGTCAACAATATAGTCTGCGTTTCCCCATGACCATTACACCTCGATACTTCCCCAGCAACAAGACACCAGAAACACAAATACCAACAGAGTTTCCTCACAGCAATTATAACCAACCAAACACCGAGTTACGGGTAAGTTTACATGCTGGTTTTGAGGTAAAAGACATTAAAAGCGAATTCCACCCAATCACTGTTAAACAACTAACAAATGGAAGTCATCATATTCAAATATCAAAAGGCAGTGTTAATAACCAAGATTTTGTTCTGAATTGGCGACCAGAATCTGGCGCAGCACCGCAGTCTGCACATTTTACTCAGCGGGTTAACGGCGATGAATATGGTTTGATAATGTTGCTACCTCCAATCAAAACAGAGCAGCTTACACAGACTCAACCGCGGGAAATGATTCTTGTTCTGGATACATCAGGATCGATGGAGGGCGACGCTATTAAACAAGCCAAAAAAGCACTGCTTTTGGCTGTTGAGCAACTTCAGGAAACAGACAATTTTAATATTATTGAATTTAATAGTTATCCACAAAATTTGTGGAAATCGCCAAAGCCAGCAAACGCAAACAATAAACAAGATGCAAAACATTTTGTAAATAGTTTATCTGCTAATGGTGGAACAGAAATGAAAAGTGCATTAAGACTGGCCTTTTCCCAACCTAGAATTAATGATTCAAGCACTTTGCGCCAAATAGTATTCATTACCGATGGTAGCGTGGGCAACGAAGAATCATTAATGCAGTTGATCACTGACAAGCTTGAAAAAACACGTCTATTCACGGTGGGCATAGGTAGTGCACCTAACAGTTATTTTATGAGTGAAGCAGCCAAAATGGGCAAAGGAACCTTTACCTATATTGGTTCTATTGCTCAGGTACAAGAAAAGATGCTTACGTTATTAACTAAATTACAGTATCCAGCCTTGACTGATATCGAGTTGCAGTTAAATTCCAGCAGCTTGCAATCTAATCACCATTTTGAATTTTACCCCAACGTTATAAGCGACTTATACAAAGACGAACCGCTGGTGTTGAGCTACCGGCTAACTGGCGGGATAATTGAAGCAGGATACTCTTTAGGCTCTAGCAGTTCTTTAGGCTCTAGCAGTTCTTTAGGCTCTGGCAGTTCTATAGGCTCTGGCAATGACTTGTCAAAGATCAATCTCAGGGCTCAGTATCAACAAAAAGATTGGGAAAACAGCCTAGAGCTCAATGCCCAAACCAGACAATCAGGGCTCAATGTTTTATGGGCTAGAGAAAGAATAAGCCAGTTGACTAGGGATAAGCGCCGCGCGAGTATGCGACCAAGCAGTTCCGTAGCCAAGCAAGACGAATACCAATCTCAGATTACAGAAACGGCTCTTGCACATCATTTAGTTAGTCAGTACACCAGCTTAGTCGCCGTAGATGTAACGCCAACTCGCCCAGCTGACGTTCAATCAAACACTCAAAAAGTAGCGGATCCAGTACCTAAAGGCACCTCAAATCAACTAGTTCAATCACCTGGCAGCCTTCCTCAGACAGCGACTTCAGCACCCATCAAGATAATAACAGGCATAATTTTATTAGGATTAGCAATATGTATGTACTTACTTACAAGAAGAAAGGTAGTATTTCAAAACTACTATCCCTAGTCATCAAGCATAAAATTATAACCTTGTGTCTGTTGCTGGGTGCTTACCAATTTTCTGGCGGGTTTTATATTTTTGCAAAAGCAGAGTTAGCGCAATACCTAATCGCTGATGCTTGGCATAAAGATCTGCGGTCTGATGAACAACACAAGCCTTGGCCTTGGGCAGATACCCATCCAATGGCTGAACTCATCATTAAGGACAAAAGTTGGTATGTGCTGGCTGGTGCCAGTGCTAGAAACTTGGCTTTTGCACCGACCCACGTCAGCTCAACACCTAGACCAGGAGAAAAAGGTAACAGCGTGATAATAGGTCACCGTGATACCCAATTTAATAGCCTAAAAAGACTGCAGAAAGGTGACCTTATCGAAGTAATGACCCGACACAAGCGTCAACGGTTCAAAGTGACAACGCTGCGTATTGCCGTGCATTCACAGCTAAATTATATTCAAAGTAAAAATAACAACGACACTTTCGATGTTGACCAATCCAGCCTAACCCTAGTTACCTGTTATCCCTTTGACAGTGTGTTACCGAACCCAATTTATAGGTATGTGGTGCGAGCAATTGCGATATAATACCAACCTGTCGTCAATTTAAGACATAAATAACCGCTTTTTCTGACGAATATAAAGTAATATTTATAAACACCATACTTATCAACGTTTTGAAATCATGGAACGGAATTCGCTAAAGGCTTTTTATAGCTAAAGGCTTTTTATAGCTAAAGGCTTTTTCTAAGAGCGCATTAAGCGAAACACTATTTATTAAACACATCACAAGGAATAATAATGACCTTATCAAAAATGACCCTAGCAATGACATTTGCCGCACTAAGTATTGGTCTAATCGCTTGCACTGACACACAGAAAGAATCGGCACAAGAAGCAGAAATAGAAGCCAAAGAAATGGTAACTGCAGCAAAGGAAAAGTCATCAGAGTTATATGACAAAACTAAAGAAGGTGCATCTAAGCTTGCTGACAGCGCATCAGATATAACTGATGATGTAAAAGAAAGCACAACTGAAGCTTATGACGAAGCCAAAGAAAAGGCCGGTGACGCATACGATGCCACAGCTGAAAAAGCCTCTGAAACCATGGAGGCGACTAAGGAAAAAGCAACTGAGTTAAAAACTGATGCAGCTAACAAATTAAAAGAAGCATGTATTGCAACCAAGAAAAAAATGGGCAAAGATCCTGAAGACTGTTAATATCATAGTCTCTAATTAGCGACAAAAGGGCGTGTTGCCCTTCTGTCTTTTTGAGATTAATAGAATAAATTTTAATTCATTCCAATTACTGTTGCACAGGCCTAAACTGTATAATCGTGATACCAGACGAAGTGCTTATCACTTCAATAATTGAAAAATATAAACTCTTTCTAAAACTCAGAACCATCTGACTAAATCCGGTTATCTAAGCAAATCTAAAACAATTCACACATAAGCTTGAATTAAACATAGTAGGCACAATATTATGGTCCCAAAGCGTGTCTCTCTGTTATTAAAGATAAAGCACTTTTTTACAAATTTTAGTCGCTAGAATTTGATATATAACCCACGTTTTTTAAATGCATGAGCATATCGCAATTTCGATTCACACTTCATCTGGCTGTCAATATGAACGCACTGAGTATCAAAGGATTAACTAAAACCTATAAGGGGGGCACCGAAGCCTTAAAGGGCATCGATTTAGCAGTAAAGCAAGGTGATTTTTTCGCATTGCTGGGCCCTAATGGCGCTGGTAAATCTACTGCCATAGGCATCATTAGTTCGCTAGTAAATAAAACTCAGGGTGACGTTGATATATTTGAATACTCGCTAGCAACTCAACCTATTGAGGCAAAATCTTGTATTGGGCTGGTACCACAAGAATTTAATTTTAATCAATTCGAACCATTAATACAGATCATGCTCAATCAGGCAGGCTATTATGGGGTGCCTAAAAATGTCGCTAAACCTAGAGCTGAAAAATATCTCAAGCAACTTGACCTATGGGACAAGCGTGACTCACCTGCCAGACAACTTTCTGGCGGCATGAAAAGACGGTTAATGATCGCCAGAGCATTAATGCATGAACCTAGAATGCTTATTCTAGATGAACCTACTGCTGGTGTAGATATTGAAATACGCCGCTCTATGTGGTCTTTTTTACAAGAGATTAATCGCCAAGGTGTGACGATCATTCTTACCACCCACTATCTTGAAGAAGCAGAAATGTTATGTCGCAATATCGCCATCATTGACAATGGTATCATTGTCAATAATACCAGTATGAAGGCCTTACTTGCCACATTGAATATTGAAACTTTTGTGCTGGATTTATCAAAGAACTTAAGTTCTTTAACTTTAGATGGCTTTGAATGCCGTTTAATTGACGAGCATACTTTAGAAGTGGATGTACCCAAGGAATCGGGCCTTAACTCAGTTTTTGAACAGTTAACTCAAAAAGAGATACAAGTATTAAGTATGCGCAATAAATCAAATAGATTAGAAGAACTATTCGTTAGATTGGTCGAGTCTGGAAAGCCCACAAAAGACGTTAACCCAACCCAAAATCAAGCTGCAGGTGACACTAATGAGTAACCTTAAGTCTAACAGCTCTGAGGCAATAAACAG
>Ga0307488_10000214_pt1 | contig 44582 bp, 55 predicted proteins | sample SB02metaG_FD_202248 | JGI IMG/M metagenome (GOLD analysis project Ga0307488, IMG submission 202248) | Sea-ice brine microbial communities from Beaufort Sea near Barrow, Alaska, United States - SB 0.2 | ecosystem: Environmental > Aquatic > Marine > Coastal | place: USA: Alaska | collected... | reverse complement strand
ATACCGCTAGTCTTCATGTCTTTAGGCGGTTGGTTGCAGCAGTCAGCTACTTTGTACATTGTAGGCTCATTCGGGAACTCGATGACCTTGGGTACTTTTACGTTTGATCTTGACTTCATTTTCATTTCGATCTCCTAGCTTATGGTTACCGTGACTTGTCCTACGGCACCTTTGCCTTCCAAATTGTCTGGTGTAAGTCCAAATGGGTCGCTTAGCCCTACTGGGTCCCAGCCCCATTGAATATCCCTGCTTGCTACCAACTCAGCAGAGTCGGACCTTGGGTTTCGTATTGCTTGGGGGTCCTGAACTGGGACCGTACCTAACATAAGTTGTGGTTGATCTGGATTCCAACACTCAGGGCACGCCCTAATGTTAGTTTTATTTCCTTTAACAATCAGCTCTTTAAGCTGCCGTAACCTGTATTGAAAGCCACATACATCGCATATTGCAATGGCTTTTTGCCCAGACGCATACGTGTAGCTCATGTCTACCTCACGCCGTGTATACGCGGCACCAAGCTAAGCGTTGCTTTTTCCCTATCTTCGCCCGCTGCTAACTCAAATTGACGCTCATATTCGGCCTGTAGCATAGGTAGGCGAGGCATTAATTCTGGGTCTTTCTGTGCTATATAATACGCAAGCCCTGCAACGAGGCAGGGCAAGAAACGGAAATTAACATCGGCGGTATTAACGCCTGTCCCCGAGTCCTGTATACGGCGCATCCGCCAGTACTTAAGAACATAGAACGGTGCAAGTGCAGTACCTTGGTCTGGTACAGGCCACACAGTTACAGAGGGGTTAGCCTGCCCACGGTCTACATAAAGTTGTATAGGGCGGCCTTGGCTTAGCTTGTTAGGGATGCTGGAGTAGGTAGAGACACTGATACGCGTGATATTTAGATCAGACTGCGTGGTTACACTACCATCGCCTGTGCGTACAACGTGCTCTAAAAGGTCTATTGTATCGGCGGGTAGGCCGTATGTGGCTGTAGCTGCTACGAGGTTTACTGTGCCTTCTTCGATGGTCCACATGTTGATGCCACGGTTCTGCCACTCAATAGTCAACAGATTCATAGACCTACGAGCAGTACGCAGGTCGTAGCCAGAACGCATTTCTCTACCGGCACGTTCCCACGCTTCTTCCGCAATCTCGGTGAAGTCCATGTTGAATGTAGCTGTGCCAGATGTCGCCATTATTTCTTCTTCCTTTTAAGCGGAGCTACACGCTTAGGTTTTCCTGCCGGTTGCCCTAGGCGCTTCTTCTGCGCTATTCGGGACTTCTTCTCTGCCGCTGTCATTTCACCAGAGGTCTTAGGCGTTTTACTAGAGACCTTCTTACTTGGTCTACAGTACGGGGTTCCCCGCTTCTCGCCTTCTTTACGTCCACATTTCTTACCTGTGCGAACGTCTTTCCAGTCCTCTTTAAACCAGCGCTTTAGGGCTTTGCCCTTCTCGGTTTTACGAACGGCCACTAGCTTTCTTCTTTCGGCACTTGGCGATAGCACCCGAGGCGTAGGCTGAAGGGAAGACTTTATAGGATGCCTTCACCTTGCGGTAACAGTCGTCTTTGACCGTACCACCCTTCTTAAACGCTACAGGCTTCATTTTGCCCATACCTCTACACTTCATCATAGCGATACCCTTTTAGCGCATCTTGCAGGGTCTGCCGCCCCGCGCCATACCGTAGCCGCGAATCTTACCCCCGTCATTGTACTTCATGACCGAACCGCCCATGTTCATCTTGCCTACGCCGTCAGCCGCGTAAAATGGGACTTTCTCACCGCCCTTCTCTACCATCGGTAGGGAGCCACCCATGTTGTACTTCATAACTTTTTTATTTGCCTTCATGTAGCCTGCTCCTACCACTTAACTTTGTCAGCCCAGTAAGCTGCGCTCATTTTGCCTTTGGCGATGTTCTTGCCGTGACGGGACTTAAACGACTTGCGCTTAGCCTTCATCTTAGCAGACTCGCCAGACTTGGGTTTACCAGCAGTGCTAGCACCTTGTTCGCCAAAGCGGATAACTTTCTCCTTCCCACCTTCGCAAGCCTTAACTACATGAGACTTCTTAGCATGGGACGGAGTTCGTCTTGGCTTATTACAAGCCATCGCTTTCTTATCTACTTGCTTAGCCATATTGCTTATTCACAGTAAATATAAAGGTGTAAGTATCTCCAGCAGATGGAGCTACTGTAGTTGCCACGATGTCGCCAGTTTTACCGGTTCCAGAGTTGTTGGGTATACCGGTAAAGTCAGAAAAATCATACTCTTCTGTCCAGTTTACAGGCAGATCAAAAATAAGAACGTTAGCCGTAGCATCCCATTCTAGTTTGACCCCAACGCCTACGCCTACGTAAACAAGCTTGGCAAGGACGACACCGGTGCAAGCCCTACGGCTAACCGGATCAACCGATAACGTAGAGACATCAACCATTGTGCTAGTTACTACGTCTGTATTACCTACAACCGCAGTAACTTTAATGATCGCCTGCTTACTGCCATCTTGGATTATTTGCGTCGATATTGTATCAGCCATTTCCCTCTCCTATTTTTAAGGTTAATAACCCAATTTAGGCGAGATTAATGTTTTGTTGATACAGAACAGTCGCTCTAACTTCACCACCACTAGTGGCTCCGGTAGTAGTCCAAGTCAGTTTTTTATCCGCAGTTCCAGTGTCTGCCCAAGCAAGAGCACCGCCAGCTTCAGTGGTGGGGTACTTTCGACCTACACCAGAGGCGACTGTAATGGAGAAGGTATTGAGAAATGTAGCGTTGCCGCCAACACTATCGCCAATACTCAGCACTGCTGTAGCACCCGCCATAGCTGAAGGACAATCTAATACGATGTCAATAATTTGAGAGTTGGCTGGAATAACTACAGTAGTAGCGTTTGCAGCAGAAGCTCCAGCCGCAAGCGAAGTGCCAGTTGAGAACGTCTGAGCCATAGTTACTTGACCCGTGTTCTTTACGTCTGTACCGAGAGTTGTTCCGGTAGTATTGGAGATAGTGCCCGCTTTAACCGGGCCAGAGAAAGTTGTAGTACCCATCGGTAGTTCCTCACATGCGAGTTAATTTGAGGTATATCTGTCTGCATGTCGTCAGCCGGGAGCTGTCAGATACACCGGTTAGTCCCGGATTTCTCTTAGTATATACCACTTATTTAACTAGTGCACAAACAAAAAAGACCCGTCTGTGGGGACGGGCCAACTTCTCAAGGGATACTGCAATTAAAATCTACCACTAAACCCAAGACAAAAGAAAGGGGGCCGAAGCCCCCAATCCTAACACCGTTTGCTTATTAAGCGCCCGGTGAACCGAAGATGCCCAGTGGGTCAGATACGCCGAAGCTGTATCGCTCACGAGCCTTATATCGGCTGTTGCCTGTGTCGAAGTCTGCGTCCATGCTAGTGCTCATAGATGAGCGGACGAAGTGCTTCAGGCCGTTGGGAATATCCGTCATCAAGAACCAACCATTGGTATCAGTTAGGTAGTTGTTAACTGTATAACCACCGGGGATTGAACCATTGTTGTTTAGTGCGTTGATGTCGTTATCCGCTGTACCCACACGAAGATTAGTATCCAACAGGCGAGTAGCAACGAATTGCAACGCAGGTGGGATAACAAGCTTAGTAGGTTTAGCTGCAATAAGCAGACCGCGCTCATCAGTCCAACCAGCTATCTGAATAACAGCAGCTTCTAGTGAAGCCTCGTTAAGGTCAGCAGCAACAGCAGGAGTGTTTGAGTTTACACCGCCAGATACGAGAGGATGAGCAGTCGAACATAGTGGCTGTCCATCACCGTACGTAGTACCGGCAGCAAAGGCGTTGTTAAGAATAGCAGCACCTTTGGTTTGCTTAGTGTACGCCATAGCGCGGGCTAGTGCCTTTGTATAACGTGAAGAGAGCGAATCGTAGAGGTTATCTTCGATTGCTTCTTCAGTGAGCGAGAAGCCCATTGCGACGGTCTCGTGAGTGTAACGAGCAGTCCACGCTTCTTGCGCATTGTCATACTCGATTGCAGAACCTTCACCCTTAACAGGCGCGGCACTGAAACCAGACAACTTAGTTTCTTCCTCGAAAGACCGATCCGAAGATTCAGTCTCGAAGATTTCAGCAGCCTCATCACCATACTTAGCGTATTCGAGGCCGAATAGGGCGTTTAGACCCGGTAGTAGCTCCTTAAGGAGTTGCGCTCTTGAAATAGCCATCTGCTAGTCTCCTTATACGCCGGTTGTGTTGTTGTACTGGTGCAGGTTGATCTTGACGATCAGCTCCACAAAAGTATCAGCAGCAGTTTTAGTTTCGTCTACTGTGTCGATAACTCGCACAACCAGACCCGCTGTATTAGCCTCTGAACCCGCTAATACTGACGCACCAGAGTTACCAGTAGCGGTATCCCCCGTGCCTGCTAAAACAGACATGTTAGCACCTACACCAGCGCGAGCTGCCGAGGACATGGTGCTGTTAGCAGCAGTTACAGCAACTTTAAACGCCGCCATTGGATCGTCAACTACGATAGCAAAAGCTTCTGTAACGCTAGTGCCGGGGTAGTACTGAGCCGGTGTGAACTGGCCCAATGAATTGACATACTGAACACCTACACAGACGCCCGCAGGGGAGCCAGTAGTAGTGCCAGCAAACTTCTGGATTGTGCCTGCCGCTACGATTTGAACCAAATCACCTGCGAAGATAGCCGTATTGTAGGTGCTCGCTATAGGAATAAGGCGAGTCTGACCTGCATAAGGCGTACCGTCTACACGGTTAATTGCTTGAAAGCCGTAGGGAGCACTGACTGTTGGATAAGCCATCTTAAACTCCTAAAAAATAAAGTTAGTTTCCTTTGCCGAAAGTAACCTTCGTCTTCCTATCGTTAAATAGGGGCATACGAGGATCGTTTTCGCGCATCAGACCTTGGTCAACAGATCGCATTTGAGACTCCGTTAGATTTTCGTAGTACTCAGTACGTTCTGCAACGAGTTCTATTGGGGCCTTACACAGCATTAACCCACCAACGATGACATTATCTTTGAACCGTGCGTCGGCAACGGCATCAGCAAATATCTCGGGATGGTCTTCTGCGCGTACTGGCTCCCAACCTTCACGTAATTTTGAGGACACATTAGTGGAATCAGGTTGACCCATAGTGCTTACGCGAACCCAGTGAAACTTATATCCGTCTTGAGGAATGGGGTCAGGCAGCACTGTTGGCCGCGTCCACGCCTTTTTACGTACAGTTTTCTCACGAGTTTCCGCGTCTCTATTTTGTCGATTCTGACTCATTATTGTTTCCTCATTAATTCAGCAGCCTGTTTGGCGTAAGTTTCCAGTGGGACTCCAAGTTTTTTCGCAATAGCGACTTGTGATTGCGTTAGCCTAATTTTCTTAGGCGCTGTGCTCCGCGTAGCGGGAGCAACCACATTGCTAGATTTAGACTTGGTTTCTACCTCTGGTTCATCTTCTATCCCGTCGTCAAACTGATCGGGGAATACTTGTCGCATACGAGAGTTAATTTTCTCGTAGTAAGTATCGGTTTTGGGGTCTACCCCATCTTTCGTTAACTTGTTATGCAACCCTAATGCAAAGGCAGTCATCTCGTCGTCTGAGCCAAACCATGGGTTATCATCGCGCCATGAGTTTGCTTTTTCGTCTTGCTGCACTCGAGGTTGGGGTACATCTACTTGCGGTTGTACAGGAGTTTTTTGGGGTTGTAAAGCCTGAATCTGTTTAGGTTTCAACCCGTTAACTTTCTCTTGACGTATTTGAGCAGCGTTAAGCGAAGTCTGAGCCTCTAAGATTTTATCTGGCTCGCCAGACTCATAAGCTTCTTTATACTGACGTTGAGCCAACGCCATCTCGCCCTGCACTTGCTTCTTAGCTGACTCGATAAGCGTATTGTGATTCTGATCTACAGAGCCTTTTAGTTTGTTGTTCTCAGCTATAAGGTTTTTAGCATACGACTCTAGCTCTTCTCGTTCCCGTTGAGCGGCTTCCTTAGCCCTACGCTCGTCGTGGTAGCCCTTACTAAAGTGCTTAATACGGTTCTTAACTTTGTCGGAGTAGTTCTCTAGCTCCTCGTTAGTAACCTCTTCGGGGGGTGGAGACGCTTTTCGCCCACGATCAGCTTCAGGGGTATCGTCTTCTATTTCAATCTCTACTTCACCCGCTTTAGTAGTATCTTTAGGGGACTTTACATCCTCTCGGCCAACTGCACCTTCTACTTCTAGGGGCGCGTCTTCTTCTTCGGCAATATCAATCTCAACTTCTTGAGATGATTCATCTTTATCTGGATCGGGAAATTCAAATTCTACATTTTGTCTAGGCATGGTCTATTCCTTATGCGCGCGAAACAGCTCGCGGATCGTCTACAACGGCTTCAATAGAGTCGTCATTCATTAAGCGAAACTCCTGCCCATTCACCTTAAAACGCGTGCCGGTGTTGGCTCGGAACATCACATGGTCGCCTACTTTGCACCAAGGCCCAGTAGGAAAACGTTCTTTATCGCTGTACGCTTGCTCGCCCATATCAAGCACAGACCCCACGGTAGAGAGGATATATTCCTCCCGACGGGTAGATTCTGCCTTAATAAGCCCGCTTTCTCCGAAAGTATCTTCGACGTTAGGCAGAGCGATAAGCACTCTGTAGCCTACAGGCTTAGGGATAGAGGCTTCTAACTCTGCCTCCTCTACAGCTTCTACTTCTATACGCTTCTGTCTTTTTTGCTCTAATGCAGTCATTGTTGGAGATACAGACGCGTCAGCGCCGACCCCGCTAACTGTTACTGTTTCAGTCATCGTCATCATCCATATAGTTACGCGAAAGGTCGCCTACTTCTCTTAATGCAGCGTTTAGACCTCGAATCACACCGCACACCTCCTTATACTCGGCAAAGTCTTTAGGACCACCCGAGGTTAAGAATTCTTCGCTAGAACCTTTAAGCTCTGTTAGTTTTTCGTTCAGCACGTCAAAGACGGTTGTAGCCATTGCTTACTACCTCTTATTTAGCTTTCTTTTTTGCCGTAGCAGACAGCTCGTTTAGATGAAATAGCTTCACACTACCTTTAGTATGGTTTTTCCCACTGTGCAAAGAGCCATCAGGCATCTTGTGTGAGTTACCTTTAAACAAGGTTCCGTCTTTTTTGTAGTGGTTAACACCTTTCATTATTTGCCCTCTCTGTTAGCTTTTGCTAAGTCTAAAATGGCTTTTGCTTCTTCTAAGTCTTGTTTTGCATCGGCCTGCTCGCTCTGCGCCGCTACACGGCTCGCTTCAATAGCAGCGGTGGTTTTAGCTTTTTCTGCATCCAACTGTAGGCGGGCGGCATCGAGCTGTGTATCTGCTTGATCTTTCTGTATTTTACGCTGCTGCTCGCCTTGCTTGAGTTGTAGCTCCGCTTGTTGCATTTGAAATGCAGGGTCTTGTTGTTGTGCTTGCGCTTGTGCTTGCGCTGCTTGTTGTTGTTTTTGTTGAGTAAGTTGCACGCCCGCTTTTGCCATAGTTTGAGAAAGCAGCTTTTCTATCTCATCTGGCATCTCTTCGCCGGGCGCTGGTAATTGTGCTCCAAGTTTTGCTTCTACTTGTTGTCTATAGCTAAACCCTATGTGTTCAGCAATATGAGCTTGTAAAGCAGCGACGACCTGTTGCGCTGCGGGGCTTTGCCCTATAAACGCTGCAATCTGTGGGTCTTGCATAAACGATTGGTGTGTAGCGATATGCGCTTCATGATCTTGGTAGATAAACGCTTTAATCGGTTTCCCGACTATGACGTTCATGTTCTCGCTGACCGGATCAGCGGGCTTCATATCATCTTCAACAGGTACGAGTGTATCAGCGTTCTTAACACCCAAAACCTCGATCATCTGGCGATGGAGTTGTGGTAAGTCGTAGATTTGTGGGGCGGCCTGCGCCATCTGCATAACAGTCTGATATTGCACAACTCTCTGTGCCATCGTGCTGCTATTAGGATCGCTGACGGGGATGACTTCCACCATAGCGTAGTCGGCTTGTCTAGCACGAGGCTCGCCACGGTCAGGCACATACATATACTCTGCTGGGGCATACTCAGAGATGATCTTTCGCAGGAGTTTAAACTCCTGTTTCATTGAGAAATGGACACGGGATTGCACCGCAGCCATCGGCTTGAGAGTACGCTCTAGTAGAGCGAGAGTAGTTCCAACAGGAGCATTAGCACTCATGTCGGCTATGTTCATGTCGGAGATCGCCCCTAAACGTCGCCCTTCTTCGGTGATCTGCTTGAGTAGTGCAAACAGGGTTTGGCTGGGTTCTTTGTAAGGGAGCGGTAGGATATTGTCGCGGATAGAGCCTGACGGTACATCTACATCACGAAACTCGCCGGGGCCAATGGGTGTGTCGTCGCCCTTAACTCGTAGGCCGCGAGACTTAAGCCCGCCGGGGAGATTGGATAGGGTTCCAGCGTCCACGAGCTGACGGATGATGCTAGTGCCAGCGCGAGCGTAGCCACCAATAATGTGAATGAGTCCAAGTCCATAAAATCCAAATCCGGGTACGTAAGCATAATGTACGAAATGTTGACGTTTTAGCGTCAATTCGTCGTCAGGGTTCCAGTTACGACGGATAGCTAGTATCTCGCCCGTACCCTTCTCAAGCGTTACCACATAAGGCTTTGCGACTTGCAATGACTCTTCATTGTCTGCCCCGTCTACACCGTCAATATTCAGGTCAGCATGGACTTCATATATAGTGTAGCGATCATCTGAAGTTAACGAAACGCCTGACTGCTCGGCTCTAGCTTCTTCAACGTCAGAGAAAAACGACATAGGGTCGCCAAGTTCCACGTCTCGATAGAACCCAGCAGCCTGTAGCTTGACCATCTCGTTCTTTGTCTTGCGCATGGCGTGCGTAACGCGCTCTGCGGACTCAATATTAGAGGCACCGTAGGGTACGATCACGTCTTCCGCAGGGATATATAAGGCAATCTGACGCCCCAAACCGGGGTCAAAATACACCTTTTTGAACGCTGAACCGGCTAAACCGAGTGAATACAGTAGCCGCTCATGCTCGGGGCGGTATTCTACCATGACCTCAGTTAATTCATAGTTCATATCCATCTTAACACGGAGGGCTGCATCCTCCTTCTCTTGGGTTATTTCTCCAAGAATCTTAGTTCTTACTGGCCCGGCGGCTGGAAACGTCTCACTCATGGCTTCAGCTTGGAACCGAATAGCTGCTTCCGCTAAAATGTTAGAGTACACACCACAGGCGTTTTCCCAAGGCTCAGTACGTTCTTCGTACTTCATGCCCAGCACATCAAGACCGGCAACATAGCTATCAGCCCAGTCACGTCGGGCTGCCTTGTCACCTTCTACAGCATCACACAGCTCGCTTGATATTTCTTGAAGCTGTCCGTCTTCTAGGTATTCAGCTAAGTTTGCATCGAACGGAGCCGCCTCTATATCCTCGTTTTCTTCACCAAAGGTAATCTCAACGCTGCCGTCTTCCAGCACTACTTCGACACCCTCGTCAGACATATTATCTATTGTTATTAAGGCTTCACCTTCACCCATGTCTTCGATGCCTTCGGGCATCTCGTATAAACCTTTTTCAATAGCCATTAGTAAAATCCGCCGTTGCGCCTTCTAAACATAGGGTCTTCTTCCCTTTCGTCCGAAGGCAATCGAATGAACCCGCCTTTTCTGAACCGCGCTAGTGCAAGAGACACTGAGTCAACGTAGTCATCGTGTTCCCCTGCGGGGAAACTAGCAACCTCGTCAATAACCTCTTCTGCCCAAGACCTGTTTGGTGCCCATACTATGCCAGACGCAAACATATCCGATACCGCGTTCAACCTCGTAATCTTATCGTTACCCTTTGTGGGGGTAAACTCCTGCGCTGGTATGCCCATCGCCCGCATCTCGTAAATAAGAGGAGAACCTGAAGCCTTTTTCTCAATAATTAAGGAATCCGGCTGCCACTCGTCATATTGCTCTACAGTTGCTCGCTTAAGCGTAGGAAACTCCATTCTATCTCGAAAAGCGTTTAGAAGTATCAGGTTAGCCCGCTCTTCTCCGTCTTCATCCGCGTGGTAGAACACTCCCCATGTCGTACATGCAGAGTAATCCGCCCTGTTTGTCTTCTCGAACGCCGTATCCCACGCTTGTACAATGAAAGTCACTGGTGGAGGGTCATCTTCTTCCCATTCACGCCACCATTCACGCTTCACAATGGCCGAAGACTCTGATGTCGGCTGTTGTTGGTACTGCGCCATCCACTTACTGTTGGGTAGTTCTTCTTTCAGCGCTGCTAGTTCCGCAGGAGGCCAGAACTCAGGCCATAACGCGTTACCCGAGGGTAAAATAGCAGGAAATTCAATGACTTCCCACTCTTCTCCACCCCTTTGGGCCGAAGATTTTAACACTTTAGATGTCAGATCACGTAATGACCACCTTGTCATTACTATAACTATAGCTCCACCCGGTTGTAGACGCTGACGTGGGCCTGATGTGTACCACTCGTAGGTCTTATCGTAAATATCCGGGTTTATTTCAGCTAATGCTGCCTCTTGTTCCGAGTGCGGGTCGTCAATAATGAGCAAATCCGCACCTTTACCAGTAACCGCACCGCCTACACCTATCGCAAAGTAGTCACCCCCTCTGCTTGTGTTCCATCTTCCCGCTGCTTTAGAGTCACTTTGCAGGGTTAGCTCGGGAAATATGTTCTGGTAGTTGTCTGTATCTACTAAGTTACGTACTTTCCGGCCGAAACCTACTGCTAGCTCGGCAGTGTGTGACGTTTGAATAATCTTTTTATGGGGGAATTGACCCAAAAACCACGCAGGTAGTAAGTAACTAGCAAACTCAGATTTAGTGTGACGAGGAGGCATATTAACAATAAGCCGCTTACACTCCCCACTAGCCACACGCTCAAACGCCTCAGCCATCTTCGCATGGTGTTTCCCCGATATAAACGTAGGCCAAACAGCATTGACGAAATCTATAAACTTTGTCTGCGCCTGCCTTTGTTTCTTAAGCTTGGATAATTGCTCAAGCTCCGCTAGTACCAACTCTTGCTCTGTTTGTGAAAGTAGAGGTAGTACTTTAGGTATATCTTGAAGAGATATGTTATCAAATGGCGATGTCTGATTCGACATTTAAGTCCTCATCTTCATCTTCATCATCTATGTCTACTACACCTAGTAGGTCGTCTAGCTCTTCTTCCGATGCCCCGCTTGGGGACATTACATCTACTACGGTAGCGTTAAGCAAAGTTTTTATGCGCTCTTTGATTGCTTTTTCTAAATCGTCAGGATTCTTATAGTTTATCGTCACTTCGCTGCGTTCAGTGAAAATGCCAATGTCGCTATGCTTACCTAGTAGTTCAAGTGCTTTTAACTCGTACCTTGGGTCGCCACAGTCAGCGATCTCCATGAGTTTGTTTGTAATAGCAGCGCGTGCTTGAACGGCGTCCATAGCAAGTTGCTGACCATACGTACGCAGGAAGGCCGCAGCAGCAAAGGCGGTGGTATGGTTTGTGAGGTTGGATGGCTTTTTGGCTTGGGCGACGGCTTGCAAGAGTTCTTTCTCTCGTGCTGCATCACCTTCGGTTATATCAAGTGAGGCACCGAGGGCTTCTTGTAACTCTGCTGTATTACCGGCGACGGCCATCTCGTCCAAGAGAGTCTTTGACTTCTCTTCAGACAGGTCGTAGGGGACCTTGTGGTCCTTTGTTGGCTCCACTTGTACAGTAGGCATATCTTTTCGCAGGTAGTTAATACCGATGGGGCGGAGTGTAAACCAGATACTTTGGTACATGCAAGCCACACAAGGAAAAATATGTGCTAGGGGGGTACCGACAAAACCGACAAAAGTACCCCCTACCCTGTTTTGCTTTAGGACTCCTATGGGGGTGTTTCTGTGTGAGAGGGGGGTGGGGTGCGAGCTAGCCGGGTACAGAAAAAGAGGGGGTGGGGGTAAGTTATTGATTTAATTAAGGAAAGTAAGTAGGAATTGTCAGGTCGTGTTATCTATTGTGCATATTATTATGTATATAGCGCCGCTAACTTTGCTGTAGATAAGGGGCCATGGGGGTATGTGGGGGAGCCTTTTGCTTGCATATACTAAAGTATGGGGTACTATAAACCCAAGTCGAGCCACTAATGGCGCTTCTGCAGGGTCTCAGTGAGACCTTGGTAATCAATACTTTTTAATAGGTGAAACATTATGTCAGGAATTAATACTGTTAAGGCTACTGCTACTTACACTCTACCCACTAAGGCTATCGAGAGTGTAGGCGCATTGCTCAACGATCACGCCGCGAAGGCGAAAGGCGACAATAAAGTGGCTCAGGCTAACGCTGAGATGGGGAAGTATCTCGACCAATTCTACCCCATATTCCCGCTACTGCTAGGCAATCAAGGCGCGACCTTCGCGGCCTTTACTGATAAGGCAGATGATGCCCAATCTTTGCGTAAGGGATTCGCAGAAGGTGATTGGGTGAAGGGTATGGCAATTCTCGACTCAATGCGTACACAGCACGCCGATCACGCTGATTCAGAATCCATCGAGTTTAAGAAAATGCTCGAAGGCGTTAAGAATCATTGCAAGTATCGGGTGGGTGGTAAGAAGTCTGAGGCTGCTATAGCACGCGCTAAGAAGGCTAAGCTGGATATTCCAGTGAAGGCTCCCAAGGGCGGTAAGGATGGTGCGACTGACGAGCCTTCCTGCCCTATGTCGGTAGCGCGAATCCAGTGTAACAATCTGATTGTCGCGCTGAATAATCTGGCCGATGCGAAGGGTGTAGCGGGATGCCCAGACGATAAGGAGCGCGTTAGACTGTCTGACCTAGCAGGTCAGATCGCTGAGGCTTTGAAAGCGAAGTAAGGTCTCAGTGAGACCTTGTAGAGCGGCCTAGTGATAGGCCGCTCTTTTTTATTATCCAACAATAGGTGAACATTATGAGTGAATACGATGACGCTACTATAGCTGAGGCAAGCAAAATACTAATACAGGCGCTGAGGTTACGAAAGCGCTTGCGTGCAGGTGGCGCGTTAACGTGGTGCGAGGCTGATGAGGTCGGCCGTTATAGTTTAAACGCATTAATAAACAACCTATCCGCCATCAGCATCGATGGTGGCGACAACGATATCCCTATCTGTAAACTTCTAAGATAAGGTCTCACTGAGACCTTGTAGGCCGATCCAGTTAATTCTGGGTCGGCCTTTTTTTGTGCCTGTAATTCCTGCCCTGAAATCCTCAGAAACTTCTGATGACAGTAGTGGAAGTTGGCTGCTACCGAATGTGGTGATGACAGTAACTATGGAGTTGCTGCGCCATGCAGGTTCTAAAGAAGGGTGATGACAGTAACTATGGAGTTGCTGCGCCAGACTAATGTTATGCAAGGTCTCACTGAGACCTTTCTGTAATGTTACGTTTCACTCCTAATGTTATGTTTAATGTTATGCGCTAAGGCTTTGATATGTCAGCATAAAGAGCCTTTTGTGTAATGTTATGCAAAGAAAAGTACTTTCAGTATTTCACCCCCTTCTCTTACCCCCCTTTGCGCAGTGAATAAATTTCGCTATGGGGGTATGTTTTTCTCTAAATCTCATAACACCATAACATTACACACAACACAGCTCCACACCCCGCGTATTTTGTACATTGTTACGCGCAACCTAATGTTATGCGCCTCGTAACATTACCCCCTATTTTTATAACAATATAACATTACAATACCACCCCTTGACAAACACACCTAATTGTGGTACAATATACATGTAGGATGAAAGTTTGGATTTAATTTACAAGGTCTCACTGAGACCTTACATAACATTACCAAGGAGAACGCTATGAGCAAAGAAGTATGGGATGTAAACGCTACAGGTACGAAGACTGGTTACTCTCAGCACCTCGGCACTTTTGACACAGAGGAAGAGGCTGCCCATATAGCTAAGATATGGGAAGGACAGGTAGCAGACCTCTCAATAGCTATGGACGAGCCTGTGCAGTTAGAACTTCGCCGCGTTGTAGGACGCCCCTATGTTAAGGCAGAGGGTTTGTTCTAATGGCTAATTGCATTAAGTGTGACAAGTATTACTCCGAAGCCCGTTACCAACTAGGCAGACTGACTTGTCTAGTATGTGGAGAGTCAGCAGCAAGCGAGGTGAAGCACACAGTCGCCCCGCTCAACAAGAGCAACTACATGCTTCTCTCACGAGAAGAGTTAAAGCAGTTAAACCCTAAGAGAACCACTTAACCAACAAGGTCTCAGTGAGACCTTACAAGGAGAACGACATGAAAAGCAGAGAGTTATGTAAGAAAGAGTGGGTAGAGTGGGCAATCAAAAATGGTATTAACCTTACTAGAGAAGAGGTAGAAGCCGAGGTGCAAAAGTACAACGACATCGTGGCTCAAACCTTCCCTTTCAACAACGAATCGAGGCTCAAGCCAAGATCAACAGGCATAGTTTCAAACAACACCGACCGCATGACCAAGTGGCGCACCGACCAGATATGCTTTCCACGTGACTTGAACATTCACGACCCAGACAACAAGTACCGGTGGCAGGAGGAGGAAGCGCAAGCACCTGCTTGGGTATGGGCAATGCGTGGTCTAGGTGTGGTTGGTTTTGTTGTGGGTATTTACTGCCTCACTTTACTCACGTTCCTATTCTAAGGGGTAATGTTATGAAGAAAGTACACATGAGCAGAGAGCAACTGGTCGCTGAAGCAATCGACCTAGTTACGGAAGACGTTACGAGGCGAGCCTTCGATGGGGAGATACTCCCCGATCTGCTATCGCTAATACCGACCGAGAAGCTCATCGAGTTTCTACCTGCGGACGAGGAGGACGAGGAGATAGCTCTAGATATTTCTAAGATAGCTGCACTTATGCACTGGGCGAAAATGTTTCGTAGTGGCGCTGTGGACGATGAGCATGGCGAATTCATTGCAGATATTTTAGCCCGAGTAATTACAGGTACGGATTCCGTACCTAACCAAGGAGAAAGACGATGAGCATAAAAGAAATGGAAGAATTGTTAGAAGCAACGCGGGCGAAACTAGCCAAGCAAGGGCGCATAGTAGATAGCCGTCTACTGAGTAAAGAGCGGATGCTAGAGCAAGCCGTTATCGACGCACAAGCAAAAGTTTTCCACGCACACTTGGATGCACTGGTGGAAGACGGCGCGATAGATATGCCCCAAGTAACATTACAAGACTTACTCGCAGAGTATAAAGACTAACCCACAAGGTCTCAGTGAGACCTTACAAGGAGAACGACATGTTTGGAAACATAACAGACCTACCAACCCTACTCTCGTATGCCGAAGCACTCGCGCATTACGAGTCGATCACCCCGATAAGGGGCAGCCAGAACCTGCGACCGATCTGCACCACACACAATGGCAGACGCAAGAAGCACATGCAGATCATCAAAACCACGCACCCCAAAGCATTAGGCATGGCAGCAACGCCTCAAGGTGCGCTCGATGCGGTGGCTTGCAGATTGTATGACACTGACGTGATTACCTTCGTGTCGAACGGCGACATCATCATAGACAACGGAGGGTATGCGACAAACAACACGCACAGTTTCATTGTTGGCATAATGACTTACGCCCACCGCGTGCTCGACCCCTTGCTTGCGTATTCCAAAGCAGGCAGTACTGTCATCGAGGTGTACCCGCCCCAAGGTAAAAGACTCGTAGTCATGGGAGACAAGCCAGTAACCCTACGCAAGGTAGAGGATACACGCGAGGTGGCTTACGACTTTACCGAAGACGTTGACGTCCAGAAGGGCTACTACCTAAACCGCAAGGTCATGCACGCCAAGCGCAAGGAGGTGCATAAGTTTCGCAAGTTCGCCCTCGCTTGCGCCAAGATGATCGACCCCGAGCAGTACAGGCTTGGCAAGGTCTCACTGAGACCTCTAGCGGCTGAAGACATCTACGCCTACATGGTAGACCAAGACCAGTGGAACGACGCCTTCGAGGCACTGATCTACACCACAATAAATTCAGAGTACGACTACTACACGAGGCGAAGGGACTACTCCGTAAACCTATCCACACTCAAGCGGCTGATGGACGACGTGCTTAAGTATGTGCACTGCGAGGACTTGTTCGAGGCACGCGATACCAACAACCCTCTATCTAATGACAACGCCAAGTACATGCAAGGCGGGGAGAACATCGTCGTATGAAAACTCTAATGAAAGCTAAGACTCAGACTCTAGTAGCTACTGGAGAAATAGTAAGAGACCAACGCGGCTGGCGGTACTACGTCTCGCACATTCATAACAACAAGATAGCAGTGGTGTCGATGGACGAGCGCAAGATACACATGACAGCTCCCCCCGAACAGTTCGGCTGCTACCTAACAGGAGATGCGTAATGGGATACCGAAGCGATGTGACGATGGTTATGTATCCGAAGCGCAAGGAAGACTTCGCCATGCTTAAGCTCTTCGTAGCTGAGAACCTACCAGATGAGTTCGAGGCGCATGAGTCAGACAGTGGGTTCCGTTACCTGTACTGCTATATCGATGGGGTCAAATGGTACGACAGCTACGACGAAGTTGAGGCATATAACACAGCGTTCAACGAGTGGGAGCAAGTTTTCGCTGACCCGAACCATGACCCGACCCGAAGTGAGCACGCGCCGATTTGCCACTACGAGTTTATGCGGGTAGGTGAGGAGTACGAGGACGTGCAGTACGAGTGCAGTTATGGCTCCGACCACGCACTCAACCTGAGCCGCGAAGTTTATATAGACCTTTGACGCGCTTGACAAAGTAAGCTAATTGTGGTACAATATGTATGTAAGTTGGAAATCTAATCTTAAACCCACAAGGTCTCACTGAGACCTTACAACGAAGAGAACGTAACTATGAACGAAGTAAAAACTGTAAGTCTGCAACAAGCGATAGCCCTGATCGTCAACAACCCCAAAGTACGCTTTATGCTACGCGGGGAACCGGGAGTTGGTAAGACTAGTATTGCTGAAGAAATAGCAAGGATCACAAGGCTAGCCCTATCCATGCTCGATGTACCCAACCTCGATCTTGGCGATGTATGTATGCCAGTGATCGACCATGAGTCCAAGGTGACGAGGTACTACCCCAACGCGAGGTTCGGGATACACACAGGCGAGCCTGTTGTGATGTGCTTCGACGAGTTTACCAAAGGTGCGGAGCCAGTGAAGAACATGCTTCACCCTGCGCTAGAAGTATTTAAGCCTAGACTGGGTGACTTATCTATACCAGACGGCAGCTTCATCTATCTGACCGGTAACCTTGATACGGACGGTGTAGGTGATGGTCTCGCGCAGCACACTAGGCAACGTGTCGTTGAGTTGATTGTCCGTAAGCCTAACGCAACCGAGTGGCTGAGATGGGCAGCAGCGAATGGTATTCACCCTGTTGTCATGGCGTGGGTGGACAGGTATCCGCAAGCTCTAGCCTCGTATGTGGATGGTACTAAGAATGAGTTTATATTCCATCCATCCAACCCGCAGGACAATGTGGTTTCCCCGCGTACACTGGAGATTTCTTCCAACATCATTTGGAACATCGACAAGTACGACGAAGAGACTCTTGACGCTGCGCTAACAGGCACAGCCGGTGGTGCGTACGCAGCTAGTCAAATATCTTTTATCCGATTCCAAGAGTCACTGCCCTCAGTTAGGTCTGTCGTGCAGAACCCAACCACTACCGAGGTTCCAAGCGACCCCGGTGCTCGCGCAGTAATGACGTTCGGACTACTGGAGCATGTGGAGAAGGGTACTCTGACTCCGATACTGCAATACCTGCGTCGTATGGAGGAAGAGTGGCAGGTGGTGTTCTGTGTAGCATTGGCTAGGCACGCGAACAAGAACATAGCGTTCAACAACCGAGAGTTCTCACTCTGGGCAGCTGACAACGAAGACTTACTATAAGGTCTCACTGAGACCTTTGGAGAACAACATGGATACAGAACGTAAATTCAAAGCAATTAAGATCGGGCTTATGCGGTGTGAGCCGTTCGGGCTGTTGCGTGGCGTTGCCATGCACGGCAAGACTCATCTGACTACTGACATACCCACAGCAATGACGGACGGACGGGACTGTTGGTACAACCCTGAGTTCTTATTCAAGCGAATAAGTAATGGGGATAAGGGTGTCGCCTACGTCATGGTACACGAGTGGCTGCACAAGGCAGGTATGCACATGGTGACTTACATGGCTCTAGCCAAGCGCGATCCTCGGATAGCCAACATGGCGATGGACTATTGGAACAATGATCGCATCGAGTTGGCAGACCCCGACCATAAGTTCACTGCAATGCCCGAGGACGAGAACGGTAAGCCTATAGGTCTGCACGACATCAAGTATCGAGGGTGGACAATCAAGAGGATATTCAACGACCTACTTGAGAATCAACAAGAACCCGAAGGTAACGAGGGCAACGAGGGCGGGGGCGAAAGTGCCGGTGACGGTGACGCAGGGTTTGATGGTCACGATTGGGAGGGAGCCGAGAAGCTCACCGAGGAGGAAGCCAAGCAGGTCAAGCAAGATGTTACCGAAGCTATCCGACAAGGTATCCATGCCGGTAGTAAAGCAGGTGCAGGAGGCTTAAAGGACGCCCTGGGCCTGGGAGAACTGGTCACACCCAAGGTGGATTGGCGTGACGCACTACGGATGTTCATGAACTCAACGTGTCGCAAGAAGGAACGCAGCACATGGCGTAGACCTAACCGTAGGTATCTGCATCAAGACATCATTATGCCTACGCTAGAAGGTAATGGCGTGAATGAGATCGCAGTGTGCCGAGACTCCTCATATTCTATGCGCTACGACAACAGGCTCAACAAAGTAACGAGTGAACTGGTGGGTCTTGTAAAGGCATTGCACATCGACAAGGTACATCTGATTGATTGGGATGGTGCAGTAGAGTATCGGGGAGTGTTTACCAGTGACCAACTGAAAGACGCCCCCGAGGTTAAGAATGTAGTGGGAGGCGGAGGCACTGACCCTTCGTGTGTCTCTGACTACTTAAGCAGCAACAACATCAAGCCAGACTGTGTGGTAATGCTGACTGATGGTGAGATCAACAACTGGGGGAATTGGATGGCTCCAGTTCTGTGGGCAATAACGAACGACAGCAACATAACCGCCCCTATGGGCAAGACAATCAACATTGACTAAAGGTCTCACTGAGACCTTATAACGGAGAACGATAATGAGTGTAATAGCAAATAGTGCAGTACTGGTACGTCTAAATATCAGCGTATGGGGAGCAAGCAAACGCAACAAAGACCTAGAGAATGAGGTCGCTAGGGGTAAGAACGCAGACCCAAAGGCAATGCGTATGTACGACAACCTGATGGTGGGTTCAACTGGGCACAAGGACGTACAGAAACATGCCGCTAACGTCCGACTGTGGCATACCAACATGACTCTACCTTGGGACGAGCGAGGCTACAGGCTTTGTCCTACTAGTCTATTCCTAGACTACAAGTCGCAACACAACCTCAAGAAGGCAGCGTTTGATTCTATGTTGGATACCTTTCGGGTTAAGTACTTTAGCTACCGCGAGACAGCTAGGCAGTATCGAGGTGACATGTTCAACGAGAATGACTACCCACCAGTAGAAGAAGTGATGAGTAAGTTTGCATGGAACTTTGTTGTTGCCCCTGTACCGGAGTCAGGTCACCTATGTATCGACCTACCAGAGCAGGAGATGCAAGAGCTTCGACAGTCTTGTGATGAGGAAGTCGAACGCAAGGTAGCAGAGGCAGCCAAGGAAAATGAGAAGCGGCTACTAAAGGAGCTGCAAGGTATAAGTGCGAAGTGTACGGACACTGGAGACGATGACGAGGACGATAAGAAGCGGTGGCATGACACGTTTGTTACCAACCCCATTGACTTGTGTCGAATGCTTAAACACATGAACTTGTCTAACGATCCCAAGGTTGAGGAAGCACGACAACGCCTTGAAGATGTCATGGCAGGTAAAACAAAAGAGATGTTCAAAGACTCCCCAACTATCCGACAGGAAGTGAAGGACGAGGTGGACTCAATAATTACATCGTACGATTGGTAAGGGGAACGCAATGATTGAAGCCGTATATGACATCAACAGATACAGAACAAGAAGAGAATTGGAAAACATAAAGGAAGGTGAGGTTAAACACTTCACCAATATGCCAAGAAATGTTTTCCATACGCACACGCATCGAGACAGCTTAGCATTGAAAAACGACGTTTGGAATATGCACGACTTGCTTCTACATGTTAGTGAACGGTATCCGCACTATACATTCTTAACTGAGTGTAGGCTCGAAGCTGACGAAATGATGCGCGCTTCAGAAGTATCAGTGTTTAGTGGGGAAGAGCCGTTAGGCAGGATAGAAAGCCTAGGGGGGGAGGGAACTATTTTTCACAACAACAGAATACAACAGGAGGTTAGGAGAGGTAACGGAAAGAAAACGACTAAGCTGAACGTCGCTAAAAGTATATTTGCTAAATACTTTTATGGTATTACTACGAACGAGCGCATGGAGGTAGTAGCGTATGAGGTAAGCCACAAACTTAACCACACTTTGTATACACTACGTGGCGGACAGAGATCAGCCGAGCAGGCGGTGCAAACTTTTGTTCGTGACAACCTAGACAACCAATTTCTAGTAGACGCACTCAAAGTTATGGGGGGCACAGACCTTGTGCAGAAATACCAAGAGGTAACGCATGAGATAGGATTGGTAGACACAATCGACAATGTTAAGTCTAAGGATGGAGGTTACTACGTGCTGCTAGAGAACGAGGAGTACTTTACATGGCGAGATGGCATGAGTACGCCTAAACGTCTTAGTCGAGAGACAATGCCCCAAGATTTGAAATTGGCTTTGGGTATGCTAAAACTAGCCGAAGACGACACGTTCCTAGCAGGGGCGGGTTTCAAACTAGACCAAAATAAATTCTTTATACGAGACGAGGTGCAACTTGAATTCGATAGCTGAAAGAACCAACAAAGGTAGGGGCAAACAAAAAGAACCTACTCTAGTACATGTAAACGTTCGACTACCTGAGTACGTAGTAGCACACTTCAAGTTACACGAAAACTATACTAGCGTGATGCGAACGGTGCTGACTCAGTATGTAGACAACAAGGTCTCAGTGAGACCTTAGCAGAGAGAACTAACAAGGTCTCACTGAGACCTTACCAAAGACTTACCCCGCCTTAGTGCGGGGTTTTTTTTGCCTTTACAAAGTCCAATCTTTACGCTACTCTTCTTGTATGGCTTTAACTCCCGAAAAGAAAGTTAAGAACAATGTGGTGCGTTTGCTTAAAGAACGCGGCGCATATTATTTTTTCCCTGCTAGCTATGGCATGGGACGCAGCGGAGTGCCCGACATAGTGTGCTGCCTACATGGGCACTTCATCGGCATCGAGTGCAAGGCAGGTAAGAACAAAGCTACGGAACTACAACTCAGAGAGCTAACTGCTATTAGAGAGGCAGAAGGCACAACTTTTATAATCAACGAAGAGAACATTGGAGTGCTCGCAGAGTACTTAAAATCCTATGGACATACTAACAATAGACTTTGAAACCTACTACGCTAAAGACTACGGTCTTAGGAAACTGACTACTGAAGAATACATAAGAGACCCACGCTTTGAAGTTATCGGTGTGGCAATTAAAAAAATTGGGGCGGAACTATCATCAGGAAACGCTAATGCGCCAGTCTGGTTTTCGGGCAGTAAAAAACAAACCGCTAAATTTTTAGCCCAGTTCGATTGGGGTAACTCTATTGCGCTTGCGCACAACGCTATGTTCGATATGTCTATACTTAATTGGCACTTTGGCATTAAGCCTAGGAAGATAGCCGACACTCTAGCTATGGCGCGGGCGATACACTCCATAGAGGTGGGTGGAAGTCTCGCCGCTCTATCTGAGTACTACGAATTGGGCGCAAAGGGTACTGAAGTACACGCAGCAATCGGTAAGAAACGTCTAGACTTTACGACGGAAGAACTTGAGGCGTACGGCGGGTACTGCATCCAAGACGCTGAGCTTACTTATAAACTTTTCCAAGTCCTCAACAAAGATTTTCCTAACTTTGAATTAGCCCTCATAGATTTAACCATACGTATGTTTAGTGAGCCTGCGTTAGTACTGGATAAAGAAATACTTGCTGGGCACTTAAAGCAGATTAAACATACTAAACAAGCACTTATGGATAAGGTAGTTCACGAAAAAACAAAGCTAACGAGCAACCCTCAATTTGCTGAGCTACTGCGTGGCTATGGTATAGAACCCCCACTTAAAATAAGCCCCGCGACAGGCAAAGAGACCTATGCGTTTGCTAAAAGCGATGAGGCATTCAAGGCGTTACAAGAACATGGAAACCCGGAGGTACAGGCGTTAGTAGCTGCTCGACTAGGGGTTAGGTCTACCATCGAAGAGACCCGCACTCAACGCTTTATAGATATAGCAAACCGTGGCACGCTACCTATCCCGCTACGCTATTACGCTGCCCACACCGGACGGTGGGGTGGGGACGACAAAATCAATATGCAGAATTTGCCTAGAGGCTCACAGTTAAAGAAAGCAATGTGCGCTCCAGATGGGTACAAGTTTATAGACTGCGACTTATCTCAAATTGAAGCACGTACGCTAGCATGGTTAGCGGAAGAGGCAGACTTAGTTGAGGCATTCGATAGAGGCGATGATGTGTATAAGATCATGGCGTCGGCTATCTATGATAAACCTGAGTCAGAGATAACCAAGGAGGAGCGATTTGTAGGTAAGACTACGATACTAGGAGCAGGTTATGGTATGGGTCACGTTAAGTTCCGCGCTCAGTTAGCTACTTTCAACGTAGAGCTATCCGAGGAAGAGTGCGACAGAATTATTCGTGTGTATAGAGAGACTTACCCACGCATCCCTGCTTTGTGGAGAGCGGCTAACAAGGCGCTAAAGACCATGATGAAAGACAAAGTAGAGGAGTTAGGCAAAGAAGGCATCCTTACTGTGGAAGGCAGTACCGGCATACGCCTACCTAATAAGTTGTACATAAAGTATCCTAACTTACGTACTCAAGCCGCAGAGGAAGAGGGCGGGTATGATGAGACGGTTTACGATACCCGCAAGGGTAGGGCTATAATCCCTAACCGCATTTACGGTGGTAAAGTTATTGAGAATGTTTGCCAAGCATTAGCAAGGATTGTCATAGGTGAACAGCTCTTACGAGTAGCTAAGAAGTACAAAGTAGTTATGACTGTGCATGACGCTATTGGATGTATTGTTCCAGAAGACGAAGTGAAGGAAGGAATGCTTGCAGTAGAAAAAGTTATGAAGATTAGACCTAAGTGGGCACCTGACTTACCTCTTGATTGCGAGGGCGGTTATGGCAGATCATACGGAGAGTGTTAGTAATATCCCAGTGGGCGGTGGGTAGCTTCATGATGGCTAAAAACACCCACAGTATGCAACGTACAACACCTATTACACTCCTTTTTATAAGGCGTTCTCTTTGTTGAGGTGTGCATACCGGCTAGCCCACGCTACGGGCCTTTTTATTTAGGAGAATGATGATGAACGATAAAGACAGAGTAATGGTTGAGCTAAACGAGTACCTTGATACTTTGGAAGAGGACTATGTAGACCCTGCTCAAGCTAAGATTGATCGCGCTGAGTACTTAGCAGACCAAGGAGACACCGATGAATGGTAAAGGAAGCAAACGCAGACCCCACTTTGTACCTCTGCATGAAATCGGGGAGAACTGGGCGAGAATTTTTGAAAAACAGAAACAAACAGAGAAGGAAAAAGAGGATGCTGACACCAAGCGGGTTGAAAGACATAGCCAAGAACAAGAGCAAGGCCCTTACAACGGAAGGGATGGGCGAAACGATTAGTGCCTTAAACAAACAAACAGGGGGAACACACTACAAGGATATGGTTATCCAACCTGCCGAATACGCAGAGCAGAATGGTTTGTCTTTGCTCGAAGGTAACGTAGTCAAGTATATTTCTCGTTGGAAGAAGAAGGGAAAACCGTTAGAAGACTTAACCAAGGCGAAGCACTGCATCGACCTGCTAATCGAGATACACAAAGTCAAATGAAAATAACTATAGAAGTTGATGGCGAAGATGCCGAAGAACTTTTTGCCTTACTCGACCGCGCAGTCGAAGCGGTAGAGAGATTGGAAACAATACTTGAGGAGTTTGAAGATGAGCCACTTCACTGATCCTATGGCTGCTTTAGAAGAAGCAGAGTTTGTAGCCAAGGAAGATCAGGTTCGTATGTATGTGGTGGAAACTGCACCAAATCGTATTGAAGTAATGACCGCTGAAGAAGCGTATACGGTGGACGGTATAGTGCTAGAAACAATAGTCCCTACAGGGGGCCACGATATATTTTAGAGGGTGATTATGTTTGTAGAAAATAGCTATGATATAAAACTACCTCGCCTTTCAGCGAAGAATACAGTTAGTAACTTCCACAGCATTAAAAAACTTAAAGCACTGTGGGATACGTTCGATTACGAAACTAAGTTACGTGCAGCTAAAACAATACGTTGTTTAGAAACACAGGAAGCGTACGAATGATTACCCCTGCGCTTATGTGCATAGCAATCGCCGTATACTTTGAAGCACGGGGCGAACCCGGTGCAGGACAAGTTGCAGTTGCTCAAGTAGTACGAAACAGAATTGAAGACCCACGTTACCCAGACAATGCGTGTGACGTGGTTAAGCAGGGGTACTACTGGAACGGTGTACCTGTAAGAAACAAGTGCCAGTTTAGTTTTTACTGTGACGGCAAGTCGGACGATCCGAAGAACAAACAGGCATGGTTTAACGCGCTCTACATAGCGCACTTAAGTGAGTTCGTACCTGATACTACAGATGGCGCGACCCACTACCATAGTACAAAGGTGTTTCCACAGTGGGCATACACCGGCGAGATAACAACCAAGATACACAAGCACATTTTTTATATAGGTATTAATTAGTGACTACGACCAAGATAAACACGTTGACCCCTGACCAGAAAGAAGAAGGGCGGGAGAAGATAGCGCAGGAGATTAAAAAATATCTAGCCAGAGGGGGTAAGATAACGCAGTGCCCCCCACGCGCATTTACTTTAGCAGAAGGGCCGAAGAAGCGGTTCGACGGTGGACGAAACGATTCGTTAACCGACCCAACCAACCGAGATGTGGGGGCGTACCGGCCTACAAAAAAGGAAACATAAATGTACGAGTATGAATGCACGATAAGGAGAGTGGTTGATGGCGACACTATCGACGTGGATGTTGACCTTGGGTTTGGCACTTGGCGTTGTAGCGAGCGCATACGTCTTTATGGTGTTGATACTCCAGAGTGCCGCACGAGAGATGCTGAAGAAAAAGCAGCCGGACTCTTGGCAAAAAAGTTTGTCGAAGATGCGCTCCACGTCGGAGGAACCTACAAACTCCAAACCAGAGAGAAAGGAAAGTTTGGCAGATTCTTGGGAGTGATATTTATATCTGCCAGAACTTCAATCAACGCTGCCTTAGTTAGTGAGCGTTTAGCAGTTGCATACCACGGGCAAAGCAAACAAGACGTAAAAGATGCCCACGCAGCGAACTACGAATTTTTAAAAGAGAAAGGTCGGATATGACAGCTTGGTCTTACAGCAGCGTAAATACATTTAAGCAATGCCCTAAAAAATACTACCATTTAAAAGTTGCTAAGGATGTAAAAGACAGGGGTAATGCAGCTACTGCGTACGGTAGCAGAGTGCATAGTGCTGCTGAAAAATATATAAGGGATGGAAAACCGCTGGAGCGCGAGTATAAATTTTTGCAAGGTACGCTAGACGCTTTCAATAGCATAGAAGGTGACAAGCATTGCGAGATTAGGCTTGGAGTGTCCAAAGATGGTGAAGCTTTTAAACCCGCAAAATTTTTTGGAGGCGATGTTTGGTACAGGGGTATAGCAGACCTACTTATAATAAACGAAGACAAAGCTTACCTCATCGACTATAAGACTAGCAAAACCGCAAACTATGCGGACACTAAGCAGTTAGATTTACTTGCAGGGGCTGTGTTTATAAATTACCCCGAAGTAAAAAAGATTAAGTCTGCGTTATCGTTTGTTGTGTGTAACGGTTTTGTAACTAAAGAGCATACTGTAGATATGTACAAATCTTACATTGGCACATTCGACGAAGCTTTAGAACAGATAGAAGTAGCTACTACAGCAGACGTATGGAACGCCAAAGATGGGCCTCTGTGTGCGTACTGTCCGGTTGCTAGCTGCGAGCACAACAGGAAACGATGATGAGTACCAACTACGTTATATTGGTAGACATAGATGAAAAAACCTATGTAGACGGGCACTACAAAGACGAGCAAAGGGCGATAGATGTTTTTGAATATTGGGCAGAAACCTACCCAAACCTTGAATTTGAATTAGCAGAACTTATTGCGGGCTACAGCCCAATACCTGATGAACTTTTTATGGCTAAAAACAAAGTAATTTTAGAATTTGCTAACAGCTTAGCCGAGATTACACACGGTGAGAACTATACAAAAACGCTACACTAAATATAGAGGAGGCCGTCATGGCTGCTAAGAAACGAGATTACAAAGCCGAGTACGCTAAGTACCAAGGCACAGAAGAGCAAAAAAAGAAACGCGCTCAGCGCAACAAAGCTAGGCGTAAGGCAATGCGAGAGGGAAAAGTTTCTAAGGGTGATGGCAAAGATGTAGCCCACAAGAAAGCAATGGACAAGGGTGGCAAGAACTCTGATGGTACTAGAGTAGAGACAGCTAGCCGCAACCGATCCTTTAAGAGGGATTCTAAAGGTAACCTTGTATCTGAGACTAGCACGCGTGAGCGTAAAAACAAAAACAAGGGGTAAACTATGTTAGCTATGGGTGCTGCAATTAAAGCTAAAGTAAACCACTACTTGCAGAAAGTTCTTAAGTATTTTAGTAAGAGCAAAGCTGTAGTTCCGGTGAAGCGACGCAAAAAATATACAAAGGGCAGGGGCAAAACAATAAAACAGACCCTCGCTAACTTGGATAGAAATTTTAAAGAGATGTCCCGTGCTACAGGCGAGCGATCATGGGATAGCAAAGCAAATACCAATGCTCTTAAAAAGCTAGGTGTCTTTGTGGCTCCTACTGCAATGACTGCAAGGGACTTGGTAGAGACCCGAGTAGAAGTACCAGAAAAATTTCCGGGGATTATGTTTGTTGCTACAAATATGTTTTTTCCCGACGACAGCACAAATAGAGTATTTCCTAATTTTTTCTACGCTACAAAATACGAAAGTTCTCCTCTTCATGTGGAGCCTACAAAAGACATTGTTTATAAAATAGGATTGAGCGTGCCTCTTAGTGCTAAAACAACTAAAAATAAAGTAGATAAAAATTACTGGTTGTATTTTTATGTAGCAGTAAACCCGAAGGGCGAAGTGCAAACTTTGCGTTGGGTGGCAAATGACATGGTGACAATACCCCACAAAAAGAAACCGGGTAACGTTCACGGTAAGAAAACATGCTTCACCCGAAAAACTTGGCAGCACCCTGATATACTTAATGATGAGTTTACAGTTAAAGATGTCGGTACAGAAGCTGCGCATGTAGGTATTTTTTGCGCGTGTTTTAATTTTTGGAATACTCGTGACAAGATGTGGACAGTACAAACAAAAAAGAATGACTCCCGCATGAGTTTTTGCATAGACACAAAAGATACAAAACACTATTTCAAAGACAGAGAGTACGCTACTACGTTAAGTGGAAACAGAAAGAAAATAATACATTTTGTAGAAGAGCACACGCGCCTTACTCCAAAAGGCAATGTTGTAGTGCGAGAGCATATACGCGGCGAACGCAAGTTTGTTTGGAACGGTTATCAATGCAATGTGAAAGCACCGAAATTTAATAACATTACTGACATGCAGGGGTTTGACGTACCTTCGTTCGAGTGTGAAGAAGATGACCCGTTAATAAACGAATCAATGGACATGGACGATTTAGCCCGTGAGCTAACTCCTTACCTCGACCAAGAGCAAGAAAACATATACGGAAAGAGATAAACAGTGAAAGTAATAGACAATAAAGCCCTAGTGTTAAAAACAAAACGTCCTCATTTAATTACTGAGCAGGTAGACGACTACAAAATACTCAATGAAGTAGATGGAGTTTACAAGATAGCAGTGCCTTGGAGGCTGCACGAAGCCCAAGTACTTGCGGGGTTAAGAGTAAAAGAAGTACCGTCTCCTATGACCCGTGACTATTCGTATACTGGAAGGTATGAACCGTTCGACCACCAAAAAGAAACTGCTTCTTTTTTAACTTTACACAAAAAAGCTTTTTGTTTTAACGAACAAGGCACCGGTAAAACAGCGTCTGTAATATGGGCAGTAGATTACCTGATGCAGCAGGACAAAGTTAAACGTGTCTTAGTTATATGCCCTCTGTCTATTATGAAATCTGCATGGCAAGAAGATTTGTTTAAGTTTGCTATGCACCGTAGTTGTTCCGTAGCGCATGGGACTTCTGAGCAACGGAAGAAAATACTAAATGCGGGTGCTGAGTTTGTCATTATAAATTTTGATGGGGTAGCTGTAGTTAAGGACGAGATTATTAACGGGGGCTTTGACGTAATTGTAGTAGATGAAGCTAACGCCTACAAAAACACACAGACTAACCGATGGAAAACTTTGCGTGACATTACGGCGAATACTACTTGGCTTTGGATGCTTACTGGTACTCCCGCAGCACAATCACCTGTAGATGCTTTTGGCTTGGCTAAGCTAGTCAACGCAAAGAACGCACCTAAATACTACGGCCAATTTAGAGACAAGGTAATGCACAAAGTGTCTCAGTTTACGTGGCGTCCTAAACCAGAAGCGAACGAAATAGTACACGAAGTGTTGCAACCTGCCATTAGGTTTGAGAAAGACCAGTGTTTAGATTTGCCTTCTGTTACTTACGTAGAGCGAGAAGCGCCACTTACTAAACAACAAGCTTCGTACTATAAAAGGTTAAAGGATCGCATGACTATGGAAGCTGACGGAGAGCAGGTCACTTCTGTTAACGCTGCCACTAACCTAAACAAGCTACTGCAAATATCAGGGGGTGCGGTCTACACGGACGATAGACAAGTCATTGAGTTTGATGTAAGTAACCGTTTGAATGTCGTTAAGGAAGTAATAGACGAGTCTTCGCACAAGGTACTTGTCTTTGTGCCTTTTACCCACACTATAGAATTACTAAACGATTTTTTAGTTAAGAGTAAAATCCCGTGCAAAATAATATCGGGTAAAGTTTCTGTAAATAAACGAAGCGAAATAATTAAAGACTTCCAAGAAACAGATAAGATTCAAGTGCTTATCATACAACCACAAGCAGCGTCACACGGTCTAACTTTAACCGCAGCTAATACTATTATCTGGTACGCTCCTGTTACTAGCGTAGAGACTTACTTGCAGGCTAATGCGCGCATTGATAGGCCGGGACAACACAACCCGATGACAGTTGTCCACATACGCGGCAGTGAAGTTGAGACTCGGCTCTACACTATGCTGCGCTCTAAAGTAGATCATCACACCAAAATAATTGATTTGTATAAACAAGAATTAAATACTTGACACTGTAAAGAGTATTGGTAAACTACTTCTCCCTACAAGAAAGGAGGAGCAATGAAACAGACAGCCGACAAACTAACTGACATCTATATTAAGATGCGCGAAGCTATAAGAGTTAAAGAAGAAGAGATAAAAACAATAAAAGCGCAGCAAGATAAGATTACTCAGCAGATGCTAGAACTCTGTGATGAACAGAATCTAGACAGCGTAAGAACTCCCGCAGGAACTATTTCACGTAGAGTACATACTAGCTACTGGCCTAGTGATTGGGACAAGATGCACAAGTTTCTCAAAGACAATGATGCACTTCATTTACTTGAAAAGCGTATGCACAGCACGAACATGCGAGAGTTCTTAGAAACTAATCCTGACGTAGCACCTCCGGGGCTACAAACAAACCGCAAGTACACTATAACTGTACTTAAACCGCGCAAAGCATGAATAGGTTAAGAACTCAAGACGGGTGCTTTGTACACCCAGACACCTATGAACCTTTGAAGTCTGTAGAAGTTGTTATAACAGACAGCGGTACGCTATCCAGAAACTATTACAAAGACAACAGTTTAACGTGTTGGTCTTTTGATTGTGATTTTCCAGCAACGTCAGTACCTGCTAGCAACATACAGGCTAAGCGATGTATGGACTGCCCCCAAAGTATAAAAACTGGCAGGGGTGTAGGAGGGGCACTTTGTAAGTACTTCACGAACATTGAAGTTGCCTTTCTTAAAACAGATTTTCTTTATGAGCTTAGATTAAATGCGTTAAGTTTATTCTCAAAAGAAGACAACAGGATGAGCCTATATAAGTATATAGAACATCTTGAGCGTAACCGAGAGCACGTCGGCAATGTGCTAACCGAAATATATTTTGTACCGCATAGAAATTTCTACAAGATGTATTTTAAACCGGTTCGACCTCTTGCAGAGGAAGAGCTTGCAAATATACAACAGCTTTTAAACAAAGCTGCAAACATAAAACTAAACCCCTTTAAGGAGCAAGAAATGGCTAACATATCTCACATTATCCGCGACGTAGCTGCGCGTTACCCTCGTTTAGACAAGCCGTACAGGTTTGATAACAAAGCGGGTGCAAACGGCAAGAGCGTCCCGTGTGATCCCACAGAAGACGGTGCAAAGTACGAACTAGATTTTGTAATGAGCAGCGAGAAAGCTAAAGAACTGTACAAGATCATGCAAGACTCATATACCAACGCGCCGGGGCGTGATAAGTCTTGGCCCAAGAAACTTGAGATGCCTTTTAAACAGTTAGAGGACGGGAGTTTTGCGGGTAAGGCTAGCTTGAAAGCTGCGTATAGTGGCAACGCTACTTCACCTCCCGATCAGTTTGATGCGAAGAACAAGAAGCTAGACGAAGGCTTTATGTTAACTACTGGTAGCACAGTAAACATAGCAGTAGAGCTTATACCTTACAAAATGGCAGCGACTGGTGTATCGCTAAGGCTGCGTGGTGTGCAGGTGCTTAAGTATTTACCTTATAAGCCCCCATCGCCTTTCGGAGAAGAAGACGGCTTCAGTGCGGATGCAGAGTCTGGCAGTCCTTTTCAGACAGAGAGTTCAGATGGCATGTTTGAGTCTGAAGTTTCCACCGATTCCTCTGACGCTTTCGACGTTGAAGAAGAAGTTAAAGAACCGGTTAAGCGTAAGAAAAAAACTGAAACTCCTAACGACGATGATGATGACATAGAAGATATTATTTCATCATGGGGAAGTGACGACTAATGAGCTATGGCTATACGACACGCATCGATAGTCTAAACCAGAAAGCTGACCAATCTCTTCTGGGGGTTCGTCTTGGTAGGGTGTGCATCGATAATGATGTATCAGTTACTGAGATGGCCTCCCAGTTGGGGGTTAGTAGGCAGACTATTTATAACTGGTTCGTGGGTTTCCACGAGCCTAACAACGAACTTACAGCTTACGTAGAAGCACTGATAAGCGAGTACAAATAATGCAAGCTTTTGACCTCATAGATTACGTTGTCCCTAGGGGCGGCATATATAATGTGGTCGGCATGAAAGAAGGTAGGCCGATACCAAAGTTTACCGATAGTCTAGAAGTGGCATATACAATAGCTGATGAATTCTCTGAGCAAGGCATGGATGTATTTTTTGCTTTAGGGAAGCTAAAAGAAAAAGGTAATAGGAAGATAGAAAATGTAGAGTCTCTGGGTGCTATGTGGCTTGATATAGACTGCGGAGGAAACAAAGCAGAAGAAATAGAGCCGTCCACAGGGCTACCAAAGGGCTACGCTAGCCAAGCAGAAGGTGCTAAGGCGCTTAAAGCTTTTTGTGCTACCGTCGATCTGCCGGAGCCTACAATAGTAAACTCTGGTTATGGTTTACATGTCTATTGGGCTTTTACTGAAGAGGTGCCTACAGAACAATGGTTACCTATAGCTAAGCGGCTAGAAGAAGTATGTGTTACTCAAAAATTTTGTGCTGATCCTAATGTGTTCGATCCTTCTCGCATACTGCGAGTGCCGGGCACCTACAACCAAAAGAAGGACGACCCTAAGTTAGTAAAGATAATTAACCCTGCGCCTGCACGGCACGCACCTAATGATATACGTGCTCTACTAGGAGTAGACCCTAACGCAGTTATAGTAAAGAGAAGTAGTAAGCCGATATTAGATGTATTGGAAAAGCTACTCGACGAAAATAAAGACTATAAGTTTTCTAAGATAGTGGGCAGAGACACTCCTTGCTTGCAGCTTAAAGACAGTTTAATTAACAGGGCAACTTTATCTGAGCCTCGTTGGTTTAATGCTCTTTCTGTAGCTAAGTTTTGTGAGGATGGTAGCAAGGCAATTCACACTATATCTCAGGGCCACCCAGACTATGACTTTCATACAGTAGAAAGAAAAATAGTAGGGATAAAGGGGCCACACTCCTGTGAAGAATTTGAGAAGAACAACCCCACAGGGTGCGAAGGTTGCCCACATAAGAAAAACAAAGAAATAAAAGGCCCTTATAGTTTAGGTAAAGTCATAAAGAGGTCTTCCTCTAGCCCTATAAATAAGTTTGAACCCTATTTTAGGGGTAAGACAGGGGGTGTATACAAGATGGATGGTGAAGACCCTAAGCTTGTATATGAGCACGATCTGTATATACAAAAACAAATGTGGGACGACGAACAAGGTTTCGTGTCTGTGTTTGTATTTCACTCTCCGCATGACGGAGTACGCGAGTTCACTATACCTAACGAAAGTTTAGAAAAAAGATTACTACTTAAAACTCTTGCGCATAACGGAGTAATAGCAGGCACTGCAAACGCGGCGCTACTACATGATTACGTAACGCGGGTTATCCAAATACTACAGACACAGAAAAAGGCAGACATCATGCGATTGCAATTCGGTTGGGCTGACAATGATACGAAGTTTATTGTTGGAGAAAGAGAGATAACTGTAGACGGGGTATATCACACACCGGCCTCTACAGTAACCAGAGCGTACGCACCCTATTTTGAGCCTAGAGGCACGCTAGAAAAATGGAGTGAAGTATTTAATTTGTATAACCGAGAGGGTATGGAGGTTCAAGCCTTTGCTGCGTTGTCAGGGTTTGGCTCTCCCCTATTACAGTTAACAGGTCAGAAAGGCGCAATTATAAGTTTGGTACATAAAAATGCTGGTACTGGTAAGACGACAGTATTACGCATGGCAAACAGTGTATTTGGCGACCCTGAACAATTATTGGGTAATCCTAAAGACACAGCAGTAGCGCGTGTAAACAAACTCGGCATACTAAACAACATAGTAAACACTGTGGACGAGCTTAGTAATATGGACTCAGACCATATAAGCGACTTTGCTTATGAAGTATCTCAAGGTAAGGGTAAAGATAAAGGCACACAAACAGCTAATGCTAACCGCAAGAACGACACTACGTGGCGCAACATAACTCTGAGCACCTCTAACTCTTCCTTCTACCAAAAGTTATACGGGGGTAAAAGCCTGCCTGACGGCGAGCTGATGAGAATTATAGAGTTTTACGTAGGGTATGTAGACCCAGACACTATATCTACAGAAGAGGGCAAGCGAATGTTTGACCACCAATTAAAGGAAAACTACGGGCATGCGATTGTTCCTTTCATGCAGTACGTGTTAGCTAACCCCGAATCCGTTAAGAACGATGTACTAGCGATACAGAAAAAGATTGATAAAGAACTACGTTTAACCTCCCGAGAGCGAAACTGGTCAGCGATTGTTGCGGCTAATATAGCAGCGGGTATTATCGCTACTAAGCTGGGTATTATAAAATTTGATATGCGACGCATATACAGCAAAGCTGCTGAGATAATAAACCAACTAAGAAAAGATACCATTGCCCCGTTAGACAGCTATGTATCTATACTAGGGGCGTTTGTTTCAAGTAACTTAAACGGCTTACTCGATGTTGATGACGGCGTAGATCAGCGCACTTCAAAAGCTAAGGTTCCTAATCTAGAGCCTAGGTACGGAAAGTTAGTTATGAGGCACGAGGGCGACACCCAAAAACTTTTTATACCTGTAAAAGAATTGCGTAACGAACTTAATAAAGACAACACGGACTACAATTCTTTTTTAGAAGACCTGAAAGCCCGAGGAATATACTTGGATACGGTTAACAAACGAATGTCAAAAGGTATGGCTATAGTTTCACCTGCTCAGCGTTGCGCCATGTTTGATGCGGCACACCCTGAGTTTATCGATATGACTAGAATTGTAGAGAAAGCGAAAGACGATGCAGATAGAGAAGGTGGAGTACCAAATCAACTGGAAGAAGTTTAAAAAAGGTTGGTCTTTTTTTATACCCTGTCTTAAACCCGTAGAAGCTAAGAGCATCTTATTAGCTGAAACTAAACGGTTTAAGTACAGGGTAGTTACTAAAATAACTATAGAAGACGGAGTGCGGGGCATCCGTATATGGAAAGTCTAGAGTGCCCCGTAGTAGTCAACGTCTTCCAAACGATCAAACAGAGGAGTAAGGTTCTGGAAGAAACTCTTGTTGAAGCGGATGCCTGAAACATACTCTTGCTCTTGTGAGGCACGAGACTTGAACGACCGTTTCAACGTGTCCTGAGTTAGGAGGCCGGGGTAACGTTGCATGAATTCATATATCTTCATCTCCGTTTCCTCAAACAAATCAGAGTCACCTGTAGTTAACGCTAAGTAACGTCTCTTGAGTAAGTTGGACCTAGAACGCAGCACCTGCCCTTCGTACTGCTTAGCCAAAGCTCGGGTTTCATAAAGGCTGGACACGTTAGCAGGAGCAAATCCTAACGCTTGGTTAGCTAAGTTCCAAGCAGATATATCTGTATCTATCGGACGTCCGTCTATTGTAGTAGCACCTTCTCGCGCAAAGCGCATAGTCTTTGCACCGTTACGAAGCCAGCTTGGCGCTAGTCCCTCAAACCCTCTCTGGAACTCCCCGTCAGCAATTAACCCTATCTTATAAGGCGCATCAAGAATGTAGTTACCTAGAGGACCAAAAGCTTGGAGTGCCATAGACTGAAGGTACCCATACTTTTCTATCTCGTAAGGGTCTTCTCTAAATAACATACCGTTTGCAACGCTGGCTCTGTTAGATATTTCTAAGTTAGTGTAATAGTTGAGAGGACCTTTTGTTACTGACTCCGGCATGATTAACATCATTTCGCGGCGTAGGTTAAACGGCTCTTCCTCGTCGTCCAACAAACTGTTTACCATATTCGTTAAGACTGATATAGCCCCAAAGAACGGCAAGCCGAATGCACCGGCTATGGCATAACTCATACCGAACGTATACGCTAGCTGTCTAAAAGCTTCTCTACGTGTCCTATCCGGCGCACCTTTTATGGAGTCTACAAAGGCTTGTGCTGTCACGTAAGCACTGTTCCATATAAACCCTTTAAACGTCCACATCACACGCCCAATGTCCCCCTGCATCCATTTAGGAGCAGTAGACGACATACCCGAAGTGTTTACATCTTTTACTACTCGCATGGCGTATTCAGCAGCAGCTTCTGGAGTCATGCCGCCTTCCAACGCTAGATCAAATGCAGCTATGCTAGTAACCGTACGGTTGTAACGCTCTGTGCGTTCTATAGGCGCGGACAGGAAGTTTAGAATCTTTGCTGTATAACCACTGTACTCCGCTGTAGATTCACGAGCGCCTTCCAATATTTCTCTGACTTGCGTGTGGCGCAGCTGCCCGTGGTCTCTAAGTGTTTCAAACAGAAGCGTATACTTGCCTCCCTTATAACCGGCTGTTGCCCACCTAGGCACACCTTCGGTTTTCATTATATCTAGCACACCCGTACGACTTGCTCTAGTCATAGCAGCGGAAGCTTTAGGACCGCCGTATTTACCAGCAAGGATTGGGAACGCAAGAAGAGGTAGTGAGCTGACGTTTACAAGCCCCGAAGAAATGTTACCCGTCATAAACATAAGGTAACTACCCGTGGTAGACATTCTTGCAGCGTCGCCAAAGGTAGGATTTAATGTACGTTCTTCTCTAGCAACAATACTTTGCGCAGCGGCCTTTACGTCTTTCCGACCCGACTTTTCGCCTTGGTCCTTTATCTCGTTAAAGGCGCTCTGTATTTTGCCGTTGTACTTAACGTCCGCCATCTTACGCGCCCACTTAACCATAGTGTCGCCGTAGGCACGGACTAAATTTTCAGAAGCACCGGGAACATCTTTTGCTTTTATAAAACTTTTTGCTATAGAAGACTCAGGGAACATATCAAGATAAGTTGAGTACACCGTCTCAGCTTGTTTTTCTGCTTGAGTAAGATTTAAACCTTGCTCTAGTCCATCTTTTTTAACCGCTGCCATTAAATCTGCAACAAAACCTTGAGCGGGCATTGTTTTTTGTGTTGTTCTTTTAATGCTGTCTAAAAAAGTGTATTCGCCAGCTTGCAATTTACCCTGCGCTTCTTTAGCGTTACTACCGTCCTCTGAAATATCTTGGTCTACAGCATTTTGCAAATCTGAACGGAGGGTCAACCCTAACGCTTGTATCTCCATGTCCCTTTCGCGTTTTGTTTCAAACGCACGAGATGTCCACTTTTTAGTTGTCGGGTCTATGTAATTTAGCACAAATTCTCCATACCTACGGGCAGGGACGTACCCTGCTATAGGAGGCTCTTCATCAAATCTTTTTGCTATTTGTGCTCTTAAGTCTAGATTTTGTATTTCGTTTAGTATTTCTGTTTTGTACTCCACATACATAGCATCAAAATCGTTACGCATAATCTTGTATACGTTTTGTACTTCCTTTGGCAGCTTGTCATATATGCCTTTGAGTCTTTCTAATTCTGCTACTTGCTTAGGTTTGAGCTTGTTGTTCTTTTCAAAGTTTGGATCAAGTATATCAACTTTTGCATATCTGGCTGCTAGAGCCATTTTAGACATAGAACGCATTTGAGTTCTAAATTTTGCTAGCACCGCCATCATTGCATTATATTTTTTGTTTGCTTCTTCTATTCTTTGCTCTTGGTAACCTTGTCGAAGCTCCACTGGATCTATGAGTTTCTTTATCGAAGTCAACGTAGTGCCGTACATTTGCATAAGGTTGTCTAAGCGTAAAGAACCCATAGCAAAGGTTAGAAGTGCGGGAGCGTCTAGCAACTTATCTATAACTTTCTGTGCTTTGCCGGGGGTAAAGTCTGATAAGCTTTCCGTCGTTTCTTTAGCTGCAACGTCAGGGCTTTCATTAGCGTAGAAAACTTTTGCTAACGGAGGCGGCTCTATAGAGGGATCAAGACTTAGTATTCCGTCAATAAACTCAATCCCTGCCTCGTATGCATTTTGTCCTTTACGGATACCAAAGAAGCTGGCTATGGCATCCATTATGGTTTGCCACAGGGTCTTACTTTTGGGAGCTTTAATATCTTTTAACAGATTTTGAAACTCAGAATTATTTACTAACTCGGATGTAAACTCATCAAGGTCAGTACCTCCGTACGAGTCTCCCATTTGGTCTTTTATCTGACTAAAGAAATCGAAGAACGCTTTTGCTTCGTCAGAGTTGGGGTCGTTTAACCTACGTGCCAACGCTGCGTGTGCTAGCTCGTGGAAGAACACACCCGTAGTTAACCCTCCGTCGGGGTCAAGTGTTATTGTGTTAGTTCCCGAATCGTACTTACCGGGGCGTGGACCTTCAACCGGGGCTATTTCTATTTTAGTAGCACTAGCCATCCGGCGCATCTGACGTACAATCGGTCGTAGCTCTTTAGGTAGGGTTTCTAGAAGCCTTTCTATAGTGCGGTTTAAATTGCCTGACTCTGCAATAACAACAACATCAGGGTTTATGTCTGCGCCTTTGTACTTAGTTTCAACTTCTGGAGCAGTGATACCCTGCGCTTCTATTTGAGCAGCAATGTCTTCCGAAGTTATATTTTCAAAGTCAGTTTCAACTTGCTTTGCTAGCCTTTGAGTTTCTGCTTGTACCTTACTATCATACTCTGCACGCTTCTTTGTACCCTTACGCGGGAGTCGAGTTACGCCCATCTCTGCTTTTACGTTTTCTACTGCCTGTACTTTTGGGTCGGGCGCAGCAGCTGCTGGCTCTGCATTAGGCACGTTAAGGATTGAAACTGGCGAAAGTACTCGTGTTCTTGGTTTTGGTTTACGTTTCCCCGTCTTTGCTGCTTCGTCTGCTTCTGTATCTGTTATTTCATCTGTTACCGCAGCTGCTTCTGCTTCTGCATTTGCTAGCTCTTCTACCCCTACGTCCGTCTCTGCCTCTACGCCTACCTCTGTTTCCGCAGCGCGTATACTGCGCGCTTGCTCTATTATGCCGTCTTGGTGACGTTGCTTGATGCTGTTTACTAGGCTATCAAACCGCGCAGCAGTTTCAGGGTCTGCAATGTCCTTTAAAAAGATTGCAGCTTCGTCAATAGTCTTTTGTTGCTTCTTGGTCCGTGTAGGTTGCAAACCAGCTTTGTCTCGAGGCTTTCCCATAGCCATTTGAATTTGCTCATTAGCAGGGATATTTGGTTGCTCGGTTCTTCTTGCTTCTATGTCTGTTTCAGTAGCAGACCGGCTAGTAGCAGTTTCATACGCAAGGGTAAACAGCCCCTTACTAAGATCAACTGTTTTGGTTCCTTTTGGAAAATAAGACGCCGCTTTCTTAGGCGCGCCTACTAAGTTTTTTGTATTTCTTTGCAAGGCAGAAATACGGCTTAAAAAACTGCGTGCCAGAGGTGTTTCGTTATTTGTTTTCTGTATATCTACGAATCCAGTTTCAGGTGCGGGCGGAATATCAGATGCTCTCATCATTCCTTTTACTTCAGACTCGCTTAAATTTTGTCGTTTAGCGACGTCTATTGTATTTCTGGCGGTTCGCAGTGTAGATACTATTTCGTCAAATTCTTCCTTAGTTTTACCCTGTGCCGCCAACTCCTCCGCTTGTTCTTCCGGAGTTAGTGTGTTCAACTTTTCTACAAGCTCAAGGTTTGCTTTGTCGGCCCATACTGCCATAGCGGCTTTTATGTCCGCATCTGAAAGTTCATCTTCACCTACAATTACTATGTCTTCGTTAGCATTTTTTGAGGCTTCAGCAGCGCCTTCTGGGGGAAGTGGTACTGAATTTATATTGTCGGCTAGCTCATTCAGGTAATCTATCTTTGCTTGCTGGTCGCCAAGTAACTTAAATCTCTGCGCTCCTTCAGCTATCGCACCTACCGGCGCACCGACCGCACCCTCTAATGTACCTGCTGTTACTACACCACGCCCTGTAGGCACGTCAAAGCCTTCTCGTTGCAACGCTACGTTACGGGTAAACTGTTCTTGACCGCCCTGTAGAGCTTCAGGTATGGCTTCTGTGACGGCTGCACGAGATACTTCACCTAGGGTGCTGCGTTCACTAGCTTCTATTAAGGCGCGTGGCGCGCTATCTAAAGCTTCTTCTATGACTTCTTCAGGCGCTTCTTTAGCCAGTTTACGACGCACCATGCCAGAGAATATGCTTTTCTCTAAACCAAACCGCGAAGCAAGGCCCCCGAGGAATCCACCAAAGGCAATGTTGTCTAAGTTTTCGCCGCTGTATGCTTGTGCCTCTTTCGCAGCTTCTTTAGCTTGATCTTCCGGTACCCCTGACCCTACTAATTCTTGAAGAACAGCATCGTACGCAGCGTCTTTAGTAATACCAACTCCGGTTAGTACACCTAACCCAGTAGCTGTAACAGCGGCAGGTGCGCCCACTACAGTGCCTAACAAACCGCCAAGTATTACTGGTGCAGAGGTGCCGAAGGCATTAGATATGAGGTCTACTGGTGCAACGGACAACGCTTGCAGACCCGCTTTTACTTGCTCGCCAACCCCTTTATCTTCGGCTTGCTGCATTATGCGAGCTACTTCTTGTTGATCCCGTTTAGATTGAGCAGAGAGGAGGCTATCAAGTTCATCTTCAACACCGCTTAGCGTTTGAGACACCGGATTGTCTGCACCAAACACATCAGTTAAAAAGCGCGTGCCAGTAACTGCACCTTTTGCTAACTGCGTAGGAACATCTAGGGCTTGCCTAAAGAAACCCGAGTCGGCGTCAGGCAGGGGCGCGGCAGCGGGCGCGTCTAGTACAAAACCCACAGGCAAATTACTACTGGGAGCATCAAGCGTAAACCCTGAAGGCAACGCTTCTGGTTGCACAGTAGGTAAAGTTGGTTCTTTATCTAAAGTAAACCCCGGAGGCAAATTCATTACATAGGTGTCCATGCGCCGTTTGTAAAGACTACTTTATCGCCCTGCGCATTAGTAGCAGTAGCCCCTTCTTGGACAGCACTACTGGGGCTAGAACCATCCGTTTCAGGGAGATCAAAGAAACGTTGCCCAGCACGAACTTGAGTTTCTATGGCTTGGCTCATCATTTCATTTGCTCTCGCTCTTACTTTTGGTGAAAACATATCTTTGGCGCCAAGTTCAGCTTTTGCTGCCATTTGATAAACGGCGCTATTAGAATTTACCGCAGTGTAAACGCTTTGATACAGCCTGTTGTTAGCGGTTGCAGTATCTCCTGCTTCTTTTAGTTCAGCTATCTCAACTTGCATATCTTTATAATTTTTGTAGTAACTAGCCTGCGCGTCAAGTAACCCTTTCTGCGATGTAAGTTGCTCTTGCTTAAGACCAAAGTCACGCTCGCTAATTTGATCCGCTCTTCTTAGTTGCTCAAGAGCTATGATTTGCTTATCCATTGCATCGTCAGCTGCGTTCATAGCGGTGGTAGCAATAGCTAAGTTCTGTCCCATGCTACCGCCACGCGCTTGGCTGAACGACTTTAAGAAGCTAGACAAGGCACGTACTGGGCTTTCCCTTTTCTCCATGAGCCTTTGTATTTCGCTTTCAAAACGGCTCATGTTTTCTGGCGTAGGATTACTAGCAACAGTGCTAGCTAGCTGTGTAGCGGCCACTTCACCCTCTTGCTCAGCAGCAGCAGGAGCAGCAATGCCAGTAGCAGGGGCAGTTTGTGTTGCTTCTATAGCTCTACGTAAGTTCGGGTTAGCTACGGCCTCGACACCTTTCATAGGATCATACGCAGGCTCTGCGGAAACTGCTGGAGTTGATGTAATTACATCTGTTGCTGTTGCTTCTTCATCAGATTCTAATCCAGACAACGGGTCTGGACCTACGAGGCCCGTAAGTATTGTGTCCTTAATTTCTTCTAAATCCTCACCTAGTCCAATAGAAGTAAGAGCTTTTTCTATGTCGGGCGTAGGTAGTTTTGCTGCTGAACCAGCTAAAAAAGATGCAAGCATGGGGTGTTTTACGACATAAGGCACAAGCTTAGTTAGTGCTTTAACCCCTAAGCCCCCAGCCCAACCTCCTACTGGAATTGCCATCATTAAAGTAGAAATTGCCGTTCCGGGGTTTTCTTTAATTCTTCTGACAAGACCCGCACCAAACTTATCGCTTTCTGCAAACTCGTTAATAAATTCACGTTGCTCTATGCTTTGGTTAGCCCTTTCCCGGTAATCTATCTCTTCTTGTGAACGCCCACTGAAAGTATTTCTAAGGGCGTCCATTATTCCGGTTTTATTTTCCGCAGGCATAGTTTGTTCGTCCATCCCAGATGTAATACCTTTCTCTTGCCCTCTAGACCCAGTGCCCATCATATCTCGAAAGTTTGCTTTTTCCGCTTCTGAAGGCATACTGAAAGTATTGCTAAGGGCATCCATTACTCCGGTTGTATTTTCGGCATTTATCCTGCGTTGCGCTGCATTTAGTTGGTCGGTTACGTTGGCACCCCCAGCGTCTATCAATCCTTGTTGGAACTCAGACACCGTATTGGGGTCTTGTGTGTTGCGAGCCTGCATAGCTGCACGGTTAAATTGCCTAGCAGCCTCGCTAGTAGCGCCGGGGTTTTTTGGCGGTGCAAGACTAGCAATGCCTTCCATCATGGCATTTCTAACAGGTCTGTCGCCTAGGTTACTACCCGGCATTTGCCTGCCGACTTTAGCCATACGTCCTACTACACCTTCCTCGGGCATAGCATTTTGTAGGGTTTCTGCAATTCCAGTCCTGCGGCGCTCTGTGGCCTCTTCGTTTGCCCCTGCTGCTCCTTGTGAGACAGGGCCGAGTTCAGACATTCTGTCTTGTAGTAACCCCATAGCACCGCTAGGTAAGGCACTAAGCACCTCGTTTTGCCCACGAGCTACAGGACTATCTAGCATATCAACTACAGCATTTCTAGCAGGTCTGTCGCCTAAGTTGCTACCCGGCATCTTTCGGCCTACTTCAGCCATGCGCTCTACTACACCTTTGTTAGCTTGAGGGGTAGCTTGGCTATCTAGCATTTCACCTATTGCAGCAAGTTGTTCTGGGGTTAAATTTGCTTTGTACTTTGCATCCGCGCCTATTGAGTCTAGGTATGCTTCAATCTCCCCCCCAGTTGCGTAGCCAACAATACCACCCATAGCCATGCCACTAGCTTTCTGTTCGTAGGTTTTACCCATATTGTCGTAGAACTTCTTAAGGATTGCCTTGCTTTCTTCTACGCTAAGCCCTACACCCATAAGTTTCTGACCCATACGCTCGATAAAGTTCGGGTCTCTGTTTTGGTTCTGCGCTTCTATCTCATCACGAACTTGCTTCATTACCGCTGATCTTTCTTCGTACGGTAAGCCCATACCGGCTTTAGCTTCTTTTAGTATACCCATACTTTCTTGGGCGTTAGCGCCGTAGTTCTTAAGCCCTTGGCCCATGCGCTGTAGCATATTAGCCTCTGGAGGACCCATAAGCCCGCCTTCTTGGTAGCCGATAATGCCGCCATTAGCCATACGGGTCATGTTATTAGCTCTTTGCCCGGCTATGCCTTCTAAAGCTTGGTTCATCCGTGCTTTGTTTTGATTTTCTTTTACCGCCATCGACTGCATTTTTTGCGTTATTTCTTGGCGTACATTGTTTTCTGTTTCTTTTTCGTTTTGGCTAATAATAGTATTTGGGTCGGGCGCAGGAGCCATCATCGTATTTAACTGGTTCCTAGCCTTAGCGTCCCGTGCTTTTAGTTCGGACGCTAGCAAATCAACTATACCCCTAGGCTGTTGAGGAGGGGCCATCATTGCATTTTCGACTTCTTGGTTTATATTTACATTTTGCATTGTTCTGCCCCGTTACCCAACTAGGTTAAATCTTTCAAGTAAGTCCAAAATGCTTCCGGCTCCCCCAGCAAAAGACTGAGCGGATGTAGGCTGTGAGTATTGATACGCCTGCGTTGATATAGGTAAGCCTTGTAGCAAAGACTGTTGATACTGTACTTTCTTAAACGGATCGTCCCGCTCTTCAGCAAACTGAGTGTAATCAGCGGCAATGCCTTCGCTTTCAATACCACGTTGTTCTGCACCGCCTGCGCGTTGTGCGGCTAAGGCTTGAAGCCCGTATCCTTGCTCAGTGTTAAATTGGTTTTGTGCTTGGGTAAACGCATCTTGGTAGCCTTGGCCTGTAATACCAGACATACGATCTAGTAAGCCGCGCTGTAATTCAGCTTCTGCAACCCCCTGACGAGACCCGCCGTAGGCACCTGCTTTACCGTACTGGCTTTGGAGGTTTTGGGCAGCTATCTGCGCTTGGCGTGTGGCCGCGTCATACTGTGGCTGAAGTGCGCCCTGTAGGTAAGGTGTCATGTACTGTTGCAATACGTTATCAGAAGCAGGTGTATAAGTGCCAGTGCTCCCAGCCGCCGCTTGGACCGCAGTTGGTGCGGTGTATCCCGCGCCTGTAAAAGACCCCGCCGTACTAGCTTGAGGTACTCCTAGATTTGCTAACCCTTGAAATGCCGTATTTTGTAGGGAGGATTGCCCCGCAGTAAGAGGTCCGCCGTAGGTTTCGTAAGGCAGGGAAGCAAGCGCTGAGCCTTTACCCAACATCTCAGATACGTACGGTCCCGCGTAGGGAGAAAGAGAAGACTCAATACCCGTGAAACTAGGATTTGACATAATTTTTACCTACGCTAAGTATTTGTTGGGGTTGATTTGACGCCCCTGATTTGGGTTTCCAGTACGGTCTGTCCGTACTCGGTCCATCATGCTATATAAATTTTTTGCACCTGCATCAGAATTACCGTTACCCAAATGACTTACTACATCAGCGGGTATCACAAATTCACCGTCACTTAAAGCTGCGGGTTGCATATTGTCGATTGTAGCAGGTATTTGATCTGCCATACCATCTGTAGTACCGCCTAGGTAGTAGCCTCGGCCTTGTGCCATACCCCCTTGGGCGTAGCCTAGATACCCACCACCGGCTAAATCTAGCCCATAGTTACTTCTAGCATAAGAACGCACTTCGGATTCAGGTATGTTGTAATACGCGGCTACTTCTGCTGGGGTAGCTACGTCTTCAGAAAGTAGTATACTTACGATGTCGGCTTCACTTAAATCTTCATATTTATCAGCTATCTGAGCAGGAGTTAGGTACTCCCCACGTATTAAACCAGCGATTACTTCCGTATCCGAAACTCCAAATTCTTCGGCCACATCCGAAATACCGAATGTATTAGAAGTAATTAAACCCGC